>ENA-OPZC01000117-OPZC01000117.1-human-gut-metagenome-genome-assembly--contig:-NODE-117-length-15636-cov-1.541299_pt1 | contig 15636 bp, 13 predicted proteins | sample MGYA00242477_ERZ504491 | MGnify/ENA primary metagenome ERZ504491 (study PRJEB26092, sample SAMD00036249) | human gut metagenome | host: Homo sapiens | study: EMG produced TPA metagenomics assembly of... | reverse complement strand
GAATACGGTTATGGATACCCAAGCTATAACAATAAACGAATATCATAACGACGGTTCATTTATCAATTTGTATTATAATGAATCAATAGGTGAATGGTGTGCATACGGTTTTTCGGCATACAGATTATGGATATTCTGCAAGTCAAACGGACACGATACCTTGCAAAGTTTCTCCAAAGAAATGCAAATGCCATGTCTGATAATCACAAAGAATACGTTTACGCTATTATTGCAAAATATGACCGACATAACCGAACAGATAGATTCTCATGTCAGAATCAGAATGTCAGAGAAAACAGCTATGGATGCGTATAGAGCCTGGGTAAAAACACTGAAAGGCAAAATACCTGAGTTTATAAATTGTAACCTGTATAAACGATGGAGATGCTATTAATTATTGGCTTTTGCATGATTGTACTCAGTGTCTTATACGGAATAAGCATTTTATTTGTCCGCAATAGGCTTTTTTGAATAAAAAAAAGCTATATCTTTATAAAATAGGCAGTATAAATTCTAATCTATGGTTCAGATACCAATGAATAGAACGGACTATGAGTATATTATTTACCAACAAAAAAATAAAAGAACATGATGAAATATTTACTATTCTTGTTGTTCCTCTTATTGAAAGCAGGAACAGCCACAGCTCAAAACAATTTAGTAATCAACGGTATTCCATGGTTTGATGACAAGGGAAATATTGTCAATGCGCATGGCGCTTGCATTGTGGAAGAAAACGGAAGATATTATCTTTTCGGAGAATGGAAATCGGACAAAAGTAACGCTTTCCCCGGTTTCTCATGTTATTCTTCGGATGACCTTGTAAACTGGAAATTCGAGAATATTGTTCTTAAAGTCCAACCCGATGGCATCCTCGGTCCCAATCGCGTAGGTGAGCGTGTAAAAGTAATGAAATGCCCTAAAACGGGCGAGTATATTATGTTGATGCATGCCGATGATATGGGATACAAAGACCCTTATATTGGTTTAGCTACTTGCAAAACGATTGCAGGTGACTATCAATTGCAGGGACCGTTGCTATATAAGGGACAACCGGTAAAACGCTGGGATATGGGAACTTTTCAGGACGCCGATGGAAAAGGATATTTATTGATTCATCATGGCCCTGTTTATCGGTTAAGTGATGATTACCGTTCGATAGAGGCTGAAGTGGCTCACATTAAAGGCATGGGTGAATCACCGGCCATGTTCAAAAAGAACGGTGTCTATTTCATGCTTACCTCAAACCTGACCAGTTGGGAGAAAAATGACAACTTTTTATTTCACAGCTCCCCAAATAGAAGGTCCTTGGACGAAACAAGGACTGTTCTGTCCGGAAGGCAAACTGACCTACAATTCGCAAACTACATTTGTATTCCCACTGAAATGCGGTAATGATACCATACTTATGTTTATGGGAGACCGTTGGTCGTATCCTCATCAGGCCTCTGCTGCAACTTATGTATGGATGCCTTTACAGGTGGAAAGCACTAAAATATCAATACCTGAATATTGGCAAGCCTGGGATATTAATAAGCTTAAGCCTGTAAATCCGTTGAGCGGTAGTTTACAAATAGAGAAAAAGCAGATTTACGCTGATAGTTGCTGGCATATTACAAAAGATAAAATGGAGTCAGATGCGAAAGGAAGTGTATTATCGGCTTCGTTTCGAGGAACACGAGCTGCTATCATAGGAGAGTCTACTCCTTTGGGGGGGTATGCTCGGGTAAATGTAATAAATGAGAAAAGGGATACCGTATTCAGTTCTTTAATAGATTTCTATAGTAAATATCCTGAGAAGGCAATCCGTGTTATTACTCCTGTGTTGGAAAAAGGAGAATATACTATTTCTGTAGAAGTTACAGGCATTCGGCCGGTTTGGTCAGACAAAACCAAACGGGTTTATGGCAGTAAAGGAACTTGTGTAAGCATCAATCAAATTTTATATTTTGAGGAGGAATAACGATGAAAAAATACATTCTTACATTATTTGTGTGTATCATAGCCCAATTTTTATGGGCGCAATTTAAAATATCTACCGGAAATCCTATAAATGTAGCTTGTAATCCAAAGGAGAAAAATGTGGTATGGCAGGCATTAGAGTTGTTTAAACGTGATTATAGGAATGTTTTTTCTGATAGTGTTCGAATCTCAGAATCACAAGGAAACATCATTGTGGCTACTATGGGTAAGAATAATCATTTGATGACATCTTTGCAAGTAGACCTTTCTTCCTTAGAAGGGAAAAAGCAGGGATTCATGATAAAGGTATTGCCAAACAATAAATTGTTAGTAGTAGGAAGTGACAGGCATGGGACTGCTTATGGTATTATGGAGCTTTCTCGTATGATAGGTGTTTCCCCCTGGGAATGGTGGGCTGATGTGACTCCAAGAAAAAGAGATTTTTTTGAACTTCCGAAAGATTTTGAGATGATTCAATCACCATCCGTTGAATATAGAGGAATTTTTATAAACGATGAAGACTGGGGCCTGATGCAATGGAGCAGTTTAAATTATGAGCCTTGGCATAAACCTGGAAGAATCGGACCACGCACTAACGAAAGAATCTTTGAACTGATGCTTCGCTTACGTGCTAATTATTATTGGCCAGCCATGCATGAGTGTACGGAACCTTTTTTCCTTACGAAAGGGAACCGGGAGATGGCCGAGAAATACGGGATTTATATTGGAGGCTCTCATTGTGAGCCTATGGCTTCAAGTACTGCTGTGGAGTGGCACAGACGGGGAAAGGGGGAGTATGATTATGTAAACAATCCCAATGAGGTATATAAATTCTGGGATGAACGTGTTAAGGAGGTCTCAAAACAAGATATTCTTTATACAATAGGAATGCGTGGGGTACATGACGGACAAATGAATGGAGCAAAAACCATAGAGGAACAACGTAAGGTGCTGGAGCGTGTATTGGTGGTTCAAAGAACATTATTGCAGAAATATGTTAATCCGGACATTACAAAGGTACCACAAGTTTTTATTCCATATAAAGAAGTGTTAGATATATACAATTCAGGATTGCAAGTCCCTGAAGATGTGACTTTAATGTGGTGTGATGATAACTATGGGTATATTCGCCATTTTCCAACAGCTGAAGAACGCGCCAGAAAAGGTGGTAATGGTGTGTATTATCATGTTTCTTACTGGGGACGTCCTCACGATTATCTTTGGTTAGGTACATTCAGTCCTTACTTACTTTTCCAGCAAATGAAATTAGCTTACGACCGTGGAATACAAAAAATGTGGATTCTTAATGTGGGTGATATTAAACCTGCAGAATATCAAATAGAATTGTTCTTGGATATGGCCTGGGATATAGAAAAAGTTGCAAAAGGTGGAGTTGGAACTCATTTAGAAAGTTTTTTAAAAAGAGAGTTCGGCGAATCAATAGGTAAAACATTATGTCCTGTCATGAATGAACATTATCGTTTGGCTTATATTCGGAAGCCAGAGTTTATGGGAAAATACTCGTGTTGAAGAGTATCGTAATTCTGAATATTATCAGACTGTAAAAGATTTGCCCTGGAGCTCAGCTTATCTTAAGCAACGTGTGGAAGATTACAACGAACTTTCGGATAAGGTGCAGATGATAGACTCTCAAATTCCAGATAATCGAAAGGATGCGTTTTTCCAACTGGTGAAATATCCTGTACAAGGTGCTGTCGAGATGAATAAGAAGATGATTTTTGCTCAGTTCGCACGTCACGGTGAAATGGGGTGGGATAAGAGTGATGTGGCGTATGATAGTATTGTTTCATTGACTAGGATTTATAATGCGGGTATACAGAATAATGGGAAGTGGAATTATATGATGGATTTTAAACCCCGTAATTTGTCTGTTTTTGAAAAAGTGAAACGCGTTTCACTTCAAAACCTATGAAAGAAGAAAGAAGTGATATCGTTTGTATGTGGAATGCTTCGGAATGTAATTCTGGTGGTTTTATTCCTTGTGAAGGATTGGGATATGAAGGAAAGGCCGTAAATATACCTAAAGGTAAGGGTATTAATTTTAATTTCCCGAAGATAAACTCAGATTCAATAGGTATTGAACTTTATTTTTTACCCTCTCATCCGGTAGAAGGAGAACATTTACGCTTTATTGTAACTTTGGATGGGAAGGAGAGTTCTCCTATTCATTATGAAACAAAGGGGCGCAGTGAAGAATGGAAAGAGAATGTGTTGCGTAATCAGGCATATCGGAGAGTTGTCTTGCCAATTTCATCAGAACTTGAAAATCATTGCCTGGAAATAAAGGCGCTTGATGAGGGGATAATTTTAGATCAATTTGATTTTAAAGAGAATTTTCTTGTAATAATTTTCTGTTATGCAATGATTCTGTATAGTGTTGAGTATTAATTTTTTTGTCTAGGTTTTAGAAATGAATATGAATGGAATAATAATAAGGCTTAAGATTATATTTCTTTTGGGGGCTGTAATTTTATCACATCACACTGTTGCACAAAAAGTTTCTAAAGTACATTTACAGTTTGTAAAAGTGGAAGCCCCTTTTCCAATGGACTCTGTTCGTATGTGTATATTTCCTGATCAAGATTTTCCTATAACTCAATATGGTGCTAAGAAGGGAAGTATATTTTTTAATACACGGGCTTTTGCCAAAGCTATCGAAGCTTGTCATCGGGCAGGTGGTGGAAGGGTTATAGTTCCTTCTGGAGAGTGGAAAACAGGTCCTATACATTTGAAAAGCAATGTAAATCTTTATTTGGAAGAAGGAGCTATTATTAGATTCTCAGATAATCCTGATGATTATCTTCCAGCAGTCATGACTTCTTGGGAGGGATTGGAATGTTATAATTATTCTCCTTTGATTTATGCCTTTGAATGTGAGAACATAGGTATTTCAGGAAAAGGAATCCTTTCTCCTGTTATGGATACTTGGCGTATTTGGTTTAAACGGCCGAAAGCTCACTTAGATGCATTGAAACAGTTATATGCTATGGGGTCAACTGGTGTTCACGTGGAACAACGGCAAATGGCAAAAGGTGAAAACAATCTTCGTCCTCATCTGATTCACTTCAATCGCTGTAGAAATATATTACTGGAAGATTTTCATATCCGCCAAAGCCCTTTTTGGACTATTCATTTGTATATGTGTAACAGTGGGCTCGTTCGTCGACTTGATGTGCAAGCGCATGGTCATAATAATGATGGTATAGATTTAGAAATGAGTCGAAACTTTCTGATTGAGAATTGTCGATTTGACCAAGGAGACGATGCTGTAGTTATAAAGGCTGGACGTAACCAAGATGCATGGCGTTTGCATACTCCTTGTGAAAATATTGTAATTCGAAATTGTGATATTCTTAATGGACATACATTGTTAGGCATTGGAAGTGAAATTTCTGGTGGAATACGTAATATTTATATGACTGATTGTAACGCTCCTAGGAAGGTTCATCGCTTACTCTTTCTGAAGACAAATCATCGGCGAGGAGGATTTATAGAGAATATTTATATAGAAAACATTGAAGCGGGAGATATGTTGCGTACATTTGAAATTGATACAGAGGTTTTATACCAGTGGAAAGACTTAGTTCCAACTTATGAAACTCGTATTACTAAAATAGATGATATTCATGTAAAAAACATTCATTGTCGGTCAGCTGATGTTATTTATGATTTGAAAGGAGATGCACGATTGCCGATTTGTAATGTCGTAGTAGAAAATGTACATGTAGATACTGTTCGTCAGTTCATCAACAGATTATTGAATGTAGAAAATTATAGAGAGAATAATATCTCTGTTGGAACATTATTAAAAAGGGATATTCAGTAAATGTCTTTATCTAATAAGATGGCATATGAAGTTGATATATAAAAATCCGTTCCCTACTAAAAAAGTAAGGAACGGATTTTTATGATTAAATATTTACAATTTATATCCCCACTGCTCCAAGGCGAACGACCAGTTCTTTTCCACCAGTTCTACCGTCTCAGGCTTGTATTGGTATTTGTTTTTCTTGTAACCTTTCTTTTTGTTGACGTAAGCTTCGATGTCGGCACGAGCGTCCTTAAAGCCTGGAATCTGCAGTTTTTGGTAGATTTCCTGCGTCATGTCAAATGCATTGGTTTCGTAGTCTTCAAAGCGGACTTCTACCAGGTTGCCTTCCGGAATGAACTTCTTGTCGGCTTCGTACTTATGGTACAATTTGGCATAAACCGAAAGAATGTTTTCTTGCAGTTCTTCGTTGCTGATGTCCTGCAATTTCAGCGGTTGAATGGTGTTGGTGAAGAAGCTGCGTGTAGATTCAAATACGGTGTACGGGTTACGCATCAGGTAGATGAATTTAGCATTGGGGAACATCTTCACCAGCTCTTTCACACGTCCGGTATGCGGCGGGTTTTTGCTGAGGAACTGTGTGCCGTGAGTATTCCACAAGGAAATCTTGATGAGTTTGGTAAAGGTTTCTTCAAACACTTTCAATTCGGCCTCGCTGATGTCATCGAACAACAGGTACTTATCGGCATATTCCTGCATGTGTTTAGGCAGGAACCAGAAGTTATAGTACGTGTAGGGCATCATGTTAGCCAAGGCAAATTCTTCTTCTTGCGGAAGGTCTACGGCCAGTTCCATGTTATCGGTCGGGCGTTTGTCCGGCATCAGCCAGCTCATGTTCTTCTTGAAGAAAGGCTGTCCCCACATCATCAGGTGTGGGAATACTGTTTGATAGGTAGTATTATAGCCGAAGTGCTTGTCGCAAGAGAATACGTTGTGCATGAACGTGGTTCCACTGCGCCAGTGCCCGAGGATAAATACAGGATCGTGTTCCAGTGGCTTGTCGGCCAACAGCTTTTCGTAACGTTTGTCCTGCAGAGGAGCCAGTGTAGATAACAGGCGGCATACAGCCTTGGTCAGGCGGTATTTTCCTTTATACGCAGGATCGATGGTACGACCGGCGGTTATCTGGTTGAAGGTTTTCCAGTCGGCTCCCACTAAAGTATTGATGGGGAGTTTGTTGAATTCAAGTAATCCCATTTCTTTTAATTGATAATTAATAATTGGCAATTGACAGTTGAAAAACTCAACTTGTCAATTAAACTTTTAATTCAATTGCGATACCTTGACGTTCCAGTTCTTTTACGGCACGTTTTATGGCATCGTAGTGTTCTGGAGCAATTCCCAGTTTCGGCAGATTGAGTACAGGCAGTTCCATCTGGTTGTGCATGTCTTTGTCGGCCACCTGATTGATAATCATACCTACTGCACTGGTGTTGTTGGTAATCGGGTCAATCAGGATGAAGGCACCGGTAGCTTTATTCTTTGTATAAGGGTCGAAGAACAGCTCCTTGGAAGAAGTCAGTACCACATGGGCAATCTGGTTGAGCTGCATAGGAATATCTTCCTTGGCCAGGCGTCCGTTTTCTACAGACAGGTGTTCCATGGTGTTGATATCTACCTTGTACTTGATGCTGTCAATACGGGTGCGGCTGGTATTGGTAGTTTGTTTCAGGAAGAAAGATTTTTCCATGTCCATCTTTCTTCGTCCATCCACACGAGCATGGCTTCGAAGTTACGTCCAATCAGCGGCATGTTGTCCGGGTGTACCAGCATTTCGCCACGGGATACGTCGATTTCATCTTCCAGTGTCAGGGTTACAGACATAGGCGGGAAGGCATAGTCGAGTTCGCCGTCGTAGGTCACGATGCTTTTTACATGAGAACGCTTGCCGGAAGGAAGAGCTACCACTTCATCGCCTTTGCGGATGACGCCGGAAGCTACCTTCCCACAGAAACCACGGAAGTCGAGGTTTGGGCGGAGTACATACTGTACCGGATAGCGGAAGTCGTTCAGGTTATGGTCGTTACCGATGTGTACGGTTTCAAGGAATTCCAGCAAGGCTGGGCCTTCGTACCATGGAGTACGGTCTGATTTTTCTACTACATTGTCACCTTCAAGGGCTGAAAGCGGAATGCACTGTACGTCGGGAACTCCTAACGGGGAGATGAAAGCGGTATATTCGGCTACAATCTTGTCGAATACTTCTTTTGAGTAGTCAACCAAGTCCATTTTGTTGACAGCCAATACCACGTGCTTGATACCTAACAGAGATACCAGGTAAGTGTGACGGCGGGTCTGTGTGATGACACCGGTGCGGGCATCGACCAGGATGACTGCCAAGTTGGCGGTAGAACCACCGGTAATCATGTTACGGGTGTATTGTTCGTGTCCCGGAGTGTCGGCAATGATGAACTTACGGTTGTTGGTAGAGAAATAACGGTAAGCCACATCGATAGTGATACCTTGTTCACGTTCAGCTTTCAGTCCGTCGAGCAGCAGGGCATAGTCGATGTGTTCACCGGCATTTCCCATACGTTTGCTGTCGCGTTCCAAAGCATCGAGCTGGTCTTCATATAATTTCTTACTGTCGAACAGCAGGCGACCGATTAGTGTAGATTTACCGTCGTCTACTGAACCTGCGGTCAGGAAACGGAGCAGGTCTTTTTGTTCATCTTTTGCCAGGAATTCTTCGATGGACATCTTGCCTCTGGCTTCTCCTTCCATCGGGTTGCCTGATTTGCTTTTATCTAATTCTTCCATGTTGTTGCGTAATTAAAAATATCCTTCACGTTTCTTTTGTTCCATACTGGCTTCCTGGTCGAAGTCGATGACACGGGTCGTACGTTCACTCTTGGTGGTGGTCATCATTTCCTCTACAATCTTTTCGATGGTATCGGCTTCGCTTTCAATAGCTCCTGTCAGCGGCCAGCATCCCAAGGTACGGAAACGGATTTTCTTCATTTCAATCTTGTCGCGGTATTTTTCCGGCAGACGGTCGTCGTCGGGCATAATCAACTGTCCGTCCATATTGACTACCGGGCGTTCTTTAGCGAAATATAGCGGTACGATTGGAATATTTTCAAGACGGATATACTGCCAGATGTCCAGTTCTGTCCAGTTGCTCAGCGGGAACACACGGATGCTTTCTCCTTTGCGGATACGGGCATTGTAGATGTCCCAGAGTTCCGGACGCTGGTTCTTAGGGTCCCACTGGTGGAATTCGTTGCGGAAAGAGAAGATACGTTCTTTGGCACGTGATTTCTCTTCGTCGCGGCGTGCGCCACCGAAGGCAGCGTCAAATTTATATTTGTCGAGTGCATGGAGCAGGGCCTGTGTCTTCATCAGGTCGGTATGTACTTTACTTCCGTGAGTGAAGGGGCCTACGCCTGCATTAAAAGCTTCCATGTTGCTTTCTACAATCAGGTTCCAGCCGTATTTCTTGGCATATTCATCGCGGAACTGAATCATTTCCTTGAATTTCCATTTGGAGTCGATGTGCATCAGTGGAAAAGGTACTTTTCCCGGAGCGAAGGCCTTTTCAGCCAGACGGACCATGACGGATGAGTCTTTTCCGATACTGTAGAGCATCACCGGATTTTCAAATTCAGCAGCCACCTCACGGATGATGTGAATAGACTCGGCTTCGAGTTCTTTCAGGTGGCTTAAATTGTATTCTTCTTGCATGGTTATATATGTTTATTTTTTGATTACTTTCGGAAGAATCAGTCGAGCAGCTGGTCGACAGATTCTTTAAGGGATAATTTTGATGTGTCAAGCGAAAGAGCCGGATGAGCCGGAGCTTCGAACGGAGCAGAGATACCGGTGAAGTTCTTGATTTCTCCACGGCGTGCCTTAGCATACAGACCTTTTACATCACGACGCTCACATTCTTCTAACGGCGTGCTGACGTAGATTTCTAAGAAATCCTCTTTTCCGATAATTCCGGCAGCCATTTCACGTATTTCATTGTTGGGGCTGATAAAAGCGGCCAGGGTGATAATACCGGTATCGACAAACAGTTTGCCGACTTCTGCAATGCGGCGAATGTTTTCCACACGGTCTTCTGCCGAGAATCCTAAGTTGTTGTTGATGCCGCTTCGGATGTTGTCGCCATCCAGGATACGGCACAGCAGACCGCGCTGCTGTAGCTCACGTTCCAGGGCAATGGCGATGGTACTTTTACCAGAACCGCTCAGTCCGGTAAACCAGATCATGAGTCCGTGTTGTTTCAGCAATTCTTCTTTGTCGGCACGACCTAACATGCGGTCGAATATCGGATAGATATGATTTGTTTCTTGGTTGTTCATATTTTAAAGCGTATTTAAATCAGTTTTAAAACGGCCATATCAGCGGGATGAGGAAAACGGAAATCAGGAACGTGATGATGTTCAGAGGTAATCCGATACGGACGAAGTCGGTGAACTTGTAGTTTCCGATACCTTGTACAATCAGGTTGGTCTGATAGCCGATAGGGGTGGAGAAACTGGCTGAGGCTGCCATGCAGATGACCACGAAGAAGGGCATCGGGTTGACACCTAACTGGGTGGACAGGGACAAGGCGATGGGGAAAGCCAGTGCGGCCGCTGCATTGTTGGTAATAAGCTCTGTAAAGATATTCGTAATGATAAACAATACGGCCAGCAATACGTAGGGACCATAGTCGTGGCTCAGGCTGATGATGTATCCGGCCAGTAAATCTGCTACTCCCGAGTTTTCCATGGCCTTGCTGATAGCAAAAGCACAGGCAATCGTAATCAGAATATCCCATGAAATATATTTGGTATACTTCTGCGGAGGGAATATCTTGCTCCAGGCCATGATGACCGTCGTGATGGATACGAAAAAGAACATATCCAGCTTGATGCCTTCAGGAAGGTATTTCTCGATGCCCGGCAGTTCGCCTACCGTGGCTCCCACAATCATGAACAAGAGTAGGAAAAGGGTAAACCAGCGCTTCTTTTTTCCGGCGGGTTCGTATTCCTTTCCGTTGGCCAGCATCAGGAAGACGGATGATTCTCCCCATGTCTGGATAAAGCTGTCGTCGGTCAGTACCACCAGTGTATCTCCTTCTCGGAAGCTGACTTCGCTTAGGTTGGTATAGGTACGTCCGCTACGGCGAAGTTCCTTAATCTCGGCTCCATAGTGGCGCTTGAAATCGAACTCACCGACCGTTTTGTTGATACCCGGAAATCGGGGACCGATAACGGCTTCTACAAGGTGCAGGGATGAATCGCCATCTTCTTCATTTGTCGTTTCCGGACGGGTGGCGGGCAACAGTTTTTTGGAAAACAGAAACAGGTAGATAATACCTGCCAGTGCGATGAAGATACCGACCTTTCCTAATTCGAACATGCTGAATCCTTTCATTCCCGCATCAAGAATCATACTGTGTACCACCAGGTTGGTAGAGGTTCCTATCAGGGTACAGATACCTCCTAAAATTGTTACATACGAAAGAGGTATCAGAAAGTAGGTGGCCGGAAGCTTGACATAGTTGGCCCACCGTTTGATGATGGGGCAAAAATGACTACAACCGGTGTGTTGTTCAGAAAGGCCGAAATGAAGGCAATGCTGGGCAACATGCGTATTTGTGCCTTGAATACGGAAGTCTTTTCCTGAGGAAGCAGTTTCTTGATAAGCTGGGTCAAGGCACCGCTCTGGCGGACACCCTCACTTACCAGGAACAGCATGGCAACGGTAATCATTCCTTTGTTGCTGAAGCCCTCTAACATTTCTTTTGGGGTAAGAATACCCGTGCAAAGGAAAATGACGACCACCGAGAACAGAATCATTCCCGGACGCATCTTATCCATAATCAATGCGGTCAGCATGGCCACAAGTGAAAGAAGTACGATGATAATCTCGATAGACATAAATTAGTGGGTTATTCTGCAATGAACCAGGGGTTCAGCAGGTCTGTTTTATTGTATTGTAGCGGTTCTGTCTTTCCTGCTTGGTATACTTCCTTCCCGGAAGCACGGATAATGGCATGTCCGGCTGCAGTATCCCACTCCATAGTAGGAGCAAAGCGAGGGTATACGTCGGCATTCCCTTCGGCAATGAGACACAGCTTTAACGAACTTCCTTTGGAAATTGTTTCCACGTGTGCATGTTTTTGCTGCATTTCATGGATATAAGCTTCCGTTTCGGGAGTCAGGTGTGAGCGTGAAGCCACGATAATGAACGTATCGTCTGTCCGGTTGGCATACGGCAGCCGTTCGGCTTGCTCCATCAGTGCATCCAGCGACGGATAAGCTTCTGTATCGGTAATATCTTTGATTTTGTAGGCTCCCAGTTCAATGTCGGCAAAATAGAGTTCCTGCTTTACCGGAATGTAAATGACTCCCGCTTCAGGACAACCATTTTTCACATAGGCAATATTTACAGTAAATTCTCCGTTACGCTTGATGAATTCCTTGGTGCCGTCTAGTGGGTCGACTACCCACAGCTCTTTCCATTGTTGTCTTTCTTCTGGAGCGATTTTAGCCCCTTCTTCGCTCAAAACGGGGTAAGGAGTCGCAGCCAGTGCTTGGGCTATAATTGCATGCGACTTGCGGTCGGCAATGGTCAGCGGAGAATTGTCCGCTTTCTTTTCTATTTCAAAATCTGCTTTCGGGTCTGTGTAGACAGACATAATTTCTGCTCCCGCAGCAAGGGCGGCCTGAATGGCCGTGTACAATATATTCTTATCCATAATAGTATAAATCGCTGTAAAATAACTGCTTTTTTATATGTTGGTTGTGGTTTATTATTCGTTTTTTCTGTTCCTGACGATTTTTTATAACTTCTTTTAAGAAATCTTGGTCCGATTGTGCGGATGTTTCCAAATTCGCCACATGTAAAAAGCACAGTGTGTGAAGGCAAATACAAAAGAGATGGTCAGCAGGGTCTTGTCAGCATCCCATCCTACGGTCTGCTGATGCCATAGTCCGGTAATCACACTTAGAATAGACAAAATAAGTCCGGTCAGGTTTAATACAATATCTCCCTTACGGTGTTTTTGACCGTACTCCAGTTTGCTGTGATGGATTCCGTATGAAGCATAGACATCCAGTCCGATAAGCATCCACAGCACCAGACGTATCCAGGTATCGGCCGGAAGGAAGCTCATCATGCACAAGCAGGTGAGGATACCCATAATCGGAACGAAGGGTACGAAGGGAGTCTTGAAGGCACGGGGTACATCGGGCATGGTCTTGCGTACAATCAGGATGGCTGCGCAGACCAAGGTGAATGCCAGGAGTGTGCCGATACTGGTCATTTCACCGGCTACTTGTGCCGGGATAAATCCGGCCAACAGGCTGACGAGTATCATAAACAGAAAATTGCTGTGTACGGGTGTACGGAAGCGCTTGTTGATTTTGGAAAAGAACGGTGGGAGGAGGCCGTCGCGGCTCATGCTCAGGAATACCCGGCTTTGTCCGAGCAGGGTGACCATAATCACCGAACAGTAACCGAACAGGATAGCCAGGATAATGGCTTTGTTCAACCATGGGTAAGCGGGCTGAATCACGCCTGCCGCATCGGGATGTCCCATCTTTTCGATAGCTACGGCTACCGGAGCAATACCCACCTGTCCGCTGAAGTCGGTATAATGGGCTACTCCTGTCATGACATGGGCAAAGAGAATATATAAGATGGTGCAGACCAGCAAGGATATTAGAATACCGATGGGCATGTCCCGTTTCGGATTCTTGGTTTCCTGTGCCGCCGTGCTTACCGCATCGAATCCTAAAAAGGCAAAAAAGACAATCGCTGCTCCACGGAAAATACCGGAAACACCGAATTCTCCCAATGTACCGGTATTGGCTGGAATGTAAGGAGTATAGTTGTCATTTTGAATAAACTGCCAGCCGAGTACCACAAAAATCAGGATGACAGCTATTTTCAGAAAGACAATCAGTCCGTTAAAAAAAGAACTTCCGGCGGTGCCTCGCATCAGAATTAAGCTCATGAGGACCACAATTATCATGGCTGGAATGTTGACGATACCCCCGTCCCATGGACACGCTGTAAATGCATGGGGTAGCTCAATGCCTACTCCTTGCAGGAACACGGTCATGTAACGGCTCCAACTGATACTGACTGTGGTAGCTGCTACGGTATATTCCAATACTAAGTCCCATCCGATAATCCAGGCAATAAGTTCTCCCATGGTGGCGTAGGAATAGGTATAGGCACTCCCGGATACCGGAATCATGGAGCAAATTCTGCATAACAGAGTCCGGCAAAACAACAGCCGATGGCTGCAATAATAAAGGAAAGTGTGATTGCTGGTCCGGTATACGATGCAGCTACGGTTCCGGTAATTGAAAATAATCCGGCTCCGATAATTACACCTACCCCGAGAGCTACCAGGCTGACAGGGCCCAGCACTCGTTTAAGGGTACCACTTCCAGTTTCTTTGGCTTCTGCTTGTAAAGCCTCTATACTTTTTCGAATAAAAAGCCCCATTTCTTTGTCTGTTTTTTTATTGTCCGACAAAGGTAGGAAAAATTACTGAATATCTTATTTCAGATATTGTGTAACCTTTCCGCTGAGCTGCAGTAAAGAGATTTCGCACATCTTGGTATCGTATTCGGCAGAAAGAATGCGTTCTTCGGCATCGAGCAGACTTTTTTGTGCTTCACGCATTTCAATACCTGATAAATCGCCCAGCAGGTAGCGTTCCTTGGCGATTTCATGGTTTTCCTTGGCAGAAACCAGGTTTTGACGTTCCAGTTCCAGAAGGCGAAGGTTGTTTCGATAAGCCTGCCACAGGTTGCTCAGGTCGGCCCGTAAACTTTGTTCCAGTTCATCACGGGCAAATTGTGCGTTGCGGATAGCCAGGCTGGCATTTCGTTTTTCCCGCTTCCGGTTACCGTCGAAGATATTGAATCCGATAGTGACACCTCCGCTGAATCCCCAGTTGCTTCGTTGGCGTGTAGCATTTACGTCGTATTTGTTGAGGGTGTATCCGTAACCTGCATTCAGTCGTACATACGGATAATTGCGCGACAATACCTTTTTATAATCCAACTGAGCCAATACGGTGTTTTGGTCGGCTTGTAATAAGGAGGCATTGGTCTGAAGAGCCCCTTCCCACAAATCATTGAATTCCAGGCTTTCGTTTACGTCAATCACAGAATCTTTTACACTGAGCGGGCGGTCCATGTCTTTGGCGGCCATCAGCTCATTGAGATTGATGCGTGAAGTGTGCACCAGTTCCCTTTGTTTGATATATTGTGCCCGGTCAGCATTAAAGTCAACGGTGGCCTGCTGATAATCCAGTCGGGAGAAATTTCCGATATGATAACGTTCTTCTACGATACGCAGGCGTTCTCTGGACAGCGATACGGCATAGCGGAAGTTTTTCAAACGGATTTCCTGCTGGATGTAATTATAATACTCCGCAGTAAGACTGGCAATGAAATCTTCAATGGCAATTCGGGTATTGGTGGCACCTTGACGTTCCAGTTCTTTCAGTTGCTTGTAAGTGGTGCTGATATTGAAGCCGTCAAAGATGGTCCAGTTCAAATCTACTCCAGCATCCAAGGTCTGGTCATACACGCCACGAAGCTTGGTGGTTTCACCCGTTGCCCGTGCCTTCGTATTGCTGTTGTCTGCATTTCCGGTATATCCGGCAGTCAAATCTACCGTGGGCAAGTAGCCGGCATTCCCTAACGTCGCATTGTTTTTACTTATCTGCTCCTCGTTGCGGGTGATGCGGAGTGAATAGTTGTTTGCCAGTCCCTCTTCCAGGCACTGTTTTAGCGTATAGGTGTACTGGGCTTGTGCGGCTATTCCGCCTCCCAGCAGACATATCATGAAATAAATAAGCCGTT
>ENA-OPZC01000116-OPZC01000116.1-human-gut-metagenome-genome-assembly--contig:-NODE-116-length-15666-cov-1.254070_pt1 | contig 15666 bp, 10 predicted proteins | sample MGYA00242477_ERZ504491 | MGnify/ENA primary metagenome ERZ504491 (study PRJEB26092, sample SAMD00036249) | human gut metagenome | host: Homo sapiens | study: EMG produced TPA metagenomics assembly of... | reverse complement strand
TGGAAAAGCCAGGTGTATTTGACCTTGACAGGCCGTAACGACTGGGAATCCATGTTGGCTTATACAGATACTCCTTCCTTCTTCTATCCTTCGGTCGGCTTGTCTGTCGTTTTATCCGAAATGTTTAAATTACCCGAATTTATGTCTTATGCGAAGGTGCGAGGTTCTTACAGTAAGGTAGCTTCTTCTTTTGAGCGTTATCTGTCTAATCCGGGATTTGCCTTTAATGAACAATCTCATCAATGGGCCACTTCAACTACGCGTCCGGCAAAGAATTTGAAGCCGGAAGATACCCGTTCGTGGGAAATCGGGTTGAATTTGAAATTCTGGCGTGACTTGAGTCTGGATTTCACTTATTACCATTCTAATACGTATAATCAGACCTTCTCTGTAGATGAACCTTCATCAAGCGGTTTCTCTAAAAGTTATGTTCAGACTGGTAATATTGAAAATCATGGTATCGAAATGGCTTTAGGATATGGTCATCAATGGGGTGATTTTACATGGAATAGCACCTATACATTCACATTGAACCGCAGCAAGGTTATTAGTTTGGCCGATGGTGAAATAAATCAGAATACAGGTGAGGTCATTGAAATGCCTGAATTGCGTGTCGCCACTTTGGGTGCCGACGGGTACGGACCGCGTGTCATTTTGCGTAAAGGAGGAAGCATGAGTGACCTCTATGTGGAAAAGGAACTGAAGAGAGATGGCAACGGATCTATATGGGTTGACTCTCAGTCGGGCAAGTTGGCTGTGACGACTTATGACAGCCCCAAGAAGATTGGTGATATGGCTCCTAAAGCCAATATGGGATGGTATAATAGCTTTTCTTATAAAGGTTTCAATTTAGGAATGATGCTGACAGCGCGCCTAGGTGGTTTGGTAGTGTCGAATACACAGGGAGTGCTCGATTACTATGGTGTTTCAAAGGCTTCTGCGGATGCTCGGGATGCCGGTGGCGTATGGATTAATAACGGCTATGTGGATGCTAAGGAGTATTATCAGACGATTGGTGGATCTAATGGAGGTCTGGGTCAGTACTACACGTATAGCGCGACCAATGTCCGTTTGTCTGAACTAAGCTTCAGCTACGCTTTCCCTAAAAAATGGTTCAATAACAAAGTCGGTATTACCGCCGGTTTTGTGGCAAAAAATCTTTGGATGATATATTGTAAAGCTCCGTTTGATCCGGAATTAACAGCCTCTACTTCTAGTAACTTCTATCAAGGAGTTGACTATTTTATGACACCAAGTACTCGTAACCTTGGTTTTAACGTTAAGTTCCAATTCTAAAAACTCCTGAATTATGAAAAAGAAATTGTTACTATTGCTTTGGCTACAGCGCTGCTCCTGTATTTACAGGATGTATAGGCAATTTTGAAGAGTATAATACCAATCCTTATGAACCGCATAAATTGGATCCTCCTTTGTTGTTTACACAAATGATAACGACAGGCATCAATGTGCAGCAAAACGACAACCAGATGATAGACCAGATGGTGACCGGCCCTTATGGTGGTTATCTGACGATGTCCACTTCGTGGGGAGGGTCTAACTTTAATACTTATAACCAGACAGACGGGTGGAATCAAATTCCTTTCAACACACCGTTTGAAAAATTCTATCCCAACTACTATAAGGTGTTGGATGCGACAGGTGGGAAGGGACATTATTTTGCAATGGCTAAGTTGCTTCGTGTCAATGCGATGCAGCGCGTGGCTTTGTGCTACGGACCGATTCCTTTCAGTAAGATGACACAGGAGAACTCTCAGGTTCCTTATGACTGTGAACCGGAGTTGTACCAAAATATGTTCGATGACTTGAATTTTGCCATTGCCGCATTAAGAGATTATTTGTCGGAATCTAGTTTGAAACCTTTGGGTGCCAATGATGTGGTGTATGGCGGAGATTATGCTAAATGGCTTCGCTTTGCCAACTCCTTGAAACTCCGTCTGGCTCTTCGTATCGTGAATGCGGACGAAGCATTGGCACGCAAAATGGCGGAAGAAGCCGTGAGTGACGCTGGAGGCTTGATTGACTCTCCCGAATACAACGCGATGGTTGCCGTAGGAGTCGAGCCTAATCCGTTCTGGCTGGTTGCCAATAGCTGGGGGGAAATCAGGGCGAACGCTACACTGACCAGTTATATGAATGGCTATAACGACCCGCGTATGGCAGCTTATTTTACACCGGCTACTATCGATGGAGAAGCCACGTTTGTAGGACTCCGTTCAGGTGTCAAGGGAATGACCAGTGCTATAGGCGCTCCTTTCTCAAAGCCTAATTTTTCCCAGGGTGAAAGTATGCCGATGTTCTTTAGTTCGGAAACCGCTTTCTTACGTGCGGAAGGTGCATTAAGAGGATGGAACATGGGTGGAACGGCGCAGGAACTTTACGAACAAGGCGTCACTTTGTCCTTTACGGAACGGGGTGTGTCGGGCGTAGGTAAATACTTGTCGGACAATACTTCTACACCTGAAGACTATACTTCACCCGTAGAGTCTTCTAGACTAAGCTATCAAGTTCAAACAGAGATTACCGTAGCTTGGGAGGAAAGTGCGCCATTCGAAGAGAAGCTGGAACGCATCATCACTCAGAAATGGATCGCTAATTTCCCGTTAGGCTTTGAGGCTTGGTCTGACTACAGACGTACCGGATATCCTGAAATATTCCCCGTAGTCGATAATTTAAGCAACGGAGTGATTTCTACCAGCAGGCAGCAGCGACGTCTGCCTTTCCCGCTGAAGGAAAAACAGGCGAATTCGGAAAATGTGAAAGCTGCCGTTTCTATGTTGGGAGGCAGTGATACAGGTGCCACTGATTTATGGTGGGCGAAGAAGAATTGATGTATAAATACTTAAAATAAGTGATAAACCTATGAAAACAAACTATATATATGCCGTATTGCTCAGTCTGCTTTTTAGTACATTCTGGGGATGCAGTGACTGGACAGAAACGGAAAGTGAGGATTATTTTGAATATCCCGGAGCGGACTACTATGCCAACTTGCGTAACTATAAGCAGACTGACCATCAGGTAGCTTTTGGCTGGTTTGGCAATTGGACCGGACTGGGCGCTTCGATGGTGAATAGCATGATGGGATTGCCCGATAGTGTGGACTTTGTTTCTATTTGGGGAAACTGGCGTAATTTGGATGAGGCCCGCATGGCTGATAAAAGAAAGGTGAAGGAATTGAAAGGTACCCGTGCTTTGGTGTGTTTCATTATTCAGAATATCGGAGACCAGCTGACTCCTCAAGGTCAGACCGCCGAGGAGTATTGGGGATGGGACAGTTCAAGTGCGGCTCCCGATAATCCCGCCAACTTGGCCGCTATTGAGAAATATGCCAATGCCATTTGTGATACCATTGACAAATATGATTATGACGGGTTTGACATAGACTATGAACCTAACTATGGTCATCGTGGTCCATTGTCGGGAAATGACGCTTATATGTTGCACTTTATCAAGACGCTGGGACAACGCATCGGCCCCAAGTCGGGTACAGGACGCTTATTGGTCATCGACGGAGAGCCTCAAAGTATCGTATCGGAAAGCGGTCCTTATTTTGACTATTTCATTGTTCAGGCTTATAACAGCACGGGAGACGCCGATTTGGACAGCCGCTTGAATAGTACCATCCGCAATTTTGACGGGGTGTTAACGCCTGAGCAAGTTGCCAAGATGTATATAGTAACCGAAAATTTCGAATCTTTAGCTCAGACCGGTGGTTATGAGCATTATAAAGACCGTTATGGCAATGTGATGAAGTCTTTGGCAGGTATGGCCCGTTGGAGCCCGATGGTAAATGACAAGCCGGTTCGCAAGGGCGGCGTCGGAACTTATCACATGGAGTATGACTATCCTACGACTCCTGTGGACTATAAATATTTGCGTGAGGCAATTGGTATCATGAATCCAGCTGTAAAAAAATAATTAAACGAATGTGCATTATGAAAAAACTAAGATACTATATTATAGCTTGTACCGCATCATTGGCATTCCTTACGGCATGCGATAATGCAGAGTATAATGTGATAGACAACGCTATTTATTTGGAAGAACCTTCACTGTCTGCCTCCAACAATACGAAGCTGACGGTGGATGGAGAGGTGACGACTACTTCGATAACCGCCCGTTTGGGACAGGCTGTCGGGGAAAACGTGACCGGTACTATCGAAATAGACCCTGCTATCTTGACGGAATATAATGAGAAGCATTTCACTACTTATGAAGTGCTGCCGGAAAAATTCTTGTCTTATAACAAGAACTTTGAAATAAAGGCAGGCGAAACAGTGGCCGAAGCTACTACTTTTACGATTAAAAAACTTTCCTAATGATAACGGTGAGTTATATGCTGTTCCTGTACGTATGAAAGTGGCGGAAGGAGCGGTTTCTACCATTGGCGAATCCGACCATTATATCATTTTGCTGGACAAAGCGTTAATCCAGTCGGCGCCTTTCATGAATACATCGAATGTGGCAGGCACCAGTACGCCGTTTGGCCTCTCTCTTCCCGAATGGTCTATTGAGACTTGGGTATGGATGGACGGTTTCCAAATTAATAATCAGGCTATTATTAATTCCGGAGGCAATGGTACTGAAATCTATATTCGTTTTGGAGACGCTTCTATTCCTTACAACTCGTTGCAGATTAAGACCATGGGTTCCCAGGTGAATACGGTTACTTTATTCGAGAAAAACAAATGGTATCATTTGGCGATAACTTACGATGCAACTGGCTTGGTTACCATCTATATTAATGGTGAGAAGGATGTGACGTTACAGACCAAAGGTGGTCTGGCCAATATTGATGGCATGCACATCATTACCAGTGGCACTTGGTTTAGAGACAACTGTATGATGGCACAGTTGCGCTTGTGGAAAAAGGCTGTCAGCCAGACTCAGATTAAAGCCAATATGTACTTGGGAGTAAATCCCGCCAGCCCTGACCTGATAGGTTACTGGAGACTGGATGAAGGTGAAGGCAACCTTTTGAAGGACTGTACTTCCAATCATTATGATATGACCGCCAAAGGTACTTTGGAGTGGAGACATGACATTAAATTCAAATAGTCACCCTATTAAAAGATTATGATTATGAAAAAATACTGGAAGTTAATGCTGATGGCAGTTGGTATGTCCGCAGCATTTACGTTAGCATCTTGCAATGATGATAAGGATGTGGTTATCGATCAGATTTATTATATATCAACCGATCCTTCCGCGACAACTTATCCCACCACCTTTAGTGTGTCGTTGGTGGATAATTCGGTTGCCGGTCGGCCTTTCTTTTATGTGGTTGGTAAATCGACCATGAGGGTAGATCGGAATACCACCTTGCGTGTGGAGGAAGACAGCAAGCTGGTAGAGAAGTATAATGAAACGTACGGGAAGAAATACTTGCCTTTTCCCGAAGGAACTTATTCATTCTCTACCAATGAAGTAACAATAAATCAAGGAGATAATTTCTCGTCGGATACGATTTTCATCTCCTTCAGCAATTGGGATAAGCTGAGCAAAATCGATAAATACCTTTTACCGGTATCCTTGAAAGCGGTCGACGATAAAGGAGCGGTCAGCATGGATCGGAATCTGATTTATTTTATTGCGGATTTCTCGACAACCAATACGGGATATAATAAACCTGCCGCCTGGAAGCCCCTTGACCGTACTGACTGGGATGTGAGTTTTAGTTATGCTTATGGGTATGATGAGGCGCAGTTTGGTGGGCGCCTGGCGGTTGATGGCGATGTCTCTACTACTTGGTTTACATGGGGAGTAGTGAGTGCCGGTGAGTGTTGGTGGGCGACCACTTTGCCTGCTCCGACCCACTTGACCGGATTCTCTCTCACTAGGCAGACGACTTTCGGCTCTTCATACAATGTAAGAGAGGCGAAGGTGAAAGTGAAAAAAGAAGGAGATACCGAATGGACTGAGGCTGGATTATTCCGGTTTGGAAGTTTCAAAGGAAACGATCCTCAGTATGCTGTATTTATTCCGGCTGTTGAAAATGTAAAAGAGTTCCGGATAGATATTGTTTCGCCTGCTGATTTTACAGGGTTTGCAGAGTTGGACCTGTATCAATAAAAAGTTTAAATGACCCTATAAAAGAGTGCTGCCTGTCAGGGGCGGCACTCCTTTATGTTTTTCTATACATACGATGAAACACCTTACTTTTAGATTCATACTGATTCTTTTATTGGGGGTATGTCCGGCACTTCCCCTTTGCGCTCAAGTCGTCTTGGTAAAAGACGGAACCTCCCGCTCCTCTATCCTGATAGATGGAAGTAATGCGACCGACTGGACGGCTGCAACCATTTTACAAGACTTCATTCAGAAAATCAGTGGCTGCCGCTTGCCGATTGTCACCAAGGGCACTCCGCGGAAAGGAGATATCGCCATCGGAGATGTGCAAGTAAACGGAAATCCGCGACTGGAAGCCGCCCGCTCCTCTATTCGGCACGATGGCTTTTTCATTTCTACGCAAGAGGGGATACTCCGTATTTTGGGTAAAGAAGGGAATGGAACGGTTTATGGAGCCGTGACACTCCTGGAACAATATCTGGACGTGAACTATTGGGGAGAAAAAGAAGCTGATTATCCTTCCTTACGTACCATCGCGTTGCCTGCTATCTCCTTGTACGACTATCCGGCTTTCCGTTACAGGCAAAGCCAGTGTTATGCCATGCGTACAGATACGGTCTATAAATGGTGGAACCGCCTGGAAGAGCCGGCGGAAGTCTTTGCGGCCGGTTATTGGGTACATACCTTCGACAAGCTGCTGCCTTCTTCCGTCTATGGAAAGACCCATCCCGAATACTACTCTTATTTCAAAGGGAAACGTCATCCCGGCAAAGCCAGCCAGTGGTGCCTGACTAATCCTGAGGTGCTGGAAATTGTTTCTCAGCGCATTGACTCCCTGTTTAAGGCCCATCCCGACAAGAAAATGATCTGCGTCAGTCAAAATGACGGTAATTATACGAATTGCGCCTGTGACAATTGCCGCAAACTGGACGAAGAAGAAGGGGGGCCGTCGGGCAGCTTGATCCATTTTATCAATCAATTGGCCGCCCGCTTCCCGGATAAGGAATTTGCGACATTGGCTTATTTATATACCATGACTCCCCCCAAGCACGTAAAGCCATTGTCTAATGTATATATCATGCTTTGCGACATAGACTGTGACCGCGAAGTCTCATTGACGGAAAACGCTTCCGGCCGGCATTTTGTCAAGGCTCTGGAAGGATGGTCGCGCATATCCGATCAACTTTTTATTTGGGATTATGGAATAAACTTTGATAATTATTTGTCTCCTTTCCCAAATTTTCATATTTTGCAGGACAATATCCGTCTGTTTCATCAGCATCATGCAAAAATGCATTTTTCTCAGATCGCGGGTAGCAGGGGAGGAGATTTCGCCGAGCTGCGTACTTACTTGGTTTCCAAACTGATGTGGAATCCGGAAGTGAATGTGGACTCGTTGACGCACCGTTTCCTGAAAGGGTATTACGGCGAAGCGGCTCCTTTTTTATACAGTTACATGCGCATGATGGAAGGGGCATTGATAGGAAGCGGACAGCGTTTGTGGATTTATGATTCTCCGGTATCTCATAAAAATGGGATGTTGAAACCGGCTTTGATGCGGCGTTACGACCGGTTATTCGATGAGGCGGAGAAGGCGGTAGCCGATAAGCCCGTCTATTTAAAGCGTGTCCGTCGTACCCGTTTGCCTTTGCAGTATTCGGCGTTGGAGATAGCGCGTACCGAGAGCCGGAAGGATTTGGCGGACATAGACCGTAAACTTACTTTATTTGAGCAACGCGTGCGGGAGTTCCGTGTGCCTACCTTGAATGAGCGGAGCAATTCACCGGTGGATTATTGTGAATTATACAGGAAACGCTATATGCCTCCTGCGCAAGAAAGTAAAGCGTTGGGAGCGTCGGTGGTCGTTTCTTGTCCGAGCCTCGGGCAAATACAAGGAAATGGCGGCTGCCTTGACTGACGGATTATTTGGCGGTTCTACCTTTGTGGAAAGCTGGGTGGGCTGGGAAGGTAAGGATGGCGCTTTCATTATTGATTTGGGAGACAAGAAACCGGTCAGCAGTGTGGAGACCGACTTCCTGCACCAAATTGGCGCATGGATTTTGTGCCCGCTTAAAGTGGTGTATTCCTATTCGGAGGACGGACAGAAGTATACGCTTTGGGAAGTTCACGATCTGCCCGAGGAACGTTCGGGCAAAGTGAAGTTTACGGGAGTCAGAAGCGAATGTCCCCGTCCGGTTTCTATGCGTTATATCAAAGTAGAGATTACCGGAACCAAAGAATGTCCTGCATGGCATTATGGAGTGGGGCATCCGTCCTGGTTCTTTGTAGATGAGGTGACCGTGCTGTAAACAGGAATTGAAAATAAATGAATTATAGAACCTTTTAAATGAAATGAATGAAAACAACCGATAGTTTGGTTTCTAAAAAACGCCGTAGTCCTATTTTTTGGGTTCCCACCGCTTATTTTGGTATGGGGCTCCCTTTTGTTGTCCTCAATATGGTAGCTGTACTGATGTACAAAGGTCTGGGAGTCAGTGATGCGAAGATAGCCTTCTGGACTTCCCTTATCATGCTTCCCTGGACACTGAAACCCCTTTGGAGTCCGTTGCTGGAGATGTACCGTACCAAGAAATTCTTTGTCGTCCTCACTCAGATGGTGTCGGGAGTCACTTTCGGGTTGATTGCCTTGTCGCTTCATCTTCCGTCCTTTTTTGCAATCACTATCGCCTTGTTCGCCATTGTCGCCTTTAGCGGGGCAACGCACGATGTGGCCTGTGACGGGGTATATATGGACGAGTTGAATGCACAGGAACAGGCTAAGTATATAGGTTGGCAAGGTGCTTTTTATAACGTAGCCAAGATTATCGGTACAGGTCTGCTGGTCTATCTGGCCGGTTTCTTGAAAGATGAATACGAGGTCCTGCCGAAGATGCGGTACTCTATTCCTGGACGGTCATTATGATTGTCCTCGGAGGAGTGATGTTCGCTTTGGGACTTTATCATACCCGTATGCTGCCTTCGGGCAAGCATGCCCATTCGGTCACCTCTTTTTCGCAGAGTATGGCCGAGTTATGGAATGTCATCCGGAACTTCTTTACTAAAAAGCATATCGTTTATTACATCTGCTTTATTATTTTATATCGTTTTGCCGAAGGGTTTGTGATGAAAATTGTACCTTTGTTCCTGAAAGCCGGTCGTGATGTGGGCGGTTTGGGATTGACAGAACAGGAGATTGGCATTTATTACGGAACCTTCGGAGCGGCAGCTTTCGTACTCGGTTCATTGCTGGGCGGATATTATATTTCCGCACGTGGATTGAAAAAGACTTTGTTCTCCTTGTGTTGTGTATTCAATCTGCCTTTTATGGCTTACACGCTGCTTGCCATTTTCCAACCGCAGAGTGCGCCTCTTATCGGCGGAGCCATTGTGCTGGAATATTTCGGATATGGCTTCGGCTTTGTGGGGCTTACCTTGTTCATGATGCAACAGGTGGCTGCCGGCCCTCATCAGATGGCGCATTATGCTTTTGCATCGGGTATCATGAACCTGGGTGTCATGTTGCCCGGTATGATGTCCGGATATGTCAGCGACTGGCTGGGCTATAAACTGTTTTTCATCTTTGTGCTGGTGGCTGCCATTCCGGCATTCCTGATGACTTGGTTTGTACCCTTCACGCACGAAGACAAGAAATAGAGAAAAACTATTAACCTAACAAAAAAGAGAATATGAGTGAATTGAAGATTGCGGGCAATCCGTTGCCCGGTATGCCGTGGGAGGAACGTCCCGAAGGTTGTAAAAATGTAATGTGGAGATGTAGCGCGAATCCCATCATTCCCCGTGATTTGCTGCCTACATCCAATAGTATATTCAATAGTGCGGTAGTACCTTTCGGCGAAGGGTATGCCGGAGTGTTCCGTTGTGATGATACAAACCGCCGGATGGCGCTTCATGTGGGATTCAGCAAGGACGCCGTTCATTGGGACATCAATCCGGAGAAGTTGCAGTTCCAGTGTGATATTCCTGAGATTGGTGAATGGGTGTACGGTTATGACCCGCGTGTCTGCTTTATCGACGACCGTTACTATGTGACCTGGTGTAACGGATATAAGGGCCAGCCCACCATCGGCGTGGCATGGACTACGGATTTCAAGACATTCCATCAGGTGGAGAATGCTTTCCTGCCTTTCAACCGTAATGGCGTGCTGTTTCCCCGCAAGATCAATGGTAAGTTTGCCATGTTGAGCCGTCCCAGTGACAACGGGCATACTCCTTTCGGAGATATTTATTATAGCGAGTCGCCCGACTTGGAGTTTTGGGGACACCATCGTCACGTCATGTCACCCGCGCCTTTTGAAGTAAGTGCATGGCAGTGCCTGAAGATTGGCGCCGGCCCCATTCCCATCGAAACCAGTGAGGGCTGGTTGCTGTTCTATCACGGTGTGCTTCGCTCCTGCAACGGTTATGTCTATGCCTTTGGATCGGCATTGCTTGACTTGGACGAGCCCTGGAAGGTGAAATTCCGTTCGGGACCTTATCTTATCTCTCCGCGTGAACCTTACGAATGCATGGGTGATGTGCCCAATGTATGCTTCCCTTGTGCGGCTTTGCATGATCCGGCAACGGGACGGGTGGCCGTTTATTATGGTTGTGCCGACACGGTGACCGGTCTGGCATTCGGTTATATTCCCGAAATTATAGAATTTACCAAACGTACTTCTATTATTTAAGCACCGTTTGTGCTGTTCTCATTCGAAAACAGAGGATGTGTCCTGTGGCTGTCACTTCGGCCCGGACACATCCTCTTTGTCTTTTTCCGGGAAAGGGAACTGTCTGGTTATAAAGCGGCTTTTAAGTGCTGTCTTCTCTTTGGCTAAGCGTTTTCTTCCGGATGATTAAGGGCTTTTATACTGAAACCTTCTACAGTCCATTGTAATGGACTGTAGAGTCTGCCGTAATGGACTGTACGGTCTGCTACAGTGGACTGTACGGTCTGCATCGGAGACTATAGAAGATAATAGGAATAAAAGACCTTAGTTGTATGGAGAAAAAAGGCTTATGTTTGCTGTTGAAAGAGGTTAGGTTCCGATACGGAAAGACATCAGACCGGTATACCGGCAAATTATTCACAGGCAGTCCTCCGCCTCTCGATTTTTCTCTTTATCTTTGCCGGAAAAATAAAGCAGTCCATGAAACGACCCAACGTACTTAATTTAACCTGCCCTGCCATCCCCGTAGTTCGGATCGGTTTTGTCGGATTAGGAAACAGGGGCATTCTTGCACTTGAGAGATATATGCACCTGGAAGGCATTGAGGTGAAAGCACTTTGTGATTTGCGGAAAGAGAATATAGAGCGTGCAGAGCATATCTTACGGGAGTTCGGCCGTCCCGAAGCCGAGAACTATTCGGAAGAAGGGATGTGGCGCAAGATGTGCGAATGCAAGGAGATAGACCTCATTTATATTTGTACGGACTGGCTGACTCATACTGATATTGCCGTTTATGCCTTGCAGCAGGGCCGTCACGTGGCGTTGGAGGTTCCTGCCGCCATGAGTGTGGCCGATTGCTGGCGTTTGGTGGATACAGCCGAAGAAACCCGCCGTCACTGCATGATGCTGGAGAACTGTTGTTACGATGCATTTGCCCTGACTACATTAAACATGGTGCAGCAGGGGGTGCTGGGCGAAATTACTCATGCCGAGGGGGCATACATCCATGACTTGCGCAAGCATTATTTTGCAGACGAAAAAGCGGGTGGGTATCACAATCACTGGATAAAGCTTTACAGCCAGCAGCATACGGGGAATCCTTATCCTACTCACGGCTTGGGTCCTGTCTGCCAATGGATGAATATTCATCGGGGAGACCGTATGGAGTATCTGGTTTCCATGTCCTCGCGTCAGGCCGGTCTGTCTGCTTATGCCGGACAGGTGTTTGGCGCATCCTCCGAAGAAGCGGCGCAGAGTTATGAGATGGGGGATGTGAATACCACGCTGATTCATACTGCAAAAGGAAGAACTATCTTGTTGCAATATGATGTGACCACTCCTCGCCCGTACAGCCGCCATCAGACGGTGTGCGGCACGAAGGGATTCATGCAGAAATATCCTGTTCCCTGTCTTCTGCTCGATGAATATGGCAAGGAACCTTTGTCCGGTGAGCAGTTTGAGCGGATGATGGAGCAGTATAAACATCCTTTTACGGCAGTTATCGGCGAGGAGGCGCGGCGGAAGAATATGCCGAATGAGATGAATTATATCATGGACTACCGGCTTATTCATTGTTTGAGGAACGGTTTGCCGTTGGATCAGGATGTGTATGACGCTGCCGAATGGTCCTGCATTACGGAACTGAGCGAGCGTTCCGTGCGGCAGGGCAGTGTACCGGTGGAGATTCCCGATTTCACACGAGGGAACTGGAAAGAGAGATAGTGCTGTCAGTTCTTTAGCACAGGGGGGATAAACTGAATGGTTCTCACCTGAAGATGAAAAGAACGCTGATATGTTAATCTCCAGGTGAAAATACAGGCTTGTTTATTGAACTCCCATTGATGTTATCGTTTTTTGTCTTGTGGTGTTTCCACTATTATTTTTCCTTCTTTCATGGTGAACTGTGCGATTTTCAAATCATTCAGGCGTCCAGTACGGTATTCACCGGGAGTTGGCGGTTGATATGGAAATAGATGCGTTCGTCCAGTAACGGACGTGAACGGAATGCGATGCTGATGTTATACCATGAACCTATATCTTGCATGACTTGCCTCAAGTCGGTATTGTCAAAAGAAAATTCATTCTCCGCCCATCCTTTTCTCTTCTCCGTATCAACTCTTTTCAATTGGAGTTTTCCTTGTTTATCCAAGGATATTTGTTCCCCCGGGTGCATTTCCTTACTTTGATTGCGCTTGGTATGACTTACATTCACTCGTCCTTGATAGAGGATGACATCCGGCGAGTAACGGGGATAGGCTTTCATATCGAACACCGTTCCCAGTACTCGTGTTTGTAGTTGCTCGGTGCATACTATAAAGGGGCGGGAAGCGTCTTTGGCTACTTCAAAACGGGCCTCTCCGCTTAGTTTGACACTGCGAATGGTATCTGTAAACTCCTTTTGATACTCCAGACGGCTGTTTGCGCTGAGCAATACCTTGCTTCCGTCGCTTAATTGAACGGAGGTAATGGTAGCGGGCGGGGTGCTTACAATTATCCTTTTCCCTTCTTCCCGAAAAGTAATTTCCTCAGGAACTTCCAGTGAAGTGAAGACTTCCACTTCCTGCGGCTCAGGTTGCAAAAAAGGCTGGAATACAAGTACCAAGGCGATGACAGCGGCGGCTATACCTGGTATCGTTATCCGTCGGATAGATTGGTGTCTGATACGGTGACGACGGATGAATGTCTGCCAGGCTTTCCGGGTTTCGTCTGCGGTGGGAATATCCCCCAATGCTTCACCAAAGAGTTGTTCCAATTGATGGTCATTCCAAGTTCCGTTTTGGGGGGAGTCTTGGTTATGGGGATTCTTTCCGTTGTCCGGATGGATGTGGTCATTTGTTGAAAACTCCTTTTTCATTGTTTATCCTCCTTTTTCAGTATCGCTTCGCGCAGAGTCCGCAATGCTTTTGATATATGTTTTTTCACGGTGTCGGGGCTGATTCCCAATTCGTCGGCTACCTTGTTGATATGTTTTTTTCTCCCAATAGCAGCTTCGCAAGATGGTGCAAGTCGGTTCGGGCAAACTGCGGGCTATGTTTTCCGCTTGCTGCAACAGTGCCTCGTGTGCGCGGTAACCCTGATTCATTTCCGCACGGGTGGCTTCGATGAGGCGGTCTATGTGTTGCTGTTCCACATTCAAATGCTTCAAGCGGTTGAGGCATCCGTTACGCACGGTGGCATAGAGCCAGGCGCTACGGGTGTTTTCCTTTAGTTGGTCGAACTCCTTCCAGGCTTGTTCCATGGTTTCGCTTACTATGTCCTTGGCTTCTTCCGTATTGCTCATCAGGGTGGTAGCAAAGCGGACGAGGCGTGGGTACATTTCTGCGAACAGTCGTTCGAAGTGCTCTTCTTTATGGTTTCTTCTCCTGAATTAAAATCTGCATGTTTCCTTGTCTTCCGTGAACAAAGGTACGGAAATTTCCTTTTCTCCGCTGGGGTTACAGACGATTCTTTTCGCTTTGTCCGGCTCCGGTTCCTTTATATTTGCTCTTGGTGGCATTGAATTTATAGGATACTTGGAGGCCGAAGCGTTGGAAATCCCGGTAAATCCGATTTTCCATATAGGCATCTATGCCGTATAAATCAAAATGGAAATACCCTGTTCTAAGAATATCATTGGCGGTGAATGTTATGGTGAGTGTCTCTTTTAAAAAGGATTTGGAAAGGCGTGCATTGATTTGTCCTTCCGTGCGCGTTACAAAAAATCCTTGCCGGGAAGCGGTGGAGAGATATCCTTCCATATTGAAGAACCAGCCTTTGGGAAGGTTGAAGTTGTTGTCCAGACTGATATAGAAACGGGGTTGGTTCCGGTGTTCGGTGATTCCTATTTTATTCGCATTCATGTCCAAAAAAGCCATATTCACATTGAGTTGCGGTTCCCAACACCCCAGTTTGGGAGAGGCATTGAAACTAATGCCGTAATTATGGGTTGTAGGAATGGTCTGTGTGGCAAATAAGAGGACGCCCGGATGTGTATCTTCCTTGTAGGGCATAATTATATTGGTATACATATTGAGAATACGGCTGAAATAGGCTGAGAAATAGAGCCAATTCCAAGAGGCGCCGGCCGAAAAGCGATGCGTCTTTTGGGTTTTCAGCAAAGGGTTTCCTTGAGAATACTCATATTTGCTGCGATAGCGGATGGAATTGGTCAATAGGCTATAATCGGGGTTATTTTTACGTAACCGGTAAGAGAGGCTGAAACTTTTGCCATTGTGTGACCAACTGGCGGCCAATACAGGAATAATATCATTATAGGTAGGGCTTTGTGCATCTATCCTTATCCCTTTTTCATAATAATCTGTTTGTTGATGTTCATAACGTATTCCCATATTCAGTTTCCAATGGCGGATGGATCTTGAATAGTCAGCAAATGCGGCATATACGGATTGTTTGATGTGGTCGTCGGCATCGGCAGAGAAACCGTTTTGGGTAAAGATATCATGGCGGTTGGTAAAAGTTTCTTCCGTACCGAATGAAAAACGTCCGTTCCATAAAGGGGCACTGACTACCAGCTTGGCGGCATAGAGGGAGCTGCGCATGCGACTGTCTGCTTGCACGGTTGCATCGTCATTATTCATGGCGTTCTGGTCGGAATGTGAGCGTTTGAACAGGTAATCGGCGTTGAAGTCAATATTCCATTTGCCCAGTTCTCCTGCGTAGTAGGCGTTTGCCGCGTGATCCCAACCTGTATGTATTTGTTCTGCTGTAGTAAAGTTTATCCGGTCGGTTTCTTCATCGTTACGTCTGGTGACGGTTTTACCGGATGAATTTCTGTCTGCATTCCCTATTCCGGTTTCGGGCATATAGCGCAGACCGAAAGAATGGTGTTCATCCGGTTCATAATTGAATCCCAGCTCACCGGAAAAACGTTGGCTCTTATGGGTCTGCACATCATTTTTGTTGGTTTGCC
>ENA-OPZC01000114-OPZC01000114.1-human-gut-metagenome-genome-assembly--contig:-NODE-114-length-15755-cov-1.231060_pt1 | contig 15755 bp, 10 predicted proteins | sample MGYA00242477_ERZ504491 | MGnify/ENA primary metagenome ERZ504491 (study PRJEB26092, sample SAMD00036249) | human gut metagenome | host: Homo sapiens | study: EMG produced TPA metagenomics assembly of... | reverse complement strand
AAAGTAGATCCTGGCTGAGGCAGGTTTCCGTCAGGTGGTATTGGCTCGTGAACTTTCTCTTGTTGAAATAGGAAATATCCATCATGCTTGTCCTGATGTGCCTTTGGAGGTATTTGTACATGGTGCTTTGTGTGTAAGCTATAGTGGACAATGTTATGTTAGTCAGGCTTGTTTCGGACGTAGTGCCAATCGGGGAGAATGTGCCCAGTTCTGTCGCCTTGCTTTTGATATGGTAGATGCGGACGGTAAATCTATAGTAAGGAATAAGCATTTATTGTCTCTGAAAGATTTGAATCAGAGCGAAGAGTTGGAGCAATTGCTGGATGCCGGAGCTTCTTCCCTGAAAATAGAGGGACGTTTGAAGGATGTATCTTACGTTAAAAATGTAACAGCTTATTATCGCCAGAAGCTGGATACTGTTTTCAAACGTCGTAAAGAGTATATCCGTGCTTCATCGGGGAAAGTGAAATTAGAGTTCAAACCTCAATTGGATAAGAGTTTCAGTCGTGGTTTTACTAATTATTTTCTTTTTGACAGGAATAAGGATATTTTTTCTTTTGATACTCCCAAGTCTTTAGGGGAGGAGATGGGGACAGTGAAGGAAATTCGTGGTAATTATCTTACCGTAGCCGGAATCAAGTCTTTTAATAATGGAGATGGCGTCTGTTTTTTGGATGAGACTGGTAAGTTGCAGGGATTTCGCATAAACCGGGTGGAGAATAATAAGTTATTTCCTCAAGAGATGCCTCGGATAAAGCCCCGTACGATACTTTATCGTAATTTTGATCAGGAATTTGAGAGGTTGATGTCGCGTAAATCAGCTGAAAGGAAAATTGCTGTCATTTTAAAATTGGCTGAAAATAATCGGGGCTTTACTCTGTCTCTGACCGATGAAGATGATCACAGTGCCAGTGTGGTGCTGGAAAGGGAGAAGGAACGTGCCCGTACTCCGCAGGAAGATAACTTGCGTACACAACTTGGAAAGTTAGGAAATACTCCATTTGAAGCGTCAGATATAGTGATTGACTGGTCGGACAATTGGTTTATTCCGGCTTCTATGCTTGCCGAACTTCGCCGTAAGGGAATAGAGAAACTGCTGGAAGTGCGCCGTATTAACTATCGGCAGGAAATTTACAAGTTGCCTCGAACGCATCATGCTTTTCCTGTGAATGAATTGACTTATTTGGGAAATGTGATGAATGCTGATGCTGTTTCCTTCTATAGGAATCATGGCGTGCAGCGTATTGCTCCGGCTTATGAAAAGGCTCCGGCAGAAGAAGCGGTATTGATGTTTTGCAAGCATTGTTTGCGTTATAGTATGGGATGGTGTCCCTCTTGGCATAAAGTGCGTTCTCCTTATAGGGAACCTTATTATTTGGTTAGCTCGGATAACAGACGTTTCCGCTTAGAGTTTGATTGTAAGAATTGTCAGATGAAAGTCTATGCTGAAAAGTAAGTACATCGGATTACTGTTTTTGGTGTTGGCTATTTTAATGGCTTGCCAATATCCTTCACCTGTTACTCCGAGTGGGGATATGCCGCAAAAGAAAAGGGATTCTGTCAATTATTTGATGGAACGGCATTATACATTAAACAGTAATTTTGAGGTTACTTCAGATTCGCTTATGTTACAGCAACTGCCATTGGTTGATGTGCTTCCTGTTTTTAAAGGAGAACGGCTGGTGGTAGCGGAGTTTATGATACAAGCTGCTGATAGTGTGGATTCTGTATGGGTAAAGGTAGCACGGGACCAGGAAACAATGGGATGGATACATGAAAAGGAATTGTTGGAGAAAGTAGTTCCTGTGGATTCAGTGTCACAGTTTATTCATTTTTTCAGTAATTCTCATACCATCGCTTTCTTTGTCATATTAGGCTTTTTCGGTATTTGGTATATTCATAGGGCTATTCGTCGCCAGAAGCTGCAATTAATCTGGTTGAATGATATTGATAGCGTTTTTCCTACAGTTCTTTCTTGGTTGGTAGCTACAGCAGCTACGCTTTATGCCAGTATTCAGCATTTTGTTCCGGGAACTTGGGAGCAGTTTTATTATAATCCTTCTTTGAATCCTTTTAGCTTACCTTTTATTCTTTCTCTTTTCATGTTTAGTATTTGGGGGATTATTCTTGTGGGGTTGGCTACTTTGGATGATTTGTTTCATCAGACACATATTGAAGCTGCATGTTTTTATTTGTTGGGATTGATGTCCTGCTGTATCTTTTTTATATTTGTTTTTTACATTTACTACGTATTACTATTTGGGTTATCCATGTTTATTGGTATATGCTGTATGGTCATTTAATCATATAAAGCATGCTTCCCGGTATAAATTCAGTTGTGGAAATTGTGGGGCGAAGATAAAGAATAAAGGAGTGTGTCCTCATTGCGGCGCTGTCAATGAATAATTTTATTGTTTGTTTCTTTTAACAAAGGCTCAAGCAGTTTTCTATTGTAAACAGCATTTTCTCTATGTACATACACTAAAACAAATAGGTTTGTTCTAGAAGCTATGGGTATCATTTACAGCAATAATAAAGTTCTTGCTTTTCTTGGTGTGACAGAATAAAAAAATAAATTTGATTTGGTAAATGTGGAAACAGAAGGAGGTGTGTTCGTAATGCACGATGCACCTTCTTTTTTATTCATTACTATATAACTCGGTTCATTTTCTTTAAGCTGCGATATTTTGAGGATTTCTTTAATTTATGTGTTCGCAACATCTAAATATAGCTACTGTAAGCTCATAAAACTGTCTAATCAGCCAGTTCATACCTTCTTTAGCCATTTGGCAATGGCAGAGAAGGTAAAGTCCATGAAGACCTTATTCTTTCCGAAATGGCGGAAACGTTTGTAGTTCATATTGTATTTCATTTGTCCGAACACGGCTTCCGACTCTATACATCTCTGTCCTCTGTGCTTCAGCCCTTCCTCGGAGCAGAGCAGCTCTTTGGCATTCTGCCTGTATTTTCTGAGCCTGTGATTCAGTTCTATCGTCCTGTTTCCTTTTGCTTTAAAACAGCGGCATCGCAGGGGACAGCCTTCACGCCTGACAACTCTGTACCGTGCATTTTCGCTGACATATCCGGATGCGGTTTTCACATGTCCGGTTCCTATTCTTTGAAGGTGTGTCAAAATGCACCCCTTCTTTCTTTTACGCACAAAGCCCCTGCTTGTGAAAGTCGGGCTTTGTGCATAATTAGTATATATCCAGTGTTACACGTTTTTTGTGCTTTTCCGGATATTCCGGCAAGTTTCTTCCATTCACGGAAGTGTCTTTAAGGCGGATATTTTCCGCACACTTTAAGTAATAAGGATAAGCAGCTTTTCGTACATGGAAATGCTCTATTTCGATATTTCTTATGGGCTTTTCTTCATATCCATCCATAAAGATTGCATAGTGGTCGGAACAATCAGCTTTTACATTACTGATGCGGAAATTCTCATATTGAGAAGCATGTCTGCCACCTCGAAAACCGAAATAATTGGTTTCAAAACGGAGAATGGCTCCTTTTGAGCGTTCTATAGTAATATTGCTGACTTGTATATTACGAATATATCCTCCTCTGTCACGGTTGGATTTAAAATAAAGGGCATTCTTTACTGTTCCGATTTGTATATTATCCATATATACGTTTTCCACGCCGCCTGACATTTCACTGCCGATACATAAACCATTGCATTCAGACTGGAACAGACAATTACGTATGACGATGTTTTTTGAAGGGCGTCCTATTTCACGGCCGTCGGCGTCACGGCCTGCTTTGATAGCTATGGCATCATCTCCCGTGCGGAAAATGCATTTTTCTATTAATACATTGGAAGTTGATTCAGGATCACATCCATCATTATTAGGATAGTGACTGTCAATGGTGATGCTTCGTACTATTACATTGTCACAGTATACAGGATGAATAGTCCAGAAAGGAGAATTCTTAATGGTGATACCTTCTACTAAAATGCGAGAACATCCCATGAATTGTATGCAAGAGGGACGTAGTATAGTACCTTTCCCAAAGATCCTTTCTGTGACAGGGATTAGTTTTTCTCCCATTTTACGCAGACGATTTCTGTCTGATACCTCTATCTGAGACCATGAAGCAAATTCCCGTCCTCCTTGGGCGTCTATGGTACCTTGTCCTGTAATGGCTATATTAGTGGCATGTTTGGCATAAATCATGGGAGAATGTCCATATAGTTCCGTACCTTCCCAACGTGTCCATACTTCAGGAAGAAAGTCATCAGCCTTACCGCTGAAAAGTAGATAGGCGTCTTTCTCTAAATGTAAATTGACATCACTTTTCAGTACTAGATTTCCCTTTAAATAATAGATTCCTTTCGAAATTATAACGTGTCCTCCGCCTGCCAAAGAACAAGAGTCTATTGCTCGCTGTATTAACTGGCGTGAATGACCTTTTTGGTTGGAAGCGGAATCAGGGCAGATCACTTTTATTTTCTTATGCGGAAATGAAGTACGCGCTATATTGGAAATAATCTGTTCGGCTGCATTGTCTATTTTATTTTGAGGTCCGTCATGTTTGTATTTGAACCATTGGAATGAAGCTGTTCCTGCTTCCTGTTCTTTGTTGTAACAATATAGTGCAATGCGGGCGCCTTTCCAAAAACCGAATGGAATAAAAAAGGAAGTTCCATAAGGAATAAAACGTATATTATCTGTACTGTAGAAGTATTGGAACTTCTGATTGGTCATGTCGATAGATACACGTAGATAAATTTGGTTTCCGTTTGGGAAAGTTGTACTTATTTCTGTTGTATCATTGGATGTGTACAGATACTTTTGTCCTTTCTCCATCTTGATACCTAGAACATTATTTATTTTTCCCATGCAAGCTAATCCGCATCGTTGCCCATCAGCTATTTCTGTAAAATCCATAGCTATTGTAGCTTCACTTATATTCCCCATAATCTTTTGTGTCAGGGTGTTGCGTGCCAATCTGAAGGTTGAAGATTTCAATGCTTTCAGAGTGAGTGAACCTGGATGTGCCGATAAGGACCATGCGTGGTCTGTCGGATTATGATTAAACTGCCATTGCAGTGATAGGTTGGGGGTAGAGAAATCATCATCTGTTTGCGGAGCGAATATGGTTTTGCTTTCAATGGGTTTCTGGCATACATATACAGGTTCTCCTATTCCATTTCTATCAAAGTCTACTCCGATAACGGGCCAATCGTTTTCCCAATGCATGGCTGAAGATGAACTACACGGCCTAAGGCATGATGATGTTGGAAATGAAAAAAAGCCCATTGATCATCCGGAGTATCGACAATGGCTCCTTGATGAGGGCCGTTTATCGTAGTACTTCCTTGTTCCAATACTACTTTCTTTTCATAAGGACCATATATATTTTTTGAGCGGAGGATAGTCTGCCATCCCGTACCTACTCCTCCTTCCGGAATAGAGAGATAATAGTAACCATCTTTTTTGAAAATTTTTGTTCCTTCGGCTACAGGTCCAGTGTATACGGTCATTCCTTCATCAAGTAGACGTGTACCGTCTGCACTCATTTTATGAATAATGATAGGCCCGGCTCCATGACGGCTCCGGCCTAGGTATGCTTGACCATCTTCATCCCAAAAGGGGCAAGGGTCTTCCCATTTTTCTACTTTCTTAACTAAATGTAAAGGGCTCCAAGGACCTGAAGGATTGACAGCATTTGACATGAATAATCCTTCTTTGGGAGTACAGAAAAAGACCCAGAATTTGTTATCATGGTAACGAATTGAGGGTGCCCATGAACCTCCTGCATATTGTTGGTTGTTATCCCAGCCGGGAAAATCAAAATGGTGATAGATTTGGGAAATCAGTTTCCAATTGATCATATCTGAAGATTCCAATACTTGCATTCCTAGAAAATGAAAGTCGGAAGCTATCATGTAATATTTATCTCTGACCCGGATAACGTCCGGGTCAGAGTAGTCAGCATTTAAAATCGGATTTATGTATGTTCCATTGCCCTGATCTCCCCATTTACCGGGAGTACCTTGAGCTGACAAGACTAATACATTATTTATAAAGTATAGAAGAATAAGTAAAAAATTTTTCATCAGCATGTTTTTTAACTTAATAACCAGGGTTTTGTGTCACTTTAGCTTGATTCAAATCAATGGCAGCTTGTGGAATAGGACGAAGAATCTTGTATTTACCATCAGGGCCTATCATAGCAGATTCTTTTATGCCGTCTTCATTATATTTTGTGGCATATTCCACTAAAGTGTGAGTACGCTTCAAATCTGTCCAACGGACATATTCTCCAGCTAATTCACGAGCACGTTCATCAAGAATAAAATCAATATTAATATCGTTGCTGGTGACAGTCATTTCTGTTGTGTATCCTTTACGAATAGTTCCTGGACGTTGACGAAGTTTATTGATCATTTGTGCAGCCTCTTCTGTTTTACCCATTTTTTAAATAGGCTTCGGCGGCAATCAGATAGGTTTCTCCTAAGCGCGCTACTACCACATCATGCATGCTGCAAGTAGAATTACGGTTAGCAATAGAAGTTTCTGAATAATCATCAAATTTCTTGATACAAGCATTGCCGTAGTCTTGTGAACGACGGTCTTTGTATGTGGCTGGGGCACCGTTGGATGGAGCAATACCACCGTCTGCTATTGTTTTGCTTACCAGTGTATTCTTTTTAATTCCATAAGGATCGTCTGCTTTCCAGGCAGCGATATCTTCATCTGTAGCCCATGCTGGAGCATAATAATAAATGATAGAAGAACTAGTCGGTGCTGAGTAATAGTCGAAATAACTGGTATGGAATTCTAACATAAAAGTTTGTTCCAACCGTGCATCACCCCGACTATACATTTGCTGTAGACGTAGTGAAGGAGCAAAGCAACCGTCAATTGCCTTATTTCTTGGTTTTTCGGAACCACCTAAATAAGCTCCGAATTGGGCTTGTTGGTAGGAACCGTCTTTTACGGGATCTTCTACAGCAGCCGAATTAAACTGTATGCTCCAGAATATTTCATTGTTTTCTTCATTTTCTACGTCAAAAGCTTCTTCTATGGAGAGGAAAGGAATTTCGCCATTAATTGCTTCCAAGGCATACTTAGCTGCATTTGCGAAGTCTGAATTTTGAGCTATATTTTCTTCTTGGGCTTCGTAATCAGTGCCATCTAGCCATCCACGAGTCAGATAGGTTTTGGCTAAGTAAAAGGTTGCTGCGCGTTTATTGGCACGTCCTACACCGGAGTTGGCACGTTCCATTAAATGGGATTCGGAAGAGGCTAGATACTCAAACTCTTCAATGATGAACTTATAAACATCTGCAAGACTGGCACGTTCATGACTCATTTCGGCATGGTCAAACATTTGTTTGTTCAAAGCTACAGGCCCGAACTGTTGCACTAGTTGGAAATAATACCATGCACGGATAAAACGTGCTTCGTCCACATATTGCAGTCGTACACTGGAATCTTCCGTTATGTCTCCATAAGATATAACGCTATTGGCTAGCTGAATACCTTTAAAACAACTTACATAGAAATTTTTTATAATGCCTTCATCTGCAGTGAAGGTATATTGGCTCATGACTACTCCCTGTGACTTTCCGTCTGCATACAGGTCTGTTCCCGCTACGAATAATTGCGGTTGGGCATTATAAAGCTCTCGCAGTGTGGAGTAAGCGCTGTTAGTTAAACTGGCGAATCCTGCCGAAGTCTGATAAAATTCAGCTGATGGAACATTAGATTTGTTGTTTTGGTCAAGAAAATCCGAACATCCTGAGAGAGTTGCCAATCCTAATGCCATAATGAAATATATTTTTTTCATAATCATTTAATTTTAGAATTTTAAATTTATACCAACTTGATAAGTTCTTGAACTGACACCACCGGTACCATCACCTACTTGTGCGTCGGCCCATTCGGGGTCGAACCCTTCATAATTTGTGAAAGTGAAAGGATTTAATATATTAGCATAGATTCTTAAGTTGGAAATATGAAGTTTTGAAATCCATTTCTGTGGAAAAGTATAGCCAAGAGTAATGTTTTTGACTCGGACATATGAGTTATCAACGAAATTTTGTGCCCGGTCCTCATTGGCACCACTTTGCCAGTATGCACCGCCTCCTTTACCGTTTCCACCATTGGTTGGGAAGGGATAACTACCGTAATGAGTGGCTTCCTGATAGGCTATAGAGCCATCAGCACCTAGTATCGGAGCACCTTGCGGTATATAATAATCCATGTTCAGACGATTCATGCCACGCTGTCCATAGTCTACGAATTCGGCCATGAAGGGAGAGTATACCATTCCTCCCTGACTAGTGTAAATACTGAAAGAGAAATCAATATTCTTGTATGACAGGTTAGAAGTGAAACTGCCGGTCCAGGTCGGAGCACAATGTCCGAGGATCATTTTGTCATTGGCATCAATAGTACCATTGCCATCCTTATCATAGATTTTCATCTCGCCTTCATAGAATTTGGTTTTCATTTTCGGGTCTTGGGCATAAGCTTGCGCTTCTTCTCGAGTACAGATTCCGGTGTATTTATAGCCGTAGACTACGTCTATAGGGTGATTGATAAACCATTTGTTACCCACTAAGTCTTCTTTGGTACCATTCAATTCTTTGATAGAGTTAATGTTACGCGCAAAAGAGAAGGTTGTCTCCCAGTTCCAATCTTTATTCTTTACGTTGATGGTATTCAGTTGGATTTCCATACCCTTATTGTTCACCTTACCCACATTACTTACAATAGAGCCGGTATAGGAACCTAGTTCAAATGGAGTTTCCATCTCCATCAAGAGATCTTTGGAATCTTTGTTGTAGATATCGATAGATCCATTGATACGATTATTCAAGAAACCGAAGTCAAGACCGAGGTTGATTTCGGTTGTCTTCTCCCAAGTCAGGTCGGCGTTCGTCATGGTATAACCATAACCGTTGGCAACAGACGATCCGTAATTATAGTAATATTTAATATTTGCCAAAGCTTGTGTGTCATAAGGCCCTACACCGGCATTATTACCGGTAACGCCAAAACTGGCACGGAGTTTTAAATTGCTTAACCATTTGCTGGCAAATCCCATAAAATCTTCATCGGAAATGCGCCATGCCAAGGCAGCTGAGGGGAACATCCCCCAACGATTGTCTTTTTGGAATTTGGAACTGCCGTCCCAACGTGAAGATACAGTCAGCATGTATTTGCCTTTGTAGGCATAGTTGATACGGGCTACATAAGATAACATGGAGATTTTTTTATAATAGCTAGACTGACTTTGTACAGTGCCTGAACCAAGATTATGCCAGTCTACATCAAATGGCATATCCACTACATTGATATAGTCGCCTTGTAATTTTTGTTCATAGACACTGAATAAGGCCAAGGCATTCAGACTATGATCTCCAAAATTCTTGATGTAATTGGCTTGCGTATCCCAAGTATACGAGAATATTTCATCATTATAGTTTTCGGCCATGTTTGTTTTTCCAGAACGAAGTTGGGTTTCTCCGTTATAGAATGTACACGATGGGTTTTGGTATACATGGGGGAGAAAGTAGTTTTAAGAATTATTTCTTTAACGGGGCTGTATTGCAAATAAATGTTTGCCATCACATCATAAGAACGTGTATCGTCTTTTGAGTTCAAACGGTCCACCACTGGATTGATGGAGGAAGTCGGACCACCACCATTGGGATAGATGGCGGCATCTTTACCTGGTTGTGAAATTAATTGTCCTGCCTTTTCCCCTTCCCAATAATAGCATGGCATATTAGGGGTCATACGGAACCCTTCCAAAATAGAGTAGTTGCTACCACTCTCTTTGGATGCTGTTGCCATATTTGTGGAGAATCCGGCTGAGATTTTATCTGAAATCTTATGATCTACTGCTCCTTTTATATTCCAGCGTTCATAACCGTCATACATGATTCCTTCCTCATTTTGATACCCTAGTCCTACGCGGTAGGTTATATTTTTTGCATTTCCCGAGATATTGATGAAATGATTCTGTTGTGAGCCGTTACGGGTTACGATATCTACCCAATCGGTATAATTATTATTGAGATACATATCTTTCACTATTTGACTGCCATTTCCCCAGAAGTTCAGGAAATTGGCATCAGTCATTTCCCAGTTAGTCATTCCCGAAGAGGCATCCATAGATGAAACCAGATAACGGGAGAAACGGAATTTCATGAAATCATCTCCTTCCATAAAGTCCGGCATATTGGCTTTGGTTTTACACCATAATATCCATCATAGCTGATTGTAGTCTTGGCTACATCTTTGTCTCCCTTTTTGGTGGTAATCATCACTACACCATTTGTGGCCCGTGAACCATAGATGGCGGTAGATGAAGCATCTTTCAAAATGTCCACTTTTTCAATATCCATCGGATTTAGAAAATCCATATTTTCACAAACTACTCCATCGATTACATATAATGGATTGCCGCCATTTAATGAACTTTTACCTCGAATCTGAATATTGAATCCGTCACCGGCACGGCTAGAAGACTGTGAGATATTCACTCCAGCAACTTGCCCTTGCAGACTTTCGACAACTGATGTTGCACCTTTAGCAGAAATCGTCTCTGATTTTACACTACCTACAGAACCGGTAAGGTCTGATTTCTTTACTACACCATAGCCCACTACTACCACTTCGTCCAGTAGTTTATTATCTGCTTCGACCGTGATAGACAGTTTTTGTTGGTTCCCTACTTTAATTTCCTGTGTTTTATAACCCACGTATGAAATAACTAAGGTAGCACCTGCTGAAATCTCCAGTGTGAAGTTACCGTCCAAGTCAGTTACTGTTCCCTGAGTAGTTCCTTTTATCAATACGGAAACGCCGATCAATGCTTCTCCACTTTCGTCTATGATGTTACCCGTAATGATTCGGTTTTGCTGAACCGATTTTAGAATTGCTGAACTTTGTTGGCCTGACCAGTTGTTTGCAAAGGTGGATAATGGTAAGGAAACTAGTCCTAAGGAAATTCCGCAAGCAAACCAAAATCTTTTTGGAGAATACCCTGTACTATAACAGAACGGGATTTTAAATACTCTTTTTTTTTCTCATGTCTTTCATTATTAATTTAGTATTAGAGTTGTTTTTGTTTTGATGTCAAATATAGACGGATGTTATCTTTTTATAAGTGGAAAAACTGATAATTTAGTTGGAATATCTATCAAAGGTAGCTAAACAACATATATTGCGATGGATTAAATGTAGAAAGTACTTTGATGAATACCCATTTTCTGCTAATTTCGCAAAGGAAACACATTACTTTGATATGAAAACATACTGGGTTGATATTCTTACCTTTTTCTGTGTAGTAATACTATGCCTTTTTGCAGCCGATGTGCCGGTAAAAGGAGCTATACCTCAAAAATATTCAGTTACGTACTTTTCCAGTCAGAATGGAGTGGAGGATGGGCTGGTCAACGATATTATCCAAGATCATAAAGGTCTGTTATGGTTTGCTACTTGGAATGGGCTTTATCGGTTTGATGGTTATAATTTTAAGAATTATAAATCGAATATGGAAGATTTGGGAGGACTGACCAATGATCGTTTATTAGATATAGTCGAGGATAAATTCGGATGTATATGGGTATTGTGTTATGATTCCACTTGTTATCGTTTTAATCCTGACAAGGAAGTCTTTGAACCTGTCATTCAAAAAACAGCCAATAGCTTTCGGTCAATATCTGTCCTTCCGAATGGAATAGTATGGTTATTACGTGAAGATGGGAGTGCAGTACGGGTCGTTACGGCTCCCGAAGATTTATCTATGACATTTCAATTCTATTCATCAAGAGAAAATACGTTGTCTACTGGTAAAATCCGGTCTGTATTTATGGATTCGAAATTACAGGAATGGCTTCTTACGGATGAGGGGGTATATCGATTATATGATTCAGAACTTTCTATTATTTCTTTGTCTGATTGTCGAAAAAGTGAGAAAATACCTTTTTATTTTGCAACAGAGTTGGAAGAATATATATATTTAGGTGCACATCAAGGTAAAGTTTATAAATACTTGTTGACTGGAGAACTTTCTATTCATACTCAATTGCCAACATCGGCTTCTGTGATTTCTATTTTGCCTTCTGTGGCTGGACTGATATATGTTACTGATTCAGACGGCTTTTTTATTCATGACTCTCTCGGTGAGATAAGACATGTGATGCTTGACTCTCTTTCTCTGTTGAAAGACAAAACCATAGAGTCTGCTAAAATTACTTGTGGAGATTTATTGTGGCTTGTACATCCTGTTCCGGGAGTCACTTTGTTTGATCTGAAAACACAGCGTTTAAGCTTATTGAAGGAAAGGACGAACTGGGAAGACCGCTAAATACTGAAAGTGATTTTTTTGCTTTTGAGGATCGGAACGATATTTTATGGGTACACCCTAAGGGAGGAGGATTTTCTTATTTTGATTCTCAAAATAGGCGGTTAATACCTTTTAATACTACGGAGCAGCCTGTCAAGTGGAAATCAAATGACCGCTGTTTTGCTGCTTTTGTTGATAAACAAGGAAATTTATGGATGAGTACCCAGCTCAACCGACTTAAGCGTATCACTTTTATCCCTGATAAATTTCATATCTATACGCCTACTCCTCAGGATGTAGAGTTACCTGATAATGAGATCAGGGCACTGTATATAGACAAAAAACAACGTATTTGGACGGGAAGCAGAGATATGAATGTTTCTATATATGATGCCCGGCTTCGATTATTGAAAAGGATGAAATGGGGCAAAGTATATGCCATCATGCAAGATTCGGCTGGTGTTTATTGGATTTCTACTAAAGGCCAGGGATTGATAAAAGCAACAGAAACTTCAAAAGGCAATTTTGAATTACAGCATTTTAAATATAAAGCTGATGACCCCTATTCATTGAGTAATGATAATATTTACTTTACTTTTCAGGATAGTAAGCAGAGACTTTGGGTAGCTACTTACGGAGGTGGATTGAATTTGATTGAAACTATGCCTGATGGTACTTTAAGATTTATCAATCATCGCAATTTGTTAAAGAGATATCCGATAAGTCATTTTTATAAAGTCAGACATATTACTGAAGATAATCAAGGGCGTATCTGGGTGTCTACAACAGCAGGGATTTTACAATTTAAGGTTTCTTTTCATTGTCCTGAAGAAATAGATTTTCATTCTATATGCCGTGAGCAGGGGAATGTGAATAGCCTTAGTAATAATGACGTACAAATGATTCAATGTATGGATAATGGGAACATTTTTGCCATTACTTATGGCGGAGGGTTAAATGAGCTTTCTCCCATGGGGCTCCATTCTTATCAATGTAAATCCTTCACACAGAAAAATGGACTTATTTCAGATATTATTTATTCTATGCACGAGGATAAACAAGGGAATTTATGGTTGGTGACGGGTGGTGGATTAGTGAAATTTGTAGCTTCGGCCGAACAGATTCAGTATCCTAGTGAGCATATCGCATTTAATATGCATTTCAGTGAAGGTGTGGGGGCAACAGATGGCAGGCAGATTTTTTTTGGTACTAACCGAGGTTTGTTCTATTTTACCCCTGAGAATATCCATAAAACAGATTTTATACCACAAATATTTTTCTCTTCTATTTGGGTAAACAATCAGGAACTGACTCCCAGAAAAACTCCTTCTATTTTGTCTGTTAATCCTGATGATAGCAGGGATATGCAGTTACCTCCTAATAATCATACCCTCAGACTGGTATTTTCTGCTCTAGACATGACCAATACGGAGTATATTCAATATGCTTACAAGTTAGACGGTTTTGATAAAAACTTTCGTTTGACGGATAACGGGCATGAGGCCAACTATACTAATCTTCCTCCGGGAAAATATGTATTTCGTGTAAAGTCTACCAATAATGAAGGTGTATGGGTTGAAAATGAACGAACACTTTCTTTTGAAGTGCTTCCTACTTTCTCTGAGACACCTTATGCTACTATGCTCTATATCTTCTTGATTGTATTATTTATTGCAGTTGCCATTTATATATATACCGTTTTTATCGGATAAAAAATAAGGCTAAAAATGAAGAATTGATTACTCAATTAAAACTTAGCTTCTTTACTGACGTGTCTCACGAATTAAGAACTCCATTAACATTGATTACCGGACCTTTGGAATATATACTCAGAGACGAGAGCCTTTCTGGGAAGGTGAGAGATACTTTGAAGATTATTAAAAAGAATAGTGACCGTATGCAGAGGTGGTAGGCAGATTTTGGATTTTAATAAAATCCAGAATAGCAAGATGAAACTGAGAGTTCAGTATGTGGATATTATCAGTTTCACGAAAGAAATAATCAACTATTTTACAACTTTATCTCAAGAGCGGCATATTAGTTTGAATTTTAACACTCAATTGTCTAAAGTAAATCTTTGGGTGGACAAAGATAAATTAGAGAAAGTTATTTTTAATTTGCTGTCTAATGCCTTCAAATACACTTCTGATGGCAAGAACATTTGGGTTAGTATGAAAGATGATGGGAATGCAGTCCTTCTTCAAATCCAAGATGAAGGAGTAGGGATAAAGAGAGAAAAGCAGAAAGTGATTTTCAATCGTTACGAGAATGTGGTTCCGGATAGCATTTACGCTCCTTTAAGTTCTGGTATCGGACTTTCAGTAGCTAAAGAACTTGTGGAAATGCATTATGGTAGTATAAATGTGGAAAGTGAGTTCGGAAAAGGGAGCCTATTTACTGTAAGGCTATTAAAAGGTAAAAAACATTATCCGTCTGACACGGAATATATATTATCAGATTGGAACGAAGATACAAATTTAGATTTCAATTCTCAAAACGAACTACAAGAATTGAATGAAGCGGAGAAGCCGCTCATGCTTATTGTTGAAGACAATTATGAATTAAGAGTATTTATCAAACAAATATTTCAGGAAGCATATCGGTCTGTTGAGGCTGATAATGGAGAGGTTGGATTAAAAAAGGCTTTCTCTGATCTACCTGATATAATAATTACTGATATCATGATGCCTGTAAAAAGTGGTCTACAGATGTTGCAGGAACTAAGGAACGATGAACGAACTTCGCATATTCCTGCCATAGTATTGACTGCTAAGACGGATATGGATAGCATTCTGACCGGTATCCATACAGGAGCTGATGATTACATTACGAAGCCATTTAGTATTAATTATTTGCAAGCTAAAGTAGAGAATATTCTAACTCGGCGTAAAATGTTACAAGCATATTATTGTAAGGTAGGGTATGAAGAGGGGAGTGAAAATAAAGAAAAAGATAAATCGGTTCAATTGTCGGCTAAAGATGCCGCTTTTCTTAATAAGTTAGCTGGAATTATGGAAGAGCAACTTAGTAATCCGGAATTGAATGTAGATCAATTGGTCAGTTATTTCAGTCTGAGTCGGACCAATTTCTTTCATAAGCTGAAGTCTTTAACTGGTATGGCTCCTATAATGTATATAAAAGAAATGCGTATGAGGAAAGCTGCTGAACTGATTAAGGAAAACCAATATACAATGTCGGAAATAGCTTATATGGTAGGTTTTAGTGATCCTCATTATTTTAGTAAAAGTTTTAAATCTTATTGGGGAATGACTTCTACAGAATATGCAAAAAATCAGGTTGGACAATGAAGATAAATGATGGTAAAGTTATATTTTATCGGCACTATAAAATATTTTGTGTAAATGGAAAATAACGGGATTCAGAAATGAGTCTCGTATTTTTTATTTTATACATTTGCAAAATGAAGAAGCTTATGAAAG
>ENA-OPZC01000113-OPZC01000113.1-human-gut-metagenome-genome-assembly--contig:-NODE-113-length-15803-cov-1.193034_pt1 | contig 15803 bp, 12 predicted proteins | sample MGYA00242477_ERZ504491 | MGnify/ENA primary metagenome ERZ504491 (study PRJEB26092, sample SAMD00036249) | human gut metagenome | host: Homo sapiens | study: EMG produced TPA metagenomics assembly of... | reverse complement strand
ATTCGAATTCATGGATACTTTGAAAGCGGATACTGTTTTGCAGGAGAAAGCTAAAAGCCTGCCCAATGTGGATATTATTACTAATACTCAAACGGTAGAGGTGTTAGGAAACGGTGATAAAGTGGTGGGGCTTATAAAGAAAGACCGTTCATCCGAAAAAGAAGAGATCTTTGCCTTGGATGGTATTTTTGTCCAAATAGGTTTGACTGCCAATAGCACTTTGTTTAAAGAATTGCTGGAAACGAACCGCATGGGTGAAATTCTGACTGATAAAAATGGCCGGACTCTGTAAAAGGTATCTATGCTGCCGGAGATGTAACGGATGTTCCTATAAACAGATAGTTATAGCAATGGGGGAAGGCGCCAAGGCTGCTTTAGCTGCATTCGAAGACCGGATGCGCGGAACGATTTATTAGTGATAAGTGGTTGGTGGTGAATAGTGGGTGCATATCGCAGTATTTACCACTAATCTTATCACTAAAAAATGCACTCTTTGTATGTATATTGGTGAGAATATGCTTTCTTTGTAGGTGAATCACCGTTTACAGCATTGATATGGCAGAATCGAGACGTACTTCATTGAAAGATTTGGCACAGATATTAGGTGTATCCATACCTACAGTATCCCGTGCCTTGAAAAATAGTCCCGAAATCAGTCGGGAACTTTGTATTAAAGCTCAAAAATTGGCAAAAGAGATGAATTATCACCCCAATCCTTTTGCTATGAGTCTCCGGAAAAATACTCCCCGTACCATTGGAGTAATTGTACCTGATATTGTTACTCATTTCTTTGCGTCTATTTTAAGTGGTATAGAAGATACCGCTATAGCAAACGGCTATTTTGTTATCATCACGACTTCCCATGAGTCATACGACCATGAGAAAAGAAATATTGAGAATTTGGTCAATATGCATGTGGAAGGTATTATAGGTTGTTTATCTCAAGAAACAACAGATTATGCCCATTGGTTGAGTTTGGATGATATGAATATGCCGCTTGTTCTATTTGATCGTGTTTGCATGCCTGACCGTTTTTCTACGGTAGTGGCTGATGGAGTATATTCTGCTCAGATGGCTACACAGCACTTGTTGGATCATGGAAGCAAACGGATTGCTTTTATCGGTGGTGCAAACCATCTGGATATAGTAAGAAAGAGAAAACATGGTTACCTTGAAGCGTTAAGGGAAAATAAGATACCTATTGAGAAAGATTTGGTTGTGTGTCGGAAAATTGATTTTGAAGAAGGGAAAATAGCTACAGAAATTTTATTATCGCTTCCGGAGCCTCCCGATGCAATTCTTGCCATGAATGATACATTGGCATTTGCCGCTATGGAAGTGATTAGAAATCATAATCTTCGTATTCCTCAGGATATAGCGCTTATTGGGTATACAGATGAGCAACATGCCAATTATGTAGTGCCTCGCCTTTCGGCCGTCTCGCATCAGACTTATAAGATGGGGGAAGCCGCATGTCAGATGTTGATTGATAAGATTAAGGGAGATAAAAAAATCAGGCAAATCATTATTCCTACTTGTTTGCAGGTGAGGGAAAGCAGTATAAAAAGGAAGGATTGAGAACCGAAATGTATTTTAAGAAGAGAATAAGGCTGAACTCTTCACAAAGAGCCAACCTTATTTCTTTATATATTGGAGTATTATTGAGTGACCAACGTAATAATGGAACGTGCCGGAATCACAACTTTTTCATGGTTTTTGATGCTTCCCACCGGTAGAAGATTCTCTCCATCTTTATCCGAAGTACGATAGATTTTCCAGTTTTTTATAATTCCGTTACGCTGATAGAAAGTAAACTCTTTATCTTCCGCTGCATAATTAATCATAACGAAAACCTCCTTTCCGTCTGTATTTTGGTATGCTGAACACATTAGTCCGGTTACATCTGTATCGCCTTCAGGATGATTTTCCCTTGGTTGTCTTTGGCTATAATTGCTTTCCGAACAGCTCCCGGGCGTATAAATCTACTGTAGTTTCCCAAAGCCCACATTAATTTGGAGTCTTTCACCTCACCATTCAGAAAAGTCGGATCACTATACTCACGGATTAATCCGTCCTTATAATCTCCACCCGATAGATCGCCACCATTGCCAACTGCGAGCACCTGCATATACAATGTCATGATGAATGATCCGTGCTACATATAATGCTGTCTTCATGGTGAAGTCATATCCTCCGCCTCCGCCGATTTCTTCGTCATTGCCCATGATACAGGTTTCTGTCTGCCAGAAATCCACCTTATACTTGTCTAAAGTATCTTTTAATTGACAACGGATATCGTGTAAATTATTCAGAGGAGTATTAGTCCAATAACTATGCCCTACCATCAGCCGGGGAACATTGGGAGTATCACCCAGATAGGTGGCTGTACTGTCCGGATTAAAGAAAGACTGGATTTGATACCCCCGTTCCCAATTAGTCATGTGAGTATCGAACATACAACGATAGTCAGAGGACTCATTGACTAGAATCTGTGTGTCAATTTGGTTATTTACGAACTCTTTACTGATGAGGCGTATGGCACGGGCTATTTCGCGGTTGGTAGCCGGTGTACCTTCTTGTTTGGGGCCAATCCAGTTCCAATGCCCATCGGGTTCATTGAATGGACAGAGGTAATTGAACTTGATTCCATCGTGTTTCTCCACCCCTTTTATGACATTGGCAAGAAAACGGGCAAAATTCTTATAATGCTCTTCCTTTAAGTTTAAGGTTCCTCCACGGCCTGTGTTGGTGGCAAGACCGTTTTGTGTGAAATATACGGGAGGTGAATTAAGAAATGCCAAAAATTTGTTTACACCCCGTTCTTTTGCCAGACGCAGGAAGTTGCGCTGCCCTTGTTGTTTATTCCAATTATAGTTACCATCTGCCTGAAGGAAACATTCGGCACGCATCCAGGGAGAGGCTATCTGGCTGGCTTCTCCTTGTTCCGCACTTCCGGCTCCTACATTGAAACGCCATAAAGACAGACCGATTCCTTTAGGTTGTCCGTTTTCATGGTTTTCCGTACTGAACAGCCAGTCGGCTACTTGGTTTTGTTTTTCTTGCGGCCATAAGCCGATAAATTGCATGCTCCAACAGTCTGATGCTCCGAAATAGTCCATGGTTTGACAGGGTTGGTCTGTTTCTATTTCAAAGTGAATGGCAGGATGTTGAGCAAACAGGTTTGCTGTTGCAAATAAAGAGAATAATAATGCTTTGTATTTCATAAAGTTGAGGGATTATTTCAGATTATAAATGACAGTTGTAACACTTTCCGAAGGCACAATTACTTGTTGGTCTGCCGTGACGTGTACCTCTTGCAAATTTTTGTTATTTGTTGTTGTATAAGTAGTGATGGAGCTTATTTCACTTACCCATTCTTTATGAATTTCGTTTAGCCGGACTCCTTTTTCTGATAGATTGGTATAAACAGCAACAATTTTATCTTTTTTCGGTGAAATCCATGCTGACCCGAAGAAACTGGATGATTCATTCATGTTAAGCATGATACGGCGATAACCTGGTCGGATGAATAGGCTGTAGTTACCTAATACCCAAAGTGTGGGAGTAGCTTTATAAGTGCCTTCTTTCTCTATATCCCCATAAACTCCATCGGAGGGTTCCAGTGAAATCAGTAAGAAGCGGTTTTTGTGTCCCCAGCGGGGGATATCCATTGAGGTCCAGTAACTCCAGGAGGAAACTCCTGCTATAGTTAGGTCATTGTGTATTACTTTTGACATATAAAGTGCAATGTCCATTTCGGTTGCTTGGTCATAGCCTATAAACTCGGAAGAGCTGTATCCGTCGCCTAACATACTCCACTCACTTTGCCATATTTCTACATCATATTGTTGGGCTGCTTGGGCCAGTTGTTTCCGGACATTACGCATACCATCCCATGTGCCATCTGTCCAGTAGCTGTGGCCGCAGATAAGTTTCTTTACATGAGTCAGGTTGCCTATATAGGTGGAAGTTCCAGGTGTGAAAAATGCTGAAAGTACGTTACTATGGGCGGCATCATTCTTAAATTTGTAGAGATATTCATAATCTCCAGATTCCCCTGGAAGAATATCAATAGAAAGACCGGCAGAAGTGATGGCGGTATCCAATTCACGTATAAGTTTGGCTACTTCATCATTAGTCCATCCGCTGCCTTCCTGGCCGCTGTCCCAATTATATTGGGGTTCGTTAACTGGTGAGATATGTGTCACTGGATATCCTTCGTTTACATAGTATTTTGCTACATCTGACATGTATCTGGCAAAGTCCGTATAACATTCATCCTTCAAATTAGAAACTCCTCCGCTATTGGAGAATCCTTTTCCGTTGGAGGTATATTGTACAGGAGGGGTATTGCTGAAAAGTACTATACTCTGACAACCAAACTCTTTGGCGCGCTGCAAGAAGTAGCGCTGCCCTTTACAGCGTGTCCAGTCTAATGTTAAGTCATCAGTCAGATAAGATTCTGCTCTGCGTGATTTGTCTTCTATTCCACTTGCTTCACCTTGTTCTGCACTGCCACCACCTAGATTCACACGCCACATGGAGAGTCCTATACCTTTAGGTTGTCCTGATTGTATTTCAGAAGAGAATAGCAGTTCACTGATTTTGTCACGATTCGTTATCCAGCTTTTTCCTACGAAGGCAGGTGCCCAACAATCTGATGCGCCAAATCCTGTCAGAGTCTGAAAAGATTGTCCGGCATCTATGGTTACTGTTTTTTCTACGTTTATGCTGCTGTCCGGTTGCCCCGATGTATCCGGTGTTTGGGGAGAATCGTCACTGCAGGCTACAGTAGAAAAGAACAGTGGAAGAGTAAAAATATATTTTAGTTTCATTGTTTTAGATGGATTAAAAAATAGTCGCGGATAATCCTAGCAAACTATCCGCGACAGAATATAAAGACCTATTGAATGTTTAATTCCTGTAACAATCTGTTCTTTTTGGAAAATGATTAATTCCAGCCCGGATTTTGGGTGATAGAACCATTAGACATTGTAATCTCATATAAAGGTATCGGGAATACCATATCCCGGTTTTCGTTGAAGCTGATTCCTTTATCACTTGCCTCACCTTGATTTTCCCATTCGTAAATGTCGCGGGTAGCGGGATCTGTATTGTATTTTACAAATGTACCGTTTGCTCCCATCAGGTTACAAATCATTTTCTTGCCATTGTCATCTGTCCAACGGCGGATATCATAGATTCTGTTTTGTTCCCATGCCAGTTCCAAACGACGTTCTAGCCGGATAGCTTTGCGAAGCTCGTTTCCACTGGATGTGACAGCAGGTAATTTTACACGATTCCGTACCTCATTAAGATAGGTACGTGCTGTACCATCTTCGCCCAATTCGTTGCAGGCTTCAGCATACATCAACAATACATCTGCATAGCGTAAGATACGATGATCTAATGGAATTTTGTCGATATTGTATACTTCCGGACGTTTTTTCAATAGGTACAAAATACTTCCGGACAATACGTGCTGATTTATGTTGTGACGGATCTATAATATAACATTCGGGATCCCAACCGTACTTTTCGATATAATCTTTATAATTGGCGATTTTTGTGTTGTTTTCAACGAACTTGTCGAAGTTATTCTCTCCGGCAATTTCTGTACAACCGGTTTTAATAATAGTCCAACGTAAACGTTCTGTATCTCCTGCATCGATGTAGGCTTGTTCAAGGTTAGCGGTTGGCTGTCCCCAAGACCATCCGTCGCCGGGACCACTACGGGCACCGGTAATAACAGTCAAAGAACCACCCAATGCATAAGTTCCATCATACATATATTGTACTTCAAACAGACTTTCTTCGCTATTGTTATGGTCAACATCCCATACATCACCGAAGTTGTCGAGTAATTTATATTCACCTTCGTCGATGACTGTTTTCAATACATCATGTGCCTCTTGCCATTTGCTTTGGTAGAGGTAAACCTTTCCCAATAGGCCTAATGCAGCTCCACGGGTAGCGCGTCCCATATCTGTAGCAGCATATTGACTACGTTGTGGCAACACATCAGCAGCGGCTTTTAAATCATCTTCAATGAACTTATATACATCTTCGGCCGAAGCGCGGGTAATACCTTGTATTTCTTCGGGCAACAGGAAGCCTGTAATGAGAGGCACACCACCAAAATTCTTCACAAGTTCAAAATAGAAGTATCCACGGAGAAAACGTGCTTCGGCTACAAGCCGGTTCTTCATTTCTTCATCTGAGAAATCAGCTTGTGAAATGCGTTCCACTGCGATATTGCAACGTAGAATGCCTTTGTATCGATACTGCCAAAAGTTGGAGATGGCACCATTGCTTTGTCCGGTACCTTGATAGTGGGCCAAAGAAATATAGTCACTTTGACTTTGGCTGGTATTGCCCATCCAACCGTCATCACTACACATCTCGGAAAGCAACCATACTGTGTTGATATTCCACCATCCGCCAAAAGTAATGGCCTGGTAACAACCAGTAATAAATGCTTCGGCTTCTTCTGCACTTTGGAAATAAGTATCCAAATTTTGTTGCCCGCGCACTTCCTCTGTTAGGAAATCCTCACAAGAAGTGAATGTCAGCGAGGCAATCATTGTTAATATTGTTAATATCTTTTTCATGGTTTATACCTTGAGGGTTAAAATTTTAAATCAATTCCAAATAAGAAAGTACGTGGGTTAGGATAAGCGATGCCGTCAATACCGGTTTCAATTACACTGCCATCTTTACCAATCTGTGGACGTTCAGGATCCATACCTGAGTAGCTGGTGATAGTGAAAGGATTTTGAGCCGACAATGAGAGACGCAATTCGGTTCCGTTCAACCACTTCTTGGGGAGTGTGTAACCCACTTGTAATAGTTTGCAACGCATATAAGAGCCGTCTTCTACAAAGAAACTGAAACGCGTGTGTAATTCTGATTCAAATCATTGTAGGACAGACGAGGAATATCGTTGCTGGTTCCTTCGCCATGCCATGCTTTCTGCAATGTACCTGTCCAAACGTTTTGCCCACTTACGCCGGAGTATAAACCTTTGGTCTTATTGAAAATATCATTACCGAATGTACCATAGAAGTTGGCTGTGAAATCGATGTTTTTATAGCTGAAACCCAAGTTCAAACCTACCATCAAATCGGGATATGGGTTACCGATCCATGTTTTATCATTTTCATCTAGCACTCCGTCATGATTCAAATCCTTAAAGCGAATGTCACCGGGTTGGGCATTGGATTGTACCAGCTTGCCATTTTCGTTGGTGTGAGCATAAACTTCATCCCAATTTTGGAAAATACCATCGGCTACGTAGCCGTAGAAGCGTGAAATCAAGCCACCGTCTTCATTACGGATAATTTTGGTCGCTGTTGAAACCTCCAGTTTGGACTTAGGACCGTCACCGGAGAATTTAACAGCTTTATTTTTCACTGCGGAAAGGTTCAATCCCACATTATATCGGAAGTCTGCTACTTTGTCGTGCCAGTTCAGACTTAATTCCCAACCGCTAGCTTTCATACTACCTATATTCATCCATACTGTACTGTTCCAGTCGGGGTATCCGATGGCGAAGATATTTTGTTTCTGATAGAGCATATCAGAAGATTTCTTTTGGAAATACTCAAAGGTCATGTCTAGACGGGAGTCAAGGAAGGACATATCCACACCTACGTTCCAGTCTTCTACTGTTTCCCATTTTAGCAAATTATTGCCAACGCCTGATACCATAGTACCTGAAACACGTCCTGGAGCTGTACCGAATACATAATCAGATTGTCCTAACAAAGTCAGCGTAGCATCATTATCTATGTTTTGATTACCTACACGTCCCCAACCTCCGCGTAATTTCAAGTTACTGAAAATCTTCTGGTCTTGCATGAAACTTTCACTGATGATACGCCATGAAGCAGAAACAGAAGGGAAGATGGCATATTTGTTTCCTTTGGGGAAACGAGAAGAACCGTCTGCACGAATAGAAGCTGTTAGATAGTAACGATTGTCATAGTTATACATCACGCGTCCTAAATAAGATACTAATGTGCTGTAAGCAGTTTTACCTTCTGACTTTTGGTTTTGTGTACCGGCATTTACTTCCTGCATTTGATCCATATTATTAGGAACATCGTCACGTGAGGCTTTTGATTGGAATTCAGCAAAGCGTTCAGCTGTAAAGCCACCCATTACATTAATATTATGCTTTTCTGCAAAAGTCGTGATGTAAGTAGCAGTATTAGTCCAGTTCCAATCAAGCCATTCCTGCATTTCACGGGAAACATTACTTAATGTAGATTGTTCCAAAGCATCAATATAGAATTCAGGAGTGAATTTGTCTGTACGGCGGAAGTGTGCATTAGCGCCGAACTGCGTGCGCAGGGTCAGTTTTTGAATAGGGTTTATCTGTAAATAAGTATTTACAATTGTACCCATTTCACGGGAGTGGGAATTTTGGCGAGCCAATGAACCGGCAGGGTTCCACTCCTGGTTGTTGTAAGAACGCTGATAGTTATTGAATTCGTTATCCACCCATTGATCTTCCGGCTTGAATATAGGAGTTGTGGGGTCCATAGACATGGCAGCTGAAAAAAGATCGGGGGTATCATCCCATGATTCTACACGTGGGGCAATGTCGAAACCCATTTTTACATATTTATTAAATGTATATTCTGTATTAAGGCGTGCGTTGATTTTGTCCCAATAACCATAGTCATATTGTGAATTGTTACGGTAGTAACCCATACTCAGGTTATAAACCAGTTTGTCTGAACCACCGGAGATATTGAGTGAGTAATTTTGCACTAAAGCAGTTTTGTTGATTACTTCGTCCCACCAGTCTGTTCCTCCGGGATTGGTAGTAGCGCCTGTATCATTCCAAATAGAAGTTCCTCCGTCATTTGTGTATCGGGTATTGAATACTTCTTTATATTCGGCGGCATTAGCATTTTGGGTTTTGACAATGTTTGGAAACCTGCAGATGCATTAAAACTGATATTTGTTTTTCCTGCCATTCCTTTTTTGGTTGTGATTAGAATGACACCGTTAGAAGCACGTGTTCCGTAAATGGCAGCAGCCGAAGCGTCTTTTAAAACTTCCATAGATTCAATGTCATTACTGTTTAGGAAGTTGATGTTTGTACCTACCGGCATGCCATCTACTACATACAAAGGATCGGTTCCGTTTACTGTTGTTACACCACGGATTAGAACTTTTGGTTGTGCGCCCGGACCACCACCACTGGTTACTTGAACACCGTTGATTTTACCTTGCAAGGCGTCCATTGCATTACCGGTTACAGTTTCGGTAATTTCTTTTCCTTTTACGTAGATATAGAACTGGTCAGGTCACTTTTTTTCACGGCTCCATAACCAATAACCACTACTTCGTCCAGTAATTCACTGGCATCTTTCAGCACTACATTGATAACGGTTTGTCCGTTTACCTTTATTTCTTGAGTCTCATATCCTATGCTGGAGAACACAAGTACGGCATCCTTGGCAACATCGTTTAGTGAATAATCACCATCAATACTTGTAATAGTACCTGTACCTGTACCTTTTACTTGCACTGTTGCACCAATCATCGGTTCTTTATCTGAAGCCGAGGTTACTACACCTTTTACAGTGATGGTCTGCGCATAGCTACATAGACTTGTCAGCGCAAGACACAATAATAATATTTGCTTTTTCATATCTTAAATCTAATGTTACTTGTTAATTGGCCGGAATGAGTTTAGCTCTTTCCAAATGAGCGTCGAATATAAGTTTATAATTCCCTGTGACGTTCACTGTTGGTTTTGCCCAATTGTCACCTACATGATCGGGTTTGGTCCATGCCGGATTGGTATATTTGGCTTCTTTACCATAATATCCGAAGATCTCCGGTTCGTCTGAGTTGTCTACACGCCACGTGCAATAATTCCACCATCCGTCGGAGTGCCAGTTATGAATAACGAAATTCATTTTAGTACCTGCCTCCAGGAATAGGGGGGTATCCAAATAGAACAGGTGAGGATTGGTCTTATCTTGAGTGAAACGCAGGACTTCAGTTGGGCTACTGGTCATATATCCGAAATAGAATTCCTGTAACCACGAACCACCGTCACCCCATGTGTCAAGGCTGATAGAACCGTATGTGTGAGGTATGGGGTCTACAGCATCGGCAATTGAGTAAGTTTTCAGATTGTATGTACTGTTCTTCACATCAATATTAATTTCATAATAAACATTGGCTTGGTCAAGTACGATTGGCATTGCTGTTTCGGGATCGTCTGTCAGTTTGGTGTTATCCTCTGGATCAAGCCCGAAACAAATAGGAGTGAAGTCACTCTTTTGTGGTAAGAAGAATATTTTAGTTCCGGCTTTTTGACAGTAATAATTTGCTTTATACTGATATTCACCTGTATGTTCAATTACCATCGGTACCCCGAATATATCACTATTCAGTTCTTCGGCAGTTGCCACATCTGCCAGATACATTTTGGGAAAATCCGGCATTTCTGAGATATTCAATACACTGGTGGTAGTGGTTGAGTTTTCTTTCTTGTCAAAAGCGGTAATTGTCACATTATAACTTTTCGGTTCATTGGGGAATACTATTATTTCGGCAAAGTTCAATGAACTTTTTCCATCAGCATCTACACGGCGGTTGTCAAACCCGTCTATACCTGGAATATTAATTGTGACATAATCCAATGCACGATCATCTGTAGCCGTGAACCGAAGATTGAATTTCGTTTCATTTTTCATTAATACTGTAACAGTGGCATCCGGGGCAGCAGAAAATACCGGAGCTGCAAAATCTCCGTCCATTGTGATTAATACATCTTGAGATATACTGCGTCCTCCTACATCGGTTACAGTAACTTTGACTGTGAAACGTTCGCCGATTTCATTTCGGTTTATGTCAAAGTAATAACTTAAATCATAACTCTCTTGCGGAGCACCATAGATTTCGATTAAATCAATTGTCTTGTTCAAATGCAGGTCGGCACATTGTAGCTGATAGAAGCAATACCGTCTTTGTCTTCTAATGCCCCTTCAATAGTAAATCGATGTCCCGCTCCGGACTCGATGTGGTCTGTTGCTAATGTCATTATTGGATTTTGCCCGTCTACATCGGGGTAGTCGTTATCATCACTACATCCCGTACATAGGTTTGCAGTTACAAGAAAAGCCCATAACATGGCACCATACAAATGTTTCTTTTTCATATTTTATTAGTATTTGAAGATTAAACATCTACTCTAATAGAGGACGAATTAAATTCGTTAGTGGTGCAAATGTACGTGAAGAAGAATTAAAATCCTGATATAAATCTTGCAGAAAAGGGAGGTAAATCTTGCAATGCATGATTTATGTATCTAAAATACAGACTTTATTTGTATTTTTGAACCATATTATTTAACAATGTGTACACTGATGCTATGAGAAAGATATTCGTACTTTGGCTCTTGCTGCTGTCGGTTGTTTCATTGGCACAACCTTATTCTGTTAAGCAGCTTGGTATAGAGAAGGGATTATCCAATAATTATGTGGTGAGCATTGCTCAAGACAAACAGGGCTTTCTGTGGTTTGCCACGGAGGAAGGGTTGAACAAATTCGATGGTACCCGTTTCATTACTTATTTGAAGAATGAAGATTTGACAAGGCAGGGTATAACAGGCAATGAACTGAATTGTTTGTTGGATGATCCTCAGGATTCTATCCTTTGGATAGGCACGCAAAGGGCCGGTCTGAATGCGTATGACTATGTAAATAACACTTTTCTTTGCTATAGGCATGATGGCGAGAACCCCGAAAGTCTGATAACGGATGATGTTACTAAGATTGTGGCAGCTACAGATGGTAATCTTTGGATTACGACATATTGGCGGGGAGTAGATTATTTCGATAAAAAGGCTGGAAAATTCATTCATTACAATACTCAAACAGTTCCGGGATTGGCTAGCGATAATATTTGGTCGGTTGTTGATGGAGGAGATGGAAAGTTGTATATGGGGCATGTGCATCATGGATTCAGTGTGTTGTCTCTTAAAGATAAAAAAGTAAAGAACTTTATGCATGACCCTGAAGATCCGGTCAGTTTGCCAGGTAATGGGGTAACTTGCATTTATAAGGACTTAAGCGGTAATATTTGGCTGGGAACAGACCGGGGGCTGGCACTGTTCAATCCGGAAGCCGAAAATTTTATCCATTTTCATCATAGTGAGGACGGGGTTCCTCATACCGTATTTGATATCAGACAATTTGATGGGAATAAACTTTGGATTGCCATGGAATTTGGAGGAATAGCCATTTTGGATTTAACGCAACGTATGTTTCTTTCTCCTGACCAAGTGCGTTTTCAATATATAAAGGAAGGGGATGATGAATACAGTCTCTCTAATTCTACTGTACGTTGTTTGTTTCAGGACTCCTTTAAAAATGTATGGGCTGGTATGTGGGGAGGTGGAATTAATTTTCTTAGCCATGAATCTTCCTATTTTAATGTTTATAGTTATTCTCCTATCCAGCATTCGGGTAGTAGCCTGAATAATAAGACAGCAAGTAGTGTATGCGTAGCAAGGGATGGAAAGTTATGGATCGGAACCGATGGGGGAGGCATCAATGTATTTGATAAAGGCAAGCGGGTGGCGGTTTATAAAGAAGAAACCGGTGATTTGACTGATAATTCCATACAGGCTGCACTTTGTGATTCGGAAGGAAACCTTTGGTTTGGATCGTTTATGGGAGGAGTGGATTTTTATGATGTGAAAAAGAAAAGTTTTCACCAGATTTTTCCTAAAGATAAAACAGGGGAAGATGTGCGTGCACTATATGAAGATGCAGAATATGTATGGATAGGAACTAGTAATGGCATCTATAAGGTACGCTTGCATGATAAAGGCATTGCAGATCATTATACAGTAGAGAATAATCTGGTGAGATGTATCTCGAAAGATAATCTTAATCGTTTATGGATTGGTACTTTCGGAGGAGGATTAGGGGTTTTTGATGAACATTTTCAGTGCGTTAAACTTTTTAACGTGACTTCTCTTTTTCCCTCTAATACTATCAATACTGTTTATATGGATAGTCAGAACAGAATGTGGATAGGAACGGGAGAAGGTCTGGTTTGTTTTCCATCCTCTCAGAGTTGGGACTATAAAGTATATCGCAGTGAGGAGGGTTTGTCCAATGTCCATATACGTGCCATTACGGAAGATAATCATGGAAATATATGGGTGAGCACCAATAAAGGTATCAGCTGCTTGTTGAAAGACAAGGAGGTTTTCTATAATTACGATCATTGGGATAATGTGCCTATGGGCAATTTCATGAGTGGAAGTGTGGCGGAAGCTAAGGATGGAACACTTTATTTTGGCTCAATCAATGGCTTATGCCGTTTTAATCCAGATCAGGTATTGGAAAAACGAGAGTCACCTGCTGCAATTATTACGGAGATGCGTATATTCGGCCCGTTGCGTGATACGGACAGTAATGAAAAGGTGATGGCGCTTGAAGGCCAGTCGGAAGTACGTTTAAGCTATATGCAAAATAACTTCAGCGTCACCTTCAATATACAGAATTATGCCTTGGCCGATCAAGTGGAATATGCTTATATGTTGAAAGGGTTGGAAAATTCATGGTATACAGTAACCGATCCTAATAATGTGACTTTCCGTAATATACCTCCGGGAAATTATTGTTTTCAGGTAAAGACAAGAATACGGAATCAGGAATGGGCGGATGAGATAGCTTCTCTGGATATCCGTATTGACCCGCCTGTATGGCTTACGTGGTGGGCCAAGTTATTTTATATTCTTTCGGGTGTTTCTGTCCTGTATTTTATTCTTCATGCCTATAAAAAGAAACTGGATATGGAGTCTCTCTATGAGTTGGAGAAGAAAAATCATGAGCAGGAACAGGAACTGAATAATGAGCGTTTACGTTTCTATACCAATATCACACATGAGTTGCGTACCCCTTTGACGTTGATTCTGGGACCGTTGGAAGATATGCAGAAAAGTAATTCTTTATCAGGGAAAGATTCACAGAAAATATCGGTTATCCATCAAAGCGCCATCCGGTTGTTGAACCTGATTAATCAGATACTGGAGTTCAGAAAAACGGAAACCCAAAACAAGAAATTATGTGTAAGTCGTGACAATCTGGCAGCCCTTGTACACGAGATCGGACTGAAGTATAAGGAATTGAACCGGAAACCTGAGATTGATTTCTGTCTTGAGATTGAGCAGGAAGATATGTCTTTGTTTTTTGATAAGGAGGTAGTAACGATTATGCTGGATAATTTGATCTCCAATGCTATAAAATATACAGAGAAAGGAACTATAACTTTAGGATTACATCAGGTGGTCCGGAATAATATACACCATACGGAAATCAGTGTGAGTGACACCGGTTTCGGTATTGCTCCCGATGCATTGCCTCATATTTTTGACCGTTATTATCAAGAGGGAAGCGAACATCAGGCTTCAGGAACAGGTATTGGTCTGGCTCTGGTAAAGAACCTGGTAGTTTTGCATGAGGGGGAGATCAGGGTTGAAAGTTCTTTGAATGTGGGAAGTACTTTTTATGTCAGTCTGCTGACGGATAACACGTATCCCCATGTGCTGCATGCTGACTCGACGGAGAAAACTTCCGATGAAAAGGACGAAAAAGAAGAAAATATAGAACCTGTGCATAGTGGTAAGCGTATTCTGCTGATAGTGGAAGATAATAGGGACATCTGTGATTATATTGTAGAATCTTTCTCGGACGATTTTGAAGTGAGGACTGCCGCCAATGGTGAACAAGGTTTGGAACAAGCATTGGGCTGCATTCCTGATATTATAGTCAGTGATATCATGATGCCGGTGATGAACGGCATTGTGATGTGCCGGAAATTGAAAGAAGACTTGCGTACCAGCCATATTCCCATTATTTTGCTGACGGCAAAGGATTCTTTGCAAGATAAGGAAGAAGGGTATCAAGTGGGTGCTGACTCTTATCTGACAAAGCCTTTCAGTGCTACTTTGTTGCATAGCCGTATCCATAATTTGCTTGAATCCCGCAAGTTGTTGGCAGAGCGTTTTAATACGAATTCCATACTCATTGACAAACGTGCGGCAGTAACCGAGTCTATGAATAAATTGGATAATGAGTTCCTTGAGAAGATTAACAAGCTGATTGAAGATCGTCTTTCTTCTGAGAAAATTGATATCGGTTATTTGTCGGACGCCATGTGTATGAGTAATTCTACCCTATATCGGAAGATGAAGGCATTGACCGGACTTTCCACCAATGAATATATCCGCAAAATAAAGATGCAATATGCGGAACGTTTGTTATTAGAGGGGAAATACAATATTTCAGAAGTTGCGTTCAAGGTGGGAATTAACAGTACGGTCTATTTTCGTCAGTGTTTTAAAGATGAATTCGGTATGGCTCCTTCTGATTATCTGAAAAAAGATAAAACCGGAATAGAGTGGTTGTGTAAGCTGTTTCTTCCATATAGTTAAGCCTTTTTTTACAGTCATCTGCTACAGTCTCCGCCAGTGGACTGTAAGGTCTGCTTGGGTGGACTATACAGTCTGCTGCAATGGGCTCTACGGTCCATTGGCGGAGTCTGTAGTAAGTAGCCGTAAGAAGTAGTCAAGCAGGCCTGCAGGAAGGAACAAGCTCAATATCTCCAGTGGAGTCACGGGGGTGGGAAGCTTGGCTCAGCGGAAATTTCTGGTTGTTAAGTTTTAAAATTAGCTACCTTTGCTTACCTTTGTTTTATGAAACCCGAACGACTCCTTCGTGCCATCCTTCCGGATGTGCTTATAGACAACTTTGATATTG
>ENA-OPZC01000110-OPZC01000110.1-human-gut-metagenome-genome-assembly--contig:-NODE-110-length-16011-cov-1.507114_pt1 | contig 16011 bp, 15 predicted proteins | sample MGYA00242477_ERZ504491 | MGnify/ENA primary metagenome ERZ504491 (study PRJEB26092, sample SAMD00036249) | human gut metagenome | host: Homo sapiens | study: EMG produced TPA metagenomics assembly of... | reverse complement strand
CTTTGCACTCGCAATCGGGAAATAACCGATGCAACAAAGGATTGATTCGCTAGCTCAGCAGGTAGAGCACAACACTTTTAATGTTGGGGGTCCTGGGTTCGAGCCCCAGGCGGATCACTCAGAAAAAAGCGATTATCTTGAAAAAGGTAATCGCTTTTTTCATATTTGCACGAATAGCACCTGATGAGGTGTCTGTTTTATGTAGACCATCCTAATGAGAATCAGTATAAAAAAGGCTTTCAGAATTTCCGCAAGCCTTTTTGGGTTATCCTCTTTATTTTTTCCGCTCTTTCCACAAACGTGTCATGTCTTCTAGGGTTTTACCTTTTGTTTCCGGTACTAATTTCCATACAAAGATGGCTGCAATGATGCAGATAGCTCCGTAGAGTCCGTATACAAACATGTGGCCAAACTTGTCGCCCATATCTCCGGCACTCATGTTGTACATGGGCAGGAAGGTAGATGAGACGATGAAATTGAATATCCATTGGAAAGCGACAGCGATGGCTACGGCTGCGCCACGGATGGTATTGGGGAATATTTCGGCGATGAGCACCCAGCAGATGGGACCCCAGCTGAACATGAACGATGCACTGTAGACCATGATGCTGATGACGGGTACCATAGGCTGATGCCAGTCACGGCATTGCTGAGGCTACTCCGAGTGCACCGATGGCCATACCAATAGAACCGTAAATGAGTAGAGGCTTGCGTCCCCACTTTTCTACTGTAAAGACAGCTAACAAAGTGAACAGGATGTTGACAATTCCCATGAATACTGTTTGTACCATCGGATTGCCCATGCCCATGCTTTCAAAAATACGCGGTGCAAAATAAAGTACGGCGTTAATACCTACTGCCTGCTGGAATACACTCAGCATGATACCGATAAAAATAACCATCCAGCCGTAAGTGAACAGTTTTTCTGTCTTTTCATGAGCAGTAGCCTTGATTTCCTGTAGAATCTCTTTTCCTTGTGACAGACCGTTGATACGGCTTAATACAAACAGGGCTTTTTCGTCACGACCGGTCATGGCCAGGTAGCGGGGAGTTTCCGGAACGAACAAAACTAAAAGGGTAAACAATCCGGCAGGAACGGCTTCACTGACAAACATCAGTCGCCATCCGGTTTCAGTACTCCAGGCAGCAGCTTCCGGATTCATGATGCGGTTGACGCCATCCACTATCTCTACTACCGGATTCAGATGGTCTCCCAAGATGAGGAAGTTGACAAAATAGACTACCAGCTGACCGAAGATGATGGCAAACTGGTTCCAGGAAACCAATGTACCGCGGATACTGCTCGGAGCGATTTCGGCAATATACATCGGACAGATGGCAGAAGCCAGTCCCACACCTACACCACCTATGACGCGGTAAAAATTAAAAGCTAACAGAAGCGAATAGGAGGGTTCCCCGTACGGAAATATCAAAAATTCCGGATAGTATGAGCCTAATGCAGATAAAAAGAACATGACGCCGGCTATCAGCAAAGAAAGCTTTCTTCCGAAACGGGAAGCAAAAAATCCTGATAAAGCACTACCGATAATACAGCCTAAAAGGGCGCTCGAAGAAGTGATACCGTGCCAGGTATCTGTATAGATGAAATCGTCTGCTCCCATGAAGAAAGCCTGAAGACCCTTTTCCGCTCCTGAAATAACAGCGGTATCGTAGCCGAACAGCAATCCTCCTAAAACGGCTACCAGTACGATGGAAAACAGATAACTTCTGCTTCCTTTTTCTGTGTAATTCATGATAATAGGTTTTTAGAGAAATAAAAAACCGGCATACCCGGTCGGGAAAGAGACTTTCGCCGACGGACATGCCGGTCGGATACTGACAAATCAGCGTATTAGCAATACATATTTACAATAGCCTCATACAGTTCTTGTTTTCCACTGGTCTGTTTCGGTTCACCTACAGTCTTCGCATAAGCTACTACATCTTCCAGTGTCAGCTTGCCTTCTTCAAATTCTTTACCTTTTCCGTTGTCGAATGAAGCGTAGCGGTCAGCCAGCATTTTCTTGTAAGGAGATTCTTCCAGCAGGCGTGCTGCATTTTCCAAAGCACGTGCCATGGCATCCATACCAGCGATGTGAGCGATGAAGATGTCCTCCAGGTCAGTAGAGTTACGACGAGTCTTCGCATCGAAGTTTGTACACCGTTGCCCAGACCACCACCACGGATAATCTGCATCATAGCCTGAATCAGTTCATAGTTGTCGATAGGGAACTGGTCAGTATCCCATCCGTTCTGGTAGTCACCACGGTTAGCATCGATAGAACCCAGCATGTTGTTGTCTACAGCTACTGCCAGTTCGTGTTCAAATGTGTGACCAGCCAGAGTAGCGTGGTTTACTTCGATATTTACCTTGAAGTCTTTGTCCAGACCATGTGCTTTCAGGAAGCCGATAACAGTTTCAGTATCTACGTCGTACTGGTGCTTGCTTGGTTCCATCGGTTTCGGCTCAATCAGGAAAGTACCCTGGAAACCTTTGCTGCGTGCATAGTCACGAGCCATTTTCAACATCTGAGCCAAGTGTTCTTTTTCACGTTTCTGGTCAGTGTTCAGCAGTGACATGTAACCTTCACGGCCGCCCCAGAATACGTAGTTTGTACCGCCCAGTTCGATAGTAGCATCGATGGCGTTCTTAATCTGTACGGCAGCGCGAGCCACTACATCAAAATCAGGGTTAGTAGCTGCACCGTTCATATAACGTGCATGACCGAATACGTTAGCAGTACCCCACAACAGTTTGATACCAGTTTCAGCCTGTTTCTGTTTCAGGTAAGTTACTACTTCTTTCAAGTTAGCTTCGTATTCTTCGATAGTAGCTGCTTCGTCGCACAAGTCTACATCGTGGAAGCAGTAGTATTCGATACCGATTTTCTGCATGAATTCAAAACCTGCATCTACTTTATCTTTTGCAGCCTGTACTTTGTCAGGATTTCCTTTCCATGGGAAGCTTTTTGTTCCGCCACCGAACTGGTCGCCACCTTCAGCGCACAATGTGTGCCACCATTGCCATAGCGAATTTCAACCGATTCTTTCATCGGTTTGCCCAGGATGACTTTTTCTGCATCATAATAACGGAAAGCCATCGGGTTTTTGCTCTCTACACCTTCAAATTTGATTTTTCCAATACCCGGAAAGTACTCTTTTGTTGCCATAATATCTTTGTTTTATAAGTTAATGAATTGTTATATTTAATTGTTTGTTGATTTTTCGAGACATTCTTTCCAACGTGCGTATGCGTCGGCGTATGCGGTTTCGTCGGCAGCCTTCGGTTCAATGACAGCCAGTTTGTCGAGAGTAGCAAAAGCTTCCACATTGTCGCGGTAGATGCCTGCACCCATTCCGGCTCCCTTGGCAGCTCCTACTGAACCGTCTGTGTCATAGAGTTCGATGGTAGCACCTGTGACTCCGGCCAGCGTGTCGCGGAACAGCGGACTCAGGAACATGTTGGCATGTCCGGCGTGAATTTTCCGTACATCCATTCCCATACCCTTCATGATGTCGATACCGTAGCGGAAGGAGAATACAATACCTTCTTGAGCGGCACGAAGCAGGTGGCTGCGGTTATGCAGGTTGAAGTTGACACCCTGAATAGAACATCCGATTTCCTGATTCTGCAGCATGCGTTCAGCTCCGTTACCAAACGGAAGGATGCTGATGCCGGCAGCACCGATAGGAGCCTGAGCAGCTACCTCATTCATTTCCGCATAGCTGAGGTCGGAAGCTAATGTGCGTTTCATCCACGAATTGAGGATACCCGTACCGTTGATGCAGAGCAATACGCCCAGACGAGTCTGTGAAGCAGTATGGTTGACGTGTGCAAATGTATTGACGCGTGACTTAGGGTCGTAGTTGACACTGCCGTTCACTCCGTATACTACTCCGGAAGTTCCAGCTGTAGAAGCAATTTCACCCGGATTGAATACATTCAGCGAAAGAGCGTTGTTCGGTTGGTCACCGGCGCGGTAAGTCACCGGAGTACCAGCTTTCAGTCCTAACTCGGCAGCTACTTTTTCCGTTACTTTACCCTGTTCAGAGAAAGTCGGACGGATGTCAGCCAGCAAGGATGCATCGATACCGTAATAACCCAGCAAGAAATCAGCTACCTTGTTTTCCTTGAAATCCCAGAACATACCTTCCGACAATCCGGAAACTGTCGTGCAGATTTCTCCTGTCAGTCGCATGGCGATATAGTCACCCGGGAGCATCACCTTATAGATACGTTCATATACCTCCGGCTCGTTTTCTTTTACCCAGGCCAGTTTGGAAGCCGTGAAGTTGCCGGTGAGTTCAGCAGGTGTGACAAGCATTGTGCTTCTCCCAATGTCTGAAATGCCTTCTGACCGTATGGTACAGCTCTGGAGTCACACCATATAATAGAAGGACGGAGTACCTGCTGGTTCTTGTCCACGCAGACCAGACCGTGCATCTGATAAGAAATACCGATAGCCTTGATTTCTTCCGCTTTTGCACCAGAAGCAGTGAGAACGGCTTGTGTAGCCAGTTTCAAATTATCCCACCAGCTCTGTGGGTCCTGTTCAGCCCATCCCTGTTTGACAGCGAGGATAGGCGCTTCTGTTTTCGGGAAAAAGGCAGATGCTGCACATTTTCCGCTTTCTACATTGACCAGACTCGCCTTTACTGACGAGCTTCCTATGTCATAACCTAATACGTACATCGTTATATAGTCTTTTAAAATTATCTTCTTGTCTTGTTGTAGATTTTCCGGTCAAACCGGTAATACCTTGCGGCCCGGTGAGATACTCCCTGTTCGTATTCTTCCGTCGGTACGATGTATTCCATCATGGAAATCTTCTTATGGAAGTTGCGTACATCCAATGCCTTGCCGTAAATCACCTCATACAGCATTCGCAGTTGCAGAGCAGTAAATTTCCGTGGAAGCAGTTCGAAGATACACGACGGGTTGAATTCGATGTGCTGCCGGATAAACTTCATGGCTTCTGCAATAATCAGATTGTGGTCGAATGCCAGGTCCTTCACTTCTTCCAGTGCCACCCATTCTGCCTTGTATTCATCCAAGTTCTTGTTGAGAGTCTTGTCTATTTTTACCATGGCAAAGTAGGCGATGGTTACGATTCGTTCCACTTTGGCCTTTTCGGCTCTTTCCAGCCAGTGAACATCTTTGGGATTCTTGGTACGGTCCTTTGAACCGAACGCCTTGAACTGCATCAGGTCTACGTTCTTGAGTCCAGTCAAATCACGAAGCACTCGTTTGGCTGCATCATCCAAGTCCTCATCCATATAGATAAGGCTTCCGGGGAGTTTCATATCGTGGAAAACTTCTCCACTTTCTTCCCCCATTCTTTTTACGAGCAACACCTTTAGTTTCTCTCCATCGAATCCGATGACCACGCAGTCTACTGAGATGTGATTATTGGCTAATTGTTCAGTGTATTCCATAAGCATTTTTCTGTCTACACCGCAAAGGACGTTTTTTTTATTGATATATGCAATAGGGGATTTGTGGGTTGTAAAACCTTATTGTTCAATAGGGTAAATATCTTATTTGGTACAATATTGTGATGCGGTGTTTTTGTAGTTCATACAATATGTATAAAAGGTAATTTCCCGTGCAGGCTTATTGGCAAAAGTACAACAACCCGAAAAATCGAATTTTCAATATCTTACGTGAGGAATAGGAAAAGTTTCCTGCAAGGGGCTTATTGTATTTTATGTTTACGTTGGAATCTCGGTGCCTTATTTTGAGGGAAGAGGGGGATAGTGGTAAGAATCCTTATGTGTTAAAAAAATAAAAGCAGGAAATTTGTATCTTTGTGCCGTGTTTAAAAGGATACATTGTATGGAAAATTCGATGAAGCTTATCATGTTAGGTACGGGAAATGCGGCCACCGTAGCCTGCTATAATACCTGTTTTGCCTTGTGCCGGGAGGATAAATACTTTTTAGTGGATGCCGGAGGAGGCAATGGCATTCTGTCGCAGTTGCAGAAGACACATATCCCGTTGTCAGGCATTCATGAGATATTTGTGACGCATGCACATACTGACCATATATTGGGTGTGATATGGATGATTCGTATGGTGGCTCAGGCTATTCAGAAGGGAGAGTACCGGGGCGAACTACGTATATATGGGCATGACAAGGTGGTACAAGTGCTCGACTGGATTTGCCGGATGACTTTACCCAAGAAGATTGTGGCACGCTTAGGAGAAGATATACTATTGTGTGAGGTGAAGAGCGGAGAAAAATTTCAGGCCATCGGCCTGGAAGTGGAATGCTTTGACATCGCTTCTACAAAGGAGAAACAGTTTGGTTTCCGTACCTGTCTTCCTGATGGACAATCGCTGGTTTGCCTGGGTGATGAACCCTATAATGCATGCAACCAGATGTATGTGGAAGGAGCCGACTGGCTGCTGTGTGAGGCGTTCTGCTTGTATGAAGACCGGGAGCGGTTCAAACCCTACGAGAAGCACCATAGCACGGCTTTGGATGCCGGACGGTTAGCAGCTCAGCTTGGAGTGAAGAATCTGTTGCTGTATCACACGGAGGACAAGACACTGTCCACCCACAAGGCGCGTTATACGGCAGAAGCGGCTTTGCAGTTTAACGGTAAGGTCTATGTGCCGGAGGATTTGGAGGAAATTTTACTACGGAGTAATGAATGAATTACTACGTAGTAGTCGGTCTGTTACTACGAGGTAACGGAGGAACTACTACGTAGTAGTTTAAAGGGTATTTGAAGAGGTTTTAAATGAAATAAGAAAAGCGTTCCGATTGTGTGGACGGAACGGCTTTCTTTATAAGAGATATGTTTTTTCTTACTTCATTACCTTGACAAAATAGGTGAGGGTCGGCAAGTGGTCGCTGAATCCATTTCTGGAATGTAGTACCCGAGAATGTACGAAGTGGATACCCTTTGTATTTTCCTTCCTTTTGAAGTAGGAATGGACGGTTGAATACTTCGCTCTTCCAGAATTTCAATGTGCTGCGGTCTTTACCAATCAGGTTGCCTGATATAATCTGCTGGTCGAACAAATTCCATTGGTTCTGGTAGCAGAGAGAACCGATACCCTGATCGTACAATTTCCAGGTAGCATTGTAATATCCGTCAGGTTTTACCTCCTTGATGTTCTTTTTTAGCGCCCAGTATCTCGCTACAGCTCTTGTTGAACGGGTCATCATTCAAGTCACCCACAATGAGCACTTTTGCTTCCGGGTTCTGTGCATGGATAGAATCGCCAATGTGTTTCACGATGCTGGCAGCAAATTCTCTTAGTGGAGAAGAAGCGGAACCACCGTAGCGTGAAGGCCAGTGATTTACAATCAGGTGAAACGGTTCCCCGGCCAGTATACCACTTACCAGCAGAATGTCGCGGGTTTTATAGTGCGGCATATCCGGCTTGTTGAAAGGATAGGTTCTGGCATCAATCAGCTTGAACAGTTTCGGGTTGTACAAGGCCGCTACATCAATACCTCTGTGGTCGGGCGATTCGAAATGTACGATTTCATATCCCGTTCCACTGATGGGAGCTGTTTTTGTCAGGTCTTCCAATACTTTCCGGTTTTCCACTTCCGAGATACCGATGATAGCAGGGCCTGCCGGACAATAATCTCTTCCCAATTGAGAGATAACCTTGGCAATATTCTGTAACTTTTGTTCATACTTGGTCTGGGTCCATTCATACTTTCCTTCCGGAGTGAAATCATCATCCCCTTCGTTGATTAGGGTCGTCCACCGTATCCCAAAGGTTTTCTAAATTATAGAATGCGGCTGCATAAACACCCAGTCTGTCTTGTGCAAACAGACTGGTGGTATATACACAAGTAATGAACAAAGTGAAAATAAGCAATCGTTTATTCATAACTTTCATGGTTTGATGTGTGCATTAATTGCTGGGAGTGGGTTCGATGGTTGTACCTCCGTCACCACCGGTGCTGCCACTTCCACTTCCTGGAACATAGAGTTTGACGCTGTATAAGCGTAAACCATAAGTGTTTTCTGAGGTTGTACAATAGAACTCTAAAGTTGTATTGTCGGATATTGTTACATTTTCAATTGTCATTTTAAAAGGAGTATTTCCTTGTTTGTCATCACCGGTTACTTCTTTACTAGGAATGGTTAATTCTTGTCCATTGCATTTAACTCTCAGTGTTTTTAAATCTTGTTTTTCTCCAGCATTGTATACGTTGGAGCCTACTTGATATTCTAAAGTAGCAGATGTATTTCCTTGTGCATTGATATTTTTGATAGCAATTGCTACATCTTTTGTTCCAGGGAACCAGACATTCGTAAGATTACTTACAATACGTACAGATGCTTTTTCTTCAGATGTGTTCTCAAACATGCTGGCAGGATTATCAAATCCAGTATAATCACTGAAATATGGCCAGTAATTTCCACTCTTTTCAGGAGTTCCAAAAGATTCTTGGAATAAAACAGTTTCACCACTCGGGGTTTCTCCGCCTTCATTTCCACCTTCTTCTTCATTGCTTCCGGTAAAGTCGCTTACGTCATTAGCAGTACGTAGAGTAAGTTGCCAAGTACCTTTGAATCTTCCTAAGATACCTGTTACATTACCTTTTCCTTCTGGAAGTTTATTACCTGCAAAGCTGGCATAATTGCTGGTACGAATCATGATAGTATTTCCATGACTGTCGGTAATATTTTCTTCACCATAACCATCTTCTGGAGCAAAGATACCCTTACCACCGTTCTGGAAAGTAACTCCGGTAAATTGCACTAATTTGAATTTATAGTTATCGGGAGCAGCGTTGATGGTACTGATGTCATCAATTACAACAGGCTTGGCATTTTCTGGATTAGCCCATCCGTCTTTGCTGACATGTTTTTCGAAATCTTCCCACGGTGTGCGGAATAAATATCCTTCTGGATGTCCTAGCTGTTGTTCGTCACCGTATACAGAAATGCTCAATCCGTTCAGGTCTACATATACAGTCTGACCTACCGGATAATAGTTGTACACACTGCTTTGGTCTACTTCCATTTCAATGGCACCCGTTTCATCCTGCAAGTAGATTTTCTTGAAGATGTTTCCTGATTCATCGTTACCTGTGATGACGGCTTTGAGTACCTGGTCTTGCGTGATGATGATAGGAACGTCCTGAGTAGCTGCTGCATTCTGTGTACGCAATTCTGAAATCGTGATATTGGCTGCCGGACCTGTGTATTCAGGTTCTGTCAAGAGAGGAGCATCATAGTCTCGTTCACAAGCAAAGAGAGCGAGTGAGGCAATGAGTGGCAGACTGATATTTCTTAAAAGTTTCATATATTCTGAGTTTTATGTAGGTTAATGATTAAAAACGGTAGCTCACATTCAGGAAACAGTTGATGCCCTGCATGTAGTAGTATTTTCCTCCAAAGCGTTCCGGATGGTCAAGGTCAAATCGTCCCTGTTCGTATCCTCCGGTACAAATATCTTTCTTGTTCAATACATTGTTCAGAGAAAGATTGAAGTTGATAGATTGTCTTCCAGGCAAGTAGAAAATTTTTCCGATAGACAAGTCTAATGTATAGGCTGCCGGGAAACGTTCTTGTGTGGTCAACTGCTTGAAGGCATCGTAATACTGGTTATACGGAGTTACTTCTGTGTAGCTTGAAGCCAGACGGCGGAGGGGAGCAGCTTCGATGTAGTTGCGTGCAAATCCGTTCAGGTTGGCTCCAAGGAACCAGTATTTGATGAAGTAACGGATTCCGAATGTACCGGCAATCTGTGGAACTCCACCTACGTAAACATCCTTCATGTATACTTGTTCTCTTTCTACTATCTTTCCGTTTTCGGAGTTCTTGATACCGTCAGGGTTGTTGCTGTAATAATATTCACCTACGGTTCCAGCCAGGTCGAAGCTCCAATGGTCATCCAGTTTGTAGGTAGCTCCCAGCTCAATACCTCTGTGAATGCGGTTTACTCCATACAACACGTGGTTGATAAATGTTCCTTCAATGCCGTCATAGTAGCTGCTACGTTCCATCTGGTCATAGAAATTAGTCTGGAATACTCCGATACGTCCGGCCAGGTGAGGAGTAGAGAAGATGTAGTTGATGTCGGCAGAGAGAACCCGTCCACTCTTCATGTCATCAATGGTGCGGTCTGTGATACGCGGTGATACGTATGCTTCATTGGGCAACGGAGCTTCACTTCCATAACTGATGTTGGCATTAATCATGTGACGTCCGTTGAACTTGTAGGTCAGTCCTCCTTTTACCATTAAGTCTGTGAACTGATGGCGCGCACCTTTGCCGAAAGAACTGTCCGGATAACGTCCGTTACGCATTTTACCATCACGCTGGAAGCTGGTGTAAGTCAGCTTCATTCCGTAATAGTAATCCCAATAACGTGAATGATACTGATTCACGACCCAGGCATTCAGTGAATAAATGTTCAGGTTATAGTTGTAACCGAAAATTCCTTCTTCGTATACTTTTCTCTGCGGGCGGTTCAAGTCGTTCTGAATTTTGTCCGGATCACCAGAGAAGTCTTGTTCTGCAAACTTATCAATATCCAGCACATATTCTGCTCCCAGCAGGTCGGCCACGGTCTTGAACTGGCGTGACTGAGTGTAGCGTGCACCGACTCCGGCTGTGATGTCGAAATGACGGCTCATGCGTGCGTTCAAAGTAGAGTTGAATGAAGTTTCCAACAGGTCACTGCGACGTTCTTCCAGCATGTAAACAGCTGCTCCGTTACCATTACGAATGTTGTTGGCATTAGCCAGGTAGAGGTCATCCCAGTTGATTTGTGTAAAGCTGGTCTGGTTAGTACGCCACAACTCTTTGTATCTTAGTTGTACCATTTCATCTTCAAAATACGAAGGCAGGTAGCGGTAGTAATCCGGGCGAGGGTCAGGAGCATTGTACCAGTTCAGGGCCGTATTACCGTAGCGGGCATAATGTGCTCCTACACCTGTAGTCAGCGTTATATTGTCGTTGATTTTCCAGATGTGCGAAATGATGGCAGTCGGGTCGAATGCCGTAACCACCTTTGCATTTCTTTTCTCTCCGTTCTGGTATCCCCAGTTCGGGTTGTAAAGGTAGTTTCCTGTCAGTTCATACACTTCGCGGTAAGAACTACCTTGCTGCCCACGCTGTACCGGTGATACGAAAGCTACCATTGACAGACTATGTTCTCCTCCTTTCCATTGCTTTTCAGCAGAGAAGGCGAAAGAAACGTTCTTGTAGAAAGTTCCGTCGATGTTACCTTCATTCGAATAGCGTCCACCAATAGAGGTGGTGAATGCCCATCCGTTGTCCTTCAGTCCGGTAGAGTAGGTAAACATACCACGGAGATAATAGTTTCGGTTGGTATAGCTTAAGGTTAACTTTCCTCCAGGTGTATAGCTGCTGGCACGCATATTGATGTTTTCCGTACCTCCCAACTCACCAAAAGTAAAGGACGAAGGAGCTGTGAAGTTGGTGACATCACCGTTACGTGTCATGTCGTTCAGTGCACCTACTGCCGCATAGTTGAATACACCTCTGTTCTGGTCGTTGAATTCTACGCCATTGATGTATTTTACTTCCTGTGTGCTATTGTATCCACGTGGAGAGAAGCGTGCGGGTGAAAGTTGATAGGCAGCTTTATTCAGGAAAATATCATTTGACAGAATCACGGTAGAGCTGACATCCTGCCCGGAGGTTTCCACGTCATCATCCACCATACCGGCATCAATGATACCAATCATGGACACGTCTTCGTTTGCGTTAAGTTCAGTTACTCGGATAGGTTTTAGTTCAGTTACGCCTAAGTTTTCTACTTCAATGGAGACACTCTTGGGCGTAATCATTACGGAGTTAAGCTGAATGACGTAAGTTCCCGGCTGAATATTTCGGATGGTGAAAATTCCGTCCGCGTCGGTTGTGACTTGGCGGTTCAGTTCTGTCACCGTCACAATTACACCTGGAATAGGGTCATTGCTTACTGCTCCGATCACACTTCCTTTCACGCTTACATTTCCTTGTGCAAAAACAAGGCAAGGAAGGAAGAATGCCATGAAGAACAGTAATTTGTGTTTCATAAAAAATAATTGTTAGTTTAGTGTTATTTTATAAGGGGTTGAAAGAGAACATGAAAAAGTTTTATAGAGCTTTTTCATGTTCTCTTGTGGGATTAGGAGTAAAATTGTATTACTTAGATATACCTGTTAGTTTGATATTATCTAATCTAAATCCAACTGTATTATCTGCATCAGAAACAAACTCAATATAGGTAATATCATCAGGTAAACTTACAGTTACAGTTTGATATTTATTGTTAGCTGCAAATTCTTTACTTTCAATTGTTAAATTTCCTTTATCTGTTCTTACTTTGATTATATTTTGATTTGCTGGAGTTACATTAGCCGCAATGTCATATTCTAATGATAAACTTGTGTAGTTAGAAACATTGAATCCAGAAATCTTGAGGCCTGCTGGTTTTTCTATTGATTTGGGTATAAGCTGGTAACCAAACATTATTATCTAAAGTTGAAGTAGCTCTGACATCTGCATTTTGGAATTCTCCAGCGAATTCGTCTCTGAAAGTAAGTGTTTCATTGTTATCCCATCCTGTATAGTCATTAATTTTATATTTAGTACTGCCAACATTAGTTTGACCACATGTTTCTAAGAATATGGTTTCAGCTGTGCCTGGTTCCGGCTCTGGATCAACAGTGCCTCCTCCTTCTCCATTGGCAACGACTTTCACATCATATACTTCCCATGTTGCAGCAGCTGCTGTGGTACTTACATATTTGAATGCAAACTTGATTTTTTTACCGGCATAAGCGGATAAGTCAATATTTCCTGAAGAAACTTCGTTCCAGTTATTTCCAGCTGGATAGTTTGGAATTGTTACTTGTTGCCAGTTTTCAGTAGATGTTTCGGTTACCCACAAAGTTTGTTGAGTTTGCATGTCACCTGCATGGTTAATGATATGCATGAAGGTTAAAGTTGCATTTGTAGCTGTAGATAAGTCTACTTCAGGAGATATCAGCCAGCTTTCTGATGCTTTTGCGGCTTTATTGATAAATGCGCTGGCTTTCATATAATAATATGGACTTCCTCCTTCAGGAGTCCCAGCATCGTGTTTCCAAACGAATGTTCCACCTTCAGGGAGTTGCTTGTTGTCTATTTCGAAGTTGCCCTGGCTGGTAGCGAATGATTCTTCAAAGACCACAGTTTCTCCACCTGGTTGAGTTCCACCATCGAAATCAACATTAATATCTCCACCTGGTTTTTCAGTCCAGTTGCTGATTGTTGCATTTCCTACTGTAACAACCGGTTTCCCATTGTTGATGGATAGTTTTGCATTAAAGCTTACATTTGTTCCTTTTTCAAAAATACTTGCGTCACTAATTGTATGGGTGAATGATTGACCGTTGAGGTTAAAAGTCAGGTTGAGTGACGTCTGGTCGGTGCTTGCAGCTGTTGGGAGAATGATGGCTGTAGCCGTAGCTGTTGTACCTTGTGCATCTATATACATCGCTACATCTTTATTGTTGGTTCCTGCTGTAGCAGTCAGTGTTCCGTCAGCCAAGTTAAATTCACCTTCTGTGCTGATACCCTTAATGTTTACACCCAATCCGTTAAGAGTTTCAATTGTTTCATCTTTGGTTACATTCAGGGTGACTTTAGTCAGTTGGTGTGTAAATCCCAGACTAATAGTGGTGGCAGTAGTTGCTGCTACTCCTTTAGTACCGTTAGAATAAATCAAGTCGATAGCAGCCGGATTGCTCTGGTCGGATACATTTACCGCAAGCTTATTGCCGCTTACACTTGTGGTATAAGGATAATATGCAATGAAGTCTACATTTCCGCTTTCAGGGAGATAAATACCATTACCTGGAGCAGCCGTCAATGTGCCGTTGGTCTGTGCAATGTACTTTTTGTTTTGTGCGGTTGCAGCCTCAATTCCACTTCCTGCGTTCATCATGTAAATACCTACTTCGTCGTTTGCATTCCAAGTGTTACCTGAAACTCTTGATTGAATAGCTGTGGTAAATACGATGCCTTCACTTCCGTACCATTCGCTGTTGTCGTCATTGTTTGTACAACTCATTAGAGCTAGGGTTGATAATGCCCCCATGTACAGTAGATTCGAGATTTTCATACTAATTTATTTAGAAAGTTTGTAGATTCTGTATCAGATAGATTTAATTCCATTGCGATGTATTTAGCGTCTTTTTTTACCTCAGAAGGTAATGATGGAAAGAAAGTGAACCCTGTCATATTCTCAAGTTCTGATACGCTGATAGCATATTTCATATATTGTGTATCGCTATATGCCTTATGGTCAAGTTTAAAAGCGATTGTCTGATAGTTTCCACCTACTTTACGGGCTAATGCTTTGAAGTAATATTTGGGTATTGCTATATTTTTTCCATTATTATCTTTAGCATATTGTATTTGCTTATCAGTTGCCGTAGTAGGCATCGCACCTGTTACTACGTATAGTGTGTCTATCCCACTACTCCAGCCTCTGACAGCGCCTTCTAGTTGAGCCCAAATAGCTCCATTCAATCCATTTTGTAATTGCGGAGTCATATTGGTGTAATAGAAAGTCTGATTATTCATGTCGCAGTCTTTACGCTGTCTATCACCACTCGGAATCTGATGCCCTCTGCTGTAACCGCTGAGAGCTTTTTTGAGATTCGCTTGAAGGTTAGTTGCTATTTTAGGGTCATACCCCCAATCCTCCGTACGGCCTATGTTTCCTTCCAGATACCATCCGCATAATGGATAGGATACCCAGTAAGCAATTTTCAGATTGGTATCGTATAGCATACTATAATTACGGATCTCAATACCGTTGAGTGGAGCTTCGTCATAAGTTATTCCGGTATAATGAGTAACGTATTTTATATTAGATTGATTCAGTTGTGACTCAGTAATTACCGGTGTTTCAAACCATTTCGTATATTTTGCTTCTGGGTCGGTCGTAATCTCTCCCCCCTGATAATTCACATTTACATTATATATATATTTGCTACCTTGCTCAATGTTTCCAGAAATCTCAGTCTCAATTTCTTTGCTCTGTCCGTTCTGTTCCAGTTTGATTTTCAGTTTTCCGCTCAAGTCTTGAGGCAACAGAATGGCTTCTGCTTGTGTGGCTTCCTCATTTATAAATAAGGAAAAGGTTGTAGCTTCACCGGAAGGAGTAATGGTACCGTCAGAAAGATTAGCTGTTCCTTTTACTTGCAGTCCGCTGATAGAAGCTTTGATTCCTTTCAGGGAACTTCCAGAAGTAGATTTCAAATTCAGCACCAATTTAGCCAACAGATGCTTGAATTGCAGATTACCTTGTGGAGACGCCAATTGACGGTTTGTCAGGTTTACTGCAGTCATCAAGTCGATGGCGTTTTGTTTGGTTTGGTTACTTAAATCAATGGGATAGTTTTTATAGTCACTAATAGTTTCACTATAAGGATAATATGCAATGAAGTCGACCGCACTATTGTCTTCCGGATAGTATATGGGACTATTTTTGCTTACGAAATAGCCGTCTCCTTTAGATGTTGCATAAGGAATGTTTGTAGCCAGTACATTTTTATCACTATTGTTGGCTAGCATAAATACACCAATTACGTCATTGGCTTCCCACGACGTATCGTAAGCTCTGGAATTTTGTGCATCATCTATGATAGAAGAGAATGTGATGCCTTTGTTATTCACTTCATTCTGGATGATGTTTGTTTCGTCATTCTGGCAAGATTGCAGAATACTTAGGGAAAGTACAATCCCTAATAGTGATTTCATTTTCATATTAAGAATAGTTTATTTTATGTTTTTAATTCATTCAGAATTATATTTTGCTTATATTTTATTCGGGTTAACAAAATACAAGAAAGTTTGTTTCTTGAATTTTGGCTTTAATTTAAGATATTTTCTTGGAGTAATAAAATATTTATACGATTATTTTTCAAAAAAATATCAAACATGGCTTGGTTGCGTGAAGATTTTACAATCGAGTGAAATTCTTGTGAAAAATTGAAAGAAAAACAAAAAAAGAGGTATCCATGG
>ENA-OPZC01000109-OPZC01000109.1-human-gut-metagenome-genome-assembly--contig:-NODE-109-length-16189-cov-1.688457_pt1 | contig 16189 bp, 17 predicted proteins | sample MGYA00242477_ERZ504491 | MGnify/ENA primary metagenome ERZ504491 (study PRJEB26092, sample SAMD00036249) | human gut metagenome | host: Homo sapiens | study: EMG produced TPA metagenomics assembly of... | reverse complement strand
TCCGGACCGCGTAGCCATGCAGGATGCGACGGCCAGATGGCGCTGTTGCAGTTTATGAATGCGGGAAAATCCGTTTCAGCTGTTCCTGCTACCGTACATTGTGACCATTTGATTCAAGCATATAAAGGAGTGGAAGAGGATTTGCCTTCTGCTTGCACTACTAATAAAGAGGTATACGATTTTCTGAAAAGTGTGGCTTCGAAGTACGGCATCGGCTTCTGGAAACCGGGAGCAGGTATCATTCATCAGGTCGTACTTGAGAACTATGCGTTTCCGGGTGGCATGATGGTGGGAACCGACTCACACACCCCGAATGCCGGTGGATTGGGTATGATTGCCATTGGCGTGGGCGGTGCCGACGCAGTGGACGTAATGACCGGTATGGAATGGGAATTGAAGATGCCGAAACTGATTGGTGTGAAGCTGACCGGTGCGTTGAACGGATGGGCTTCACCAAAAGATGTGATTTTGAAACTGGCAGGTATTCTCACCGTGAAGGGAGGAACGAATGCCATTATTGAATATTTCGGAGAGGGAACCCGCTCGTTGTCTGCTACCGGAAAGGCTACTATCTGTAACATGGGAGCTGAGGTGGGAGCTACGACTTCTGTTTTCCCTTATGATGAGGAGATGAAGCGCTACCTCTGCGCTACCGGACGTGAGGATATTGCCGAACTGGCTGAGGCTAATGCGGCCGATTTGCGGGCAGATGCGGAAGTGGCACAGCAGCCGGAGAAATATTACGACCGTTTGATTGAAATCGACCTTTCTGCACTGGAACCGTATGTGAACGGACCGTTTACGCCCGATGCAGCTTGTCCGGTATCGGAATTTGCTGCCCGTGTGAAGAAGGAAGGGTTCCCGCAGAAGATGGAAGTGGGATTGATTGGTTCTTGTACCAACTCTTCTTATCAGGATTTGAGTCGTGCAGCTTCGGTAGCCCGTCAGGTAAAGGCAAAAGGTTTGAAGATGCAGGCTTCGCTGATTATCAATCCGGGTTCGGAACAGGTATATTGCACGGCTCAGCGCGACGGCATGATTGAGGACTTGAAGAGCATCGGCGGTGTGGTGATGACCAATGCCTGCGGTCCTTGTATCGGACAGTGGAAGCGTGTGACTGACGATCCGCTTCGGGCCAATTCTATCGTGACTTCGTTCAACCGTAACTTTGCCAAGCGTGCCGATGGCAATCCGAACACACATGCGTTCATTGCTTCACCGGAAATGGCTGTGGCGTTTGCCATTGCAGGCGACTTGTGCTTTAATCCGCTGACGGATACCCTGAAAAATGAGAAGGGAGAAGAAGTCAGACTTGATCCGCCGACAGGGGAAACACTGCCACAGAAAGGATTTACAGTAGATGACAATGGTTATGTGGCTCCTTCGGCCGACGGAGGAAAGGTGGAAGTGACCATTCAGTCGGACTCACAGCGCTTGCAGAAACTGGAACCATTTGCTGCATGGAACGGAGAAGACTTCATGGAGCTTCCGCTGTTGATTAAGACGCAGGGAAAATGTACTACCGACCACATCTCTATGGCCGGACCATGGTTGCGCTTCCGCGGACACCTGGAAAATATTTCCGATAATATGCTGATGGGGGCTGTCAATGCATTCAACGGTAAGACTAACTGCGTATGGAATCAGCTGACTGGCGAATATGAAGCCGTTTCGGCAGTGGCCAAGCAGTACAAGGCAAAGGGCATGAGCTCTATCGTAGTGGCAGAAGAAAATTACGGAGAGGGTTCCAGTCGTGAACATGCCGCCATGGAACCGCGCTTCCTGAACGTACGGGTAATTCTGGCCAAGAGCTTTGCCCGTATTCATGAAACAAACTTGAAGAAACAGGGTATGCTGGCACTGACTTTTGCCGACAAGAACGATTACGACAAGGTACGTGAGCACGACCGGATTTCTATCTTGGGATTGCAACGCTTTGCTCCGGGTAAACCGTTGCATGCCGTGTTGACGCACGAAGACGGCACGACAGAAACTTTCGAAGTGCTTCATACCTATAATGAAATGCAAATTAACTGGTTTAAGGCCGGTTCAGCCTTGAACACCTTTAAAAAATGAGAGAAATGAGCAATAAGATGTATATGCAGGACGGGAAACTGGTGGTTCCCGATCACGTAGTGATTCCTTTTATTGAAGGGGATGGAGTAGGAGCAGAAATCACTCCGGTTTGTCAGAAAATTGTCAATACAGCGGTAGAGCTGGCCTACGTAGGTAAGCGCCGTATTGAATGGAAAGAGGTGCTGGCCGGTGGAAAGGCTTTTGAGCAGACTGGTGAATGGTTGCCGAAGGCTACGCTGGAAGCATTTAAGGAATATCTGGTAGGTATTAAAGGTCCGTTGACCACTCCGGTAGGCGGTGGTATCCGTTCGCTGAACGTGGCATTGCGTCAGACGCTCGATTTGTATGTCTGCTTGCGTCCGGTACGCTGGTTCAAAGGAGTCGTTTCTCCGGTGAAAGAGCCGCACAAGGTGAACATGCACATTTTCCGCGAAAATACGGAAGACATTTATGCGGGTATCGAATGGGAACAAGGTACACCGGAAGCACAGAAATTCTATGCTTTCCTTCGTGATGAGATGGGTGTGACCAAGGTACGTTTCCCGGAAACCTCTTCATTTGGTGTGAAACCCGTGTCAAAGGAAGGTACCCAGCGACTGGTACGTGCAGCCATTGAATACGCATTGCAACACGGCCTGCCGTCAGTGACACTGGTACACAAGGGAAATATCATGAAGTTTACGGAAGGAGGTTTCAAGCGCTGGGGATACGAAGTGGCCGAAACCGAGTTCAAGGACCAGACTTTCACTATGAACGAATATGACCGCCTGAAGAAAGAGCTGGGTGAAGAGTCTGCCAAGGCTGCCGTAGCCAAAGCCATCAACGATGGAAAAGTGGTGGTGAAGGATTGCATTGCAGATGCTTTCCTGCAAAATACCCTGCTCATTCCGGAAGAATATTCGGTCATTGCTACGCTGAACCTGAACGGCGATTATGTGTCCGACCAGCTGGCTGCCATGGTGGGCGGTATCGGTATCGCACCGGGAGCCAACATCAATTACAAGAGCGGACATGCCATCTTTGAAGCGACTCACGGCACGGCACCGAACATTGCCGGAAAGAATGTGGTGAATCCGTGTTCCTTGCTGCTTTCTTCTGTCATGATGCTGGAGTACATGGGCTGGAAAGAAGCTGCCCAACTGATTGTGAATGCTTTGGAGAAAGCTTTCTCGAAAGGGAAGGCTACTCATGATTTGGCGCGTTTCATGCCGAATGGCCACGCGTTGGGCACGAATGAATTTGGACAGGAAATCATTTCTTTGCTGTAATAGTCGGAGGATTTTCTTGTCGGAGTGTTTTTAATGGATAAAAAAGAGAAGTTTATGAAGAAAGAATATATAGTTTACAAACTTTCCGAGTGTGCCAAGCAGGCATGCCGCATCGACAATGAACTGTTCACGAAATACAATGTAAAGCGGGGTCTGCGTAACGAAGATGGTACAGGTGTGCTCGTGGGACTGACAAAGATTGGTAATGTGGTAGGTTATGAACGCACAGACCAGGGATTGAAGGCTATTCCGGGTAAGTTATTCTATCGCGGATACGATTTGGATGACATTGCTCATGCCTTGCTGCGCGAGAAGCGTTTCGGCTTTGAGGAAGTGGCTTATCTGCTGTTGTCGGGTGAACTTCCTGACAGCGAACAACTGGCTTCGTTCAAGGAGCTCATCAATGACAATATGCCGCTGGACAAGAAGACGACCATGAACATTATCGACCTTGAAGGGCAGAACATCATGAACATCCTGGCACGTAGTGTGCTCGAAATGTACACGTTCGACCCGAATCCGGATGATATTTCACGCGACAACCTGATGCGTCAGTCCATCGAACTGATTTCAAAGTTCCCGACCATCATTGCGTATGCGTATAGCATCTATCGTCACAGTATACACGGACGTTCGCTGCACATTCGCCATCCGCACGAGAATCTGTCGCTGGCCGAAAACTTCCTTTACATGATTAAGAAAGAATACACTCCGCTGGAAGCGCGTATGCTCGACTTGCTGCTGGTGCTTCAGGCAGAGCATGGAGGTGGTAACAACTCAACATTTACCGTACGCGTCACCAGTTCTACTCGCACGGATACGTATTCCAGCATTGCAGCCGGAATTGGTTCGTTGAAAGGTCCTCTGCACGGAGGTGCCAACATTCAGGTGGTCAAGATGTTCCATCACTTGAAAGAGGTGATTTCTGACTGGACGAATGTAGACGAAATCGATACTTATCTGACCCGCATGCTGAACAAGGAAGCCTACGATGGCAGTGGATTGATTTACGGTATCGGTCATGCGGTGTACACGATTTCCGATCCGCGTGCCGTATTGCTGAAGGAACTGGCTGGTGAATTGGTGGCAGAAAAGGGATGTGAGAAAGAATTTGCTTTCCTTGAACTCCTGGAACAGCGTGCCATTGAATGCTTCAAGAAAGTGAAAGGAACCAAGAAGCAGGTTTGCTCGAATGTGGATTTCTATTCAGGCTTTATCTACGAACTGATGGGTTTGCCGCATGAAATCTATACGCCGCTGTTTGCCATGGCCCGTATTGTGGGATGGACGGCACACCGTATTGAGGAACTGAACTTCGAAGGTCGTCGCATTATCCGTCCGGCGTACAAGAACGTACTGGAGGAAGTGGACTACAAGCCGATTGGAGAAAGATAAAAGTTCAAGTGATTTTATATGGAGGAAGCGACAGAAACCCGATAATGAGGTATCTGCCGCTTCTTTTCTTTTTAGGAATGTCGGCTAAATTGTGTACCTTTGCGGCGTTTTTATCGTAAAATCAGAAAATATGAATAGCTTGAAAGGTTTTTTCTATGGGATTGCCACTTCGGTAACATTTGGTTTGATACCCTTGTTTACGCTGCCTTTGATGCAGAAAGGGATGATGTTTGATTCGATTCTTTTTTATCGTTTTCTCTTTGCCACCTTTGCATTGGGTGCCATGATGAAAATAAAGAAGGAGTCATTTCGTATAGAGAGCCGTGATATTCCGATGTTTCTTTTGTTGGGACTGCTGTACACAGGCTCAGCCATGTTTCTGTTCTGGGGATATGGATTTATGGGAGCCGGGGTAGCCACGACACTTCATTTTACCTATCCCGTATTTGTGACCTTGCTGATGTTGGTCTTGTTCCGTGAGAAAGCTTCCTGGGTAACGTGGGTAGCTATTCTGCTGGCAATATATGGCGTATCTGAACTTTCTTTGAAGGGAGATGAGTTGTCGGCCGATGCGACGGGAGTGATTATTGTCTTGCTTTCGGCCGTATGTTATGCGGGCTACATTGTAGCAGTCAATAAATCAAGATTGCGTGATATGAGCGGCCGGAAATTAGCTTTTTACGTATTTATCGTAAGTACGGTGCTGTTTGCCATAAAGGCGTTGACCAATCAGGGAATACAGCCGGTACCGGATGCAGTTTCAATTGGAAATCTGTTCTTGCTGGCGGTGGTGCTACTGTCATTTCCAATATTACTTTGGTCTTGGCCGTACAGAATATTGGAGGGACAATGACTTCGGTATTGGGAGCCATGGAACCAGTGACGGCCGTATGTATCGGTGCCTTGATTTTTGGGGAAGAGTTTACCATGCAGGAAGGCTGGGGAATATTCCTTATCTTGGTGGCCGTTACCTTAATTGTGCTGACCCGGACCATCCAGAAAAGTCTGTCGACGGTAGTACGCAAAATTCGTCCGCGTCATGCTTGACACGGACGAACCTTGCGGTGGGAAAATCACGATTTCCCGTATAGTTTGTTGATAAGGTCGTTTCGACCGATTTTCCGTAATTCGTTGATAATGGCCTTCCGTTCCTCGGGTTTATACCAGAAGAAGAACATGCGCTGGGCCAGTTTTTCACGAGGGGTCTTGGCCGAGAATACCGGTTCCAGTGTGTAGGGGTGTACGCCTGTGTACCATGCTTCCGTAGAGACGGTCATAGGGGTAGGCGTAAAATCCTGTACCTGCTCCAGGTGGAAGTCCAGTTTCTTGGTGATGACCGCTAGTTCGGCCATGTCCTCTTCCGTACAGCCAGGGTGACTGCTGATGAAGTAGGGGATAATCTGTTGTCTTAATCCCGCTTCCTTGTTGATTTTGTCAAAGATACGCTTGAACTCGTAGAACTGCTCGAACGGAGGTTTGCGCATCAGGTACAGTACTTTGTCGCTGGTATGTTCCGGAGCCACTTTCAGTCGTCCGCTTACGTGGCGTGTAATCAGTTCACGGGTATATTCCTTGGTACTCTGGTTGGTTTTTGCATCTTTGCTCTGATGGAGAAGCAGGTCGTAGCGCACTCCACTGCCGATAAAGCTTTTCTTGATGCCCGGCAAGCTGTCTACCGCATGGTATATCTCTAATAACGGCTGGTGGTCGGTATTCAGGTTCGGGCAGACTTTCGGGTGGATGCACGACGGACGTTTGCAGCGGCGGCAAAGAGCCGTATCTTTTCCTCCCATCTGGTACATATTGGCCGAGGGGCCTCCCAAATCACTCAGATACCCTTTGAAGTCGGGCATTTCAGCGATGGCTTTTACTTCCTTGAGAATACTTTCCTTGCTTCGGCTGACAATGAACTTTCCCTGATGAGCCGAGATGGTACAGAAAGCACATCCGCCAAAGCATCCCCGGTGGATGTTGACAGAGAACTTGATCATTTCATAAGCCGGAATTCGCTTGTTTTTGTATTTAGGATGCGGAAGACGGGTGTAAGGCAGGTCGAACGACATGTCCAGCTCTCCTTGCGTCATGGGAGGATAAGGCGGGTTGGTAACCACCGTCTGCTTTCCTACCTGCTGAAGGATGCGGGCAGCCGCATAGCGGTTGGATTCTTCCTCAATATGTCGGAAGTTCTGTGCCTGTTTTTTCTTGTCCTTCAGGCATTCTTCATGCGAATAGAGTGTCAGGTCGCCTTGCCCGTTCGGATTTTCCGGCAGAGCGGCTACCTCTTTCTGTGAAATCAGGTAGGCTGTTTGTGGAATGTCGTGCGGCAAGTCCCCAGCATGAACTTCTCCTTCTACCTCAAGCAAACGCTCGCTCAGTTCTGTAATGGGTTTTTCTCCCATTCCGTAAATAAGCAGGTCAGCTCCTGATTCTACCAAGATGGAAGGACGTAATTTCTCTTCCCAATAGTCATAGTGCGTCAGGCGTCGAAGAGAGGCTTCTATACCGCCTAAAACCACCGGTACGTCAGGGTACAGTTTTTTCAGAATCTGCGTATAGACAATGCTGGGATATTCCGGGCGCATGTCATGGCGTCCGTCGGGCGTATAGGCATCTTCGCTTCTCAGCCGTCGGTTGGCCGTATACTTGTTGACCATGCTGTCCATACATCCGGCAGATACGCCGAAGAACAGTCTTGGTCTTCCCAGTTTCTTGAAGTCGCGCAGGTCATCGCGCCAGTTGGGCTGGGGGATGATGGCTACTTTCAGTCCTTTGGCTTCAAGCATTCGTCCGATGACGGCAGCACCGAAAGAAGGATGGTCCACGTACGCATCTCCACTGAAGATGATGACGTCAAGTTCGTTCCATCCCCTCAGTTCAGCCTCTTTCTTGGTAGTAGGCAACCAGTCGGTCAGCTTGTATTCTTTCAAGGCGTTTCTTTAATTGTGGTTTTCTTCAGTTTCTTCTTGTTCCTCTTTCTCTTCTTTTTCTCTTTCCCATTTGATATAAAGAAGGATGAGCTGGTGTAAGCCGAACGCTTTCATGTTGTTGTGATAAATCACGTCAATGCACAGGTCGAGCAAGTCCTTGCTGTTTTCTTCCATGGACGCAATGAGCGAACGGATGTTCAGTTTCAGTTTGTCGAGCACGGTTTCGTCCACAATTCCGTTGCTGTCAATAAGCTGTTGGAAGAGCGAATATTTTTCAATGGTTTCCAGATGCTTTTCAGAAATTTCCATGCTGCGTGTGCCGGAAGCGTTGGTTTGTATGGTATACATAATATGATAATTTTAAAGTTTATGTAACAAAGGTATTTTTTTTCTAGATACGATGGCTCGTTTTCTCTCTTTTCTTTAGGGATTTTTGTGTATTTTCGGCTGGTAGAAACGCGGTGCCTGCCTTATCTTTGCCTGACGGATATGTTTCAGACAATATACCTACAAATGGTGATTGCGGGTGTTGAAAGGATTCTCTTATTTTGCAGTGTGAATTTATGAATACGATATTTATGTGTAACAATACTACGCGAATGTATAAACCCACCGACAAGATGGGCGACTTGATTTGTGAGAATTATGCTCTTCTGCAGGTGATGAGCCGTTTTGGCATCTCATTAGGGTTTGGTGACAAGTCCGTGCAGGAAGTGTGCGACATGAATCAGGTGGATTGCAATACATTCCTGATAGTGGTCAATTTCCTGGGCGAGGAGAGCAATCATATTCACGACCATTTGCAGGGACTTTCCATTCCTGCACTGGTAGAATACCTTAAAAAGGCTCATTCCTATTTTCTGGATTTCCAGTTGCCTACCATCCGGCGGAAACTGATAGAGGCAATCGACTGTTCATCGGAGAATGAAGTCGCTTTTCTGATTGTGAAGTTTTTCGATGCATACGTGCACGAGGTACGCAAGCACATGGAATATGAGAATGAAAAGGTATTTACTTATGTGGAACATTTGCTGAAGGGAGAACGGCTGAAAGATTACAGCATCGGAGTTTTTGCCCGTCACCATGACCAGATCAATGCCAAGTTGACCGAGCTGAAAAATATCATTATCAAATATTATCCGTCGGGCGGGGACAACCAGCTGCTGAATGCTACCTTGTTCGATATATTTAGTTGTGAGGAGGATTTGGCTTCGCACAACCGGGTGGAAGATTTTATTTTCGTGCCCGCAATCATGGAGTTGGAAAAGGAGATAAAATGAAACCGCAGGAAACAATATACATTGCTGTGGCAGATACGTCGATGATTATTCGCAGCGGACTCGTGTCTGTGTTGAGGCGTCTGCCTGATTTGCCGGTACAGGTAATCGAGGTTTCTTCAGAAGAGGGCCTGAAGCATTGTATGGAGGCACATACTCCACAAATTTTGATTATAAACCCTCAATTTGGAGGATGGTTCGATGTGGCTGCTTTCAAGCAGGAATATCCGGAAGCTGCCATGAAATTCGTGTCGCTGATTTACACGATGGTGGATGCCAACCAGTTGAAAGGCTACGATGATTCGGTCAATTTATTTGACGACGTGGATTCTTTGTCGCATAAGGTGTCGATGCTGATGAACGTGCCGGATGAGGAAGAAAGCGACCAGGACTCATTGAGCCAGCGGGAAAAAGAAATCGTAGGTTGTGTGGTGCGAGGAATGACCAATAAGGAAATTGCCGAAAAACTCTATATTTCCGTGCATACGGTCATTACGCATCGCCGGAACATTACGCGAAAATTACAGATTCACTCGGCCGCCGGACTGACCATTTATGCCATCGTAAATAAGTTGGTAGAGTTGAGTGAAGTGAAAATGAATCTTTAGAAAGGTCGTTATTTGGATTAATTCTAAAATACCTACATTTAGGTATTGCGGGTACAGCCTTTAACACCTATCTTTGCAGTGTTAGTCATATAGAAATTACGTAAACCACAAAAGTAAAAGAAGTTAGTTATTAGTTGGGTGCGCCCTGCGAAGTGATTCGCGGGGCGCACGCATTTTTTACATTTTGTTATGGTGGTTTAAATCGTTTTCAAAATCTGAAATAAAGTTTTCATTTCCCGAGAAAACCTTTTACTTTTGCTCGAAAGAAGACGAATAACAGATTTTAAGTATATGAAAGTAGGATTATTTATTCCCTGTTATATCAATGCCGTTTATCCGCAGGTGGGAGTGGCTTCTTTTAAGTTGCTGAAAAGCCTGGGGGTGGATGTAGATTATCCGCTGGACCAGACTTGCTGCGGACAACCGATGGCAAATGCAGGATTTGAAGAAGAGTCAGTAGAGTTGGCCAAACGTTTTGACCGTCTTTTTGAACAGTATGATTACATTGTAGGCCCGTCGGCCAGCTGTGTGGTATTTGTGCGTGATCATTATGGACAGTTATTAGCCAAGGAACCTCATCGTTGTGCCAGCGAGGGCAAAATTTATGATATCTGCGAATTTATTCATGACGTGGTGAAACCCACTTCCTTGCAGGCTTCTTTCCCTCACAAGGTCAGTATCCAGAACAGTTGTCATGGAGTGCGCCTGATGCACCTTTCTTCACCGAGCGAATTGAATATCCCGTATTATAATAAGCTTCGTGATTTGCTTTCCTTGGTGAAAGACATTGAAGTGGTAGAACCGGAAAGACCGGATGAGTGTTGTGGATTTGGAGGTATGTTTGCGGTAGAAGAACACGCCGTATCCGGACAGATGGGACGTGATAAGGTGAAACGTCACATGGATACGGGTGCAGAATATATCGTAGGTGCCGATGGCTCCTGTCTGATGCATCAGAACGGGATAATTGCCAGAGAGAAGTTGCCTATCAAAACCATTCATATTGTAGAAGTTTTAGCTGCAGGACTATGAGTACGAAACATTCAAAAACCGCCGAGAAGTTTCAGGAAAATAAGGAACTGGCGGGATGGCATGACCAGACCTTGTGGATGATGCGTGCCAAACGAGATAAGATTAGCCGGGAGGTACCGGAATGGGAACAGTTGCGCGACATGGCTTCTGCCATCAAGATGTACAGCAACAGTCACCTGGATTTGCTTTTGCAGGAGTTTGAAAAGAACGCACAGGCAAACGGAGCCCATGTGTATTGGGCGAAAGATGCCGATGAGTATTGTTCTATAATCTATAATATTCTGCACGGACACAATGTGCATCGCTTTATCAAGAGTAAATCGATGCTGGCCGAAGAATGTGGACTGAATGAATTCCTGATTCAGAAAGGAATTGATGTGGTGGAAAGTGATTTGGGAGAAAGAATCCTTCAGCTGATGCATAAGAAACCCAGTCACATCGTGGTGCCGGCCATCCATATCAAGAAGGAAGAAATCGGTGAACTGTTTGTGAAAGAGATGGGCACGGAGCCGGGCAACAATGACCAGACTTATTTGACGCATGCGGCACGTAAGAATCTGCGTCATAAGTTTATTGAAGCGGAAGCCGCTATGACAGGAGCTAATTTTGCCGTGGCTTCTACGGGTGAGTTTGTGGTGTGTACCAATGAAGGTAATGCGGATATGGGTACCTCGCAGCCTAAATTGCAGATTGCAGCTTTCGGGTTGGAAAAGATTGTACCCGACCGTGAGGCACTGGGCGTATTTACCCGCTTGCTGGCACGTTCTGGTACCGGACAACCCATCACGACCTATACTTCGCATTATCGTAAACCCCGCAAAGGAGGTGAACTGCACATCATTATCGTAGATAACGGGCGTAGTAATATTCTGGCTGATCAGGAGCATGTAAAGACATTGAACTGCTTGCGATGCGGAGCTTGCATGAATACATGTCCGGTGTACCGTCGTTCCGGCGGATATTCTTATACCTATTTTATTCCGGGCCCGATTGGCATTAATCTGGGAATGCTGAAAGCACCTTTACACTATTATGATAATGTATCGGCCTGTTCTTTGTGTTATTCTTGCCAGAATGTGTGTCCGGCGAAAGTAGATTTGGCAGACCAGATTTATCGTTGGAGACAAAAACTGGATGGCTTGGGAGTAGCCAGCTCGTCCAAGCGTCTCATGTCGGGCGGTATGAAGGTGCTGATGGAACATCCGTCTTTATTTAATTTGGCTCTGGCACGGGCTTCGTGGGTGAATTCTTTCCCTCGTTCACTGGTGTACAATGGATTGAATGACTGGGGAAAAGAACATGAAATGCCACAGTTTGCTAAGGAAAGTTTTAATGAAATGTGGAAAAAGGGTAAAGTAAAATAGGGAAGCTATGAGTAGTAGAGAAGATATATTGCAGAACATACGTCGTAATACGCGAGTACGTTATGAAAAGCCGGACTTGTCTGCATTGGAACAAGGGGCAATTACGTACGCTGATCAGGTAGCACAATTCTGTAAGGTTGTGGCAGAAGTCGGCGGACGTGTGGTGACGGTCAATGAGGGAGAAGATGTCAATGCGTTGGTTCGTAAATTGTATCCGGATGCCAAACGTATTGCTTCCAATCTGAAGAATATAACCTGTGCCACTTTTCATCCTGACGATGTGGAGGCTTCTGCTGATTTGGATGGCACAGACCTGGCTGTGGTAGACGGACGCATCGGTGTGTGTGAAAACGGAGCTGTCTGGGTACAGCAGGATGTGGAACAGCGTGCGGTGTACTTCATTTCTGAGGCCTTGATACTTCTGCTCGACCGGAAAAATCTGGTAAACAACATGCACGAGGCGTATCAGAAAATAGATACAGGAGAGTATGGTTACGGTGTATTCATCTCTGGTCCATCAAAAACGGCGGATATTGAGCAGGCGCTGGTGATGGGAGCACACGGAGCGCGTGAACTGACCGTTTTATTACTGTAATAAGGTAACAGATAGAAAAAAGGAGTCCCGGTATCTTTGAACTTGGATACCGGGACTCCTTTTTGTGTTGATTCCCCAATGACAGGGTTTATCGGTGCTGCATGGCCTGTTGATTGAAAGGTTTTGCAGTTTCCGTAATATTGTGGTTGTTGTTCAACTCTAAGAACTGTGTACCTGTCCACCACAATATGTTCATGACAATTACTGCCAGTATGACAGTGAAGGCCGTAATCCTGGCTTCCAGTTGTTTGCTGGAAATTCTTTTAAAATTTTCTTTTCCCATCTCGGTTTTATTCACTAACCTTCTTTTCTCCATATAGTAATTATAGTCTTATTATTTCCTGTTGTCTGACTAATAAATGACACATATATGTAAATACTGCATGAGGGTGATAAAATTTTTTCAGAAAAAGTTGCAGTTTTTTATTTTAAGTTGGAGTCGGTCAGTACTTCCTAAAAAGTATCGTAGTACTGCCGCGGAAGTACTCCAGTACTTGCTTGGAAGTACTACAGTACTTCTTAAGGAGTACTGAGATTGAGTAATTTGTTGTAAACTAATTACTTAGTTTATGTAAACCGTCCTGAAGTACTTTTCAAACAATTCTTTCGCTTCATCTAATTGCGCTTGCGTGTTGAGTTGTACATCTTTCAGCTGGTAGTCCATTTTCATGGCTTCATATTTATGTACACCTAGAGTGTGATAGGGAAGTATCTCAACCCGTTCAATCATGCGATAGTCTTTGAAATGCTCGCCGAGTGCTTCTATGTCTTCTTTAAAGTAGCTGTACTTTTGTACCAGTACATAACGCAGCCAGAACGGTTTCTGTTTTCTTTAAGCCAGGCTGCAGTTTTCAGGGTTTGTGCATTACTTCTGGAGGTGAGTGCTTTATGACGTTCGTCATTGAACTCTTTTACGTCAAGTAGTACGAGGTCTGCCAGCGAAAGCAACTCCTTTACATCTTCGTTCCAGATTCCGCCATTTGTATCTATGCAGATATGAATGCCCGCTTCTTTCAGCATGCGGAATAAAGGAACCAAGCTTTTGCCTGAAAGGTCGGTTCTCCTCCACTGAAAGTAATGCCTCCTTTCTTCCCGAAAAAAGGTTTTTGGCTTACAGCCATCTTGAGAATCTCTTCAGGAGCAGTTTCTTTACTTTCACCTTTGGCATCAATAGTATCGGGATTGGCACAATAAAGGCATCGGAAATTACAGCCTTGCAAGAAAACAATGAGACGTATTCCCGGACCGTCGTATGTGCCTAATGATTCGTATGAATGTACTCTAATCATGATAGGATAAAAAATAATAGACACAAACTACCGGACTGAAAATCCGGGTAGCTTGTGTCCAGTTAAAATTATATACTCTTTATGCAAGAATTACATGCGTTCGTGGAAGCTGCGTGAAATTACTTCCAGCTGATGCTCACGGCTCAGTTTGATGAAGTTCACCGCATAACCAGATACACGAATTGTCAGCTGAGGATATTTTTCCGGATGCTCCATGGCATCTTCTAGCATTTCCCGGTTCAATACGTTTACGTTCAGGTGATGCGCACCTTTCACGAAGTAACCGTCCATCATCGTTACTAGGTTCTCGATACGGTTTTCCATATCTACTCCCAAAGATTTCGGTACGATAGAGAAGGTATTACTGATACCGTCCTGTGAGTCACGGTAGCGCAATTTAGCTACAGAACTCAGAGAAGCAATGGCACCGTTCTTGTCGCGCCCGTGCATCGGGTTAGCTCCAGGAGCAAATGCTACACCTTTGGCACGGCCGTCTGGAGTGGCACCTGTTTTCTTACCATACATCACATTTGAAGTAATGGTCAGGATAGACAAGGTCGGTTTGGCATTCTTGTAAACCGGCAATTTCTTCAATTCTTCGTCGAAGTAGTAAATCAAGTCTACTGCCAGGTGGTCTACGCGGTCATCGTCATTTCCGAAGCAGGGGAATTCACCTTCGATGTCGAATCCTTCTGTCAGTCCGATGTCGTTACGGCGAGCTGTTACCTTTGCATACTTGATGGCAGACAATGAGTCAACAGCGATAGACATACCTGCCACACCGTAAGCCAGGTTGATAACCGGGTCAGTATCTACGAAAGCCATCTGAGCCTTTTCGTAATAATACTTGTCGTGCATGTAGTGGATGATGTTCATGGCTTCGTTGTACACGCGTGCCATTTCTTTCAGCACTTTCTTATAGTTGGCAAGCACTTCTTCAAAGTTCAATACATCACCGCTCAATGCCGGAATGTCCTTTACCATCAGTGTGCCGGTGTTTTCACAGCGTCCGCCGTTGATAGCCAGCAGCAATGCCTTAGCCAGGTTACAGCGTGCACCGAAGAACTGGATGTGACGGCCGATGTCCTGATAAGATACACAGCAAGCGATACCGTAGTCGTCAGAGTTACGTACTTCACGCATCAGGTCGTCGTTCTCGTACTGGATAGAAGATGTATCGATAGAAACCTGTGCACAGAAGTTCTTGAAACCTTCCGGCAGTTCCGGACTCCACAGCACGGTCAAGTTCGGTTCTGGTGAAGGACCGAGGTTGTACAATGTCTGCAAGAAACGGAATGAAGTCTTGGTTACTTTTGTACGTCCGTCGTTGAAGCGTCCGCCGATAGACTCAGTCACCCATGTCGGGTCGCCGGCAAAGATGTCGGTATAAGCCTGCATACGCAAGTGGCGTACCATACGCAGTTTGATAACAAACTGGTCAATCAACTCCTGTGCATGTGCTTCGTCAAGCAGGCCATGAGCCATATCATATTCAATATAGATATCCAGGAAAGACGATACGTTACCCAATGACATGGCAGCACCATCCTGTTCTTTTACGGCAGCCAGGTAAGCCATGTATACCCACTGAACAGCTTCCTGTGCATTGTGAGCCGGACGTCCCAGTTCAAGACCGTATTGTTCTCCCATGATCTTGATTTCCTTCAGGGCCTTGATCTGCTCTGCCACTTCTTCACGAAGACGGATGCGGGCATCAGTCATCGGACCAGTCAGGTGACGCAAATCATTTTGTTTAGCTTCAATCAGTCTGTCCAGACCATACAATGCCAGACGACGGTAATCACCGATGATTCGTCCGCGTGCATAGTTGTCAGGAAGTCCTGTCAAGAAACCAAGTGAGCGGAAAGAACGGATTTCTTCTGTGTATGCATCGAAGACCCCGTCGTTATGAGTTTTGCGATAATGAGTGAAAATATCTTTAACCTTCGGGTCAACTTCTACTCCGTTTTCACGGCAAGCTTTTTCTACTACCTTGATACCTCCAAAAGGTTTGATTGCGCGGCGCAACACTTCGTCAGTCTGCAAGCCGACAATGACTTCATTTTCCTTATCAATATATCCCGGTGCGAAAGAAGTGATGGTTGATACTGTGGACGGATCGAGCGAGCGTACACCATTGTTTGCACGTTCTTCAGCCAAAGCTTCCAAACATTTGTTCCAAACAGCTTTTGTACGTTCAGTTGGACCGACCAGGAATGAAGCGTCGCCCTCGTAAGGCGTAATGTTTGTCTTTACGAAATCGGTGACGTTGATTTCATGGTTCCAACGGCCTTCTTTAAAATTCATTGCCATAAATTTGAAATATTAAAAAGTTATGTAAATGTGGTTCTCTAAACC
>ENA-OPZC01000106-OPZC01000106.1-human-gut-metagenome-genome-assembly--contig:-NODE-106-length-16511-cov-1.083618_pt1 | contig 16511 bp, 15 predicted proteins | sample MGYA00242477_ERZ504491 | MGnify/ENA primary metagenome ERZ504491 (study PRJEB26092, sample SAMD00036249) | human gut metagenome | host: Homo sapiens | study: EMG produced TPA metagenomics assembly of... | reverse complement strand
TAAGTGAGGAAAAAGGCTCATTTAATATTTTCAAACGTGATATTGACGGTAATACATCCAAACAAATTACCAACCATACCAAACATCCGGTACGCTTCCTGAGTGCCGCCTCCAATGGAACATTATGCTATGGATATGATGGCGAAATCTACACGGTAAAAGAAGGTGCCATTCCGCAAAAAGTTCAGATTTCCATTGTCACCGACAAGAACGACAAAGATCTCATCCGCCAGATCAAGCGTAGCGGAGCAACAGAGATATCCCTTTCGTCCGATGCAAAGGAAATTGCTTTTGTACTACGCGGAGATGTATATGTCACATCAACAGAATACAGCACTACTAAACAAATCACCAATACTCCGCAACAGGAACGCGATATTCACTTTTCTCCGGACGGAAGAAGTATTGTTTACGCTGCCGAAAGAAACGGATTATGGCAGATTTATCAAACCAGTCTAGCTAAAAAGGAAGAAAAACAGTTCGCTTACGCAACCGATATCAAAGAGGAAAGACTGACCAATTCGGATATCACTTCATTCCAACCTCAATACAGTCCTGACGGTAAAGAAGTAGCCTTTCTTGAAAACCGTACTACCATCCGTGTTCTGAATCTGAAATCAAAAGCTGTACGCACCGTCATGGACGGCAAGTACGAATATTCTTATAGTGACGGCGACCAATGGTATCAATGGAGTCCGGACAGCAAATGGATTCTTACCAACTACATAGGTATTGGCGGATGGAATAACAAGGATGTTGCACTGGTCAACGCATCTGGTAACGGAGAAATTCATAATCTGACCGAAAGTGGATACAGTGACGGCAATGCCAAATGGGTATTGGATGGAAAAGCCATGATTTGGGAAAGTGACCGCGCAGGATTCCGCAGTCACGGAAGCTGGGGTGCTGAAGCGGATATCTATATCATGTTCTTCGACCTGGACGCATACGACCGTTTCAGAATGAGCAAGGAAGAGCTTGCCTTACTGGAAGACTCGGAAAAGAAAGACAAAGAGAAGAGTGAAGAGAAGGAGAAGGCCGATCATAAAAAAGATAAAAAGAAAGACTCCAAGAAAGAAGATGACAAGAAGGAAGTAAAGCCACTGGTTTTCGACCTTGAAAACAGCCGTGACCGTGTGATTCGTCTGACTGTAAATTCTTCACGATTGGGAGATGCTGTATTAACTCCGAAGGGTGACAAACTATATTATCAAGCAGCCTTCGAAAGCGGATATGATTTATGGGAACACGATCTTAAAGAAAACAAGACTAAAATCGTCATGAAAAAAGTCGGTGGCGGAGCCTGCTTCCTGATAAGAAAGGCGAGAATCTGTTCCTTTGCAGCCAAGGTGGTATCAAGAAAGTCACTGTCAGCAGTGGTGAAACCAAACCTGTAGAATTCGAAGCTTTCTTCGACTACCAACCCTATGGTGAACGCGAATATATTTTCGATCATGTATGGCAACAAGTAGAAGATAAATTCTATGTAAAAGATCTGCACGGAGTAGACTGGAAAGGCTATCACGAAGCATACGCACGCTTTCTTCCATACATCAATAACAATTATGATTTTCAGGAAATGCTGAGTGAAATGCTGGGTGAGTTAAACGGTTCGCACACCGGAGCACGTTACTACTCAAACGGTCCTATACTATCCACAGCGACCCTAGGAGTATTCTATGACGAAACTTATGATGGTGACGGGTTAAAAATTAAAGAAATATTGGCAAAAGGCCCATTTGCCGTGAAAAAAACGGATGTTACTCCCGGTTGCATCATCGAGAAAATTGACGGCAAACCTATCGTGAAAGGGCAAGACTACTTCCCGCTGCTGGAAGGCAAAGCCGGAAGAAAAGTGTTACTGGCCATATATAATCCGGCTACCGGCAAACGTTTTGATATCACCATCAAAGCTATCAGCATGGGCGAACAAAGTAACTTGCTGTACAAACGTTGGGTAGAACGTTGCCGCAATATAGTCGATAAGTTATCCGAGGCCGCATCGGCTATGTACACGTAAAGGCATGGACAGTCAAAGTTTCCGCGAAGTATATAGTGAAGTATTGGGACGCTGCCGCAACAAAGAAGCTATTATTGTAGACACACGCCACAATGGAGGCGGATGGCTACATGATGACTTGGCCACTTTATTAAGCGGCAAGGAATATCAGCGTTTCGTTCCACGCGGACAATACATAGGCAGCGACCCATTCAATAAATGGCTCAAGCCATCCTGCGTATTGGTATGCGAGGACAATTACAGTAACGCACATGGCTTCCCATGGGTTTACAAGGAATTAAAGATAGGCAAACTGATTGGTGCTCCGGTTCCGGGCACAATGACTGCCGTATGGTGGGAAAACCAGATCGACCCGAGTATTGTGTTCGGTATTCCTCAGGTGGGTTGTATGGATATGCGTGGACAATATGCGGAAAATCACCAACTTTCTCCAGACATTGAAGTTTATAATACTCCAGAAAAGGCATTGGCAGGTGAAGACCAGCAGTTGGAAGCAGCCGTACAAGAAATGCTGAAAACAATAGGGGAAAAGAAATAAAACAATCCCATCCTGATAAAAAGAAAAAGGTGTCAAAACACAACCTTTGAGGAAAAGGACTTTTCATCCGAGGATACTTTGACACCCTTTATCAGCCATAAAAAGAGCCGTATCAACTCTACTCCCAAGTAATGATACGGCTCTTTTTTATACATTACAGCAAGATAATGTATGGGGCATCTATGCTGAGCATACTTAAATATGTCATAATGATGCTCTATAAGTTGTTCCCACTCATGCCCTCATTTCCAACTATAACCCACTCATTGTAAAGTCATTACCCTCACTCCTTATTCCTCATTCTCATCTCTTAAGACACTCATTCACAATATAATATACATTCACAAGCCTATAAACCGGTTATTTGGTAAGCCCCCTGTTTTTTCAGTTTTTCTTCCTTGCACAAACGGCATAAATAACGGTGTCGTAGTTTGTATCATACTGTTCTTCTTTGACGATTAAAAGTTCAATATCTGTTAATCACGAATGTAATTAAGTCTAATCACTATTGTAGTTAACTTTAACCACTACTGTAATTAAACTTAGTCACAGTAGTGAATAAGCAATTACAAACATATAAAAGTGAGAAAATAAAAGGGAGAAAACAGATAAGAGACAGGGAAATATGCATACATAGACTACCGCCAACTCGCTGCACAAGCCATGCAGCTGCTTTATAAGAACGAACGTTATGGGTTGAATGATGAAAATGAGAAGGTATTTTGGCAAAATAACACCGAATTTGAGTAAATTTCGCCTTTGGAACAGTTGTTTAAATGTCACTTCTATTCCGCCACTACAGAGAAGAAGGGAGAAAGGCTGACCGCACATGAAGATTTTCAATTATTTGCAAGAGTACAAGCGTGAAAAAACCTGTCAATCAACAAGATAAATTAATACAGACACATTATCCGCAAACTGAACATTCACCCAAAAGCCAGCAGAAAAGGTACTTTATATCACATGATAAAGTTAGAATAATTTATTTTCAAGCATCTGTGTTAGTGAGGGCAATGCCTCACTAACACAGATACTACCATCACTAATAAGCAGTTCATTATAAACCAGTTAGAGCCAAAGTGAGGGCATGAGGGCATTTTCGCGTCCAACTTTCTATTTGTTAAGTTGAAAGGGATGGTTTCTATTCTCCGGTATGAAAGACACCGTTTCCGGCATCGCACCAACTTATCTTGCTCTTTCTTTCCAAAGACGAGTCATATCTTCCAAAGTCTTTCCTTTTGTTTCAGGAACCATCTTCCACACAAACAGAGCTGCAAGCACACAAATCACGCCATAAAGCCCATAGGCAAATACCGGACTGAATTCATACATGGCAGGAAAAGTGGAAGAAACCAGATAATTGAATATCCACTGGAAAGCTACAGCGATAGCCACTGCCTTACCGCGGATAGTATTCGGAAATATCTCTGCAATCAACACCCAGCAGATAGGTCCCCATGACATCATAAAGAATGCAGCATAAACTATGATGGAAAGAACAGGAAGAATACCTTCCACCTGAAACTCATCACAAAACGCAACACAGAATGCACCTACAGCCATGCCAATAGAACCAACAATCAACAAGGGTTTACGTCCCATCTTCTCTACGGTAAAGATGGCAATCAATGTAAAGAGAATATTAACTACCCCCATTACCACAGTCTGCATCATACCATCGCCACCGCCACCGATTTTTTCAAAAATACGCGGTGCATAATAAAGCACAGCATTAATGCCGATAGCTTGCTGAAATACAGAAAGCAAGATGCCGACTACAATAACTGTCAGCCCGTATGTAAGCAGTTTTTCCGTTTTCTCGGAAGTTACAGCCTTTATTTCAGACAAAATAGTTTTAGCCTTATCTGTTCCATTTACTTTTTCAAGTACAGAAAACGCTTTATCATCCTGATGGGTCATAGCCAAATAGCGCGGAGTTTCAGGAACCAAAAACAATAAAATGCCAAATAATGCAGCCGGAACCGCTTCTGAACCAAACATATATCTCCAACCATCGGAAACAAGCACTTCATCCGGCATACCATCTTTAATCATATAATTGACAAAATAGACTACCAACATGCCAAAAATAATAGCAAACTGATTACAGGAAACCAATTTACCACGAATTTCGGAAGGGGCAATTTCGGCAATGTACATCGGACAAACAGCAGAGGCAAGTCCTACACCGATTCCCCCGATGATACGATAAAAGTTAAAAGCAAGGATCAATGCAAACGAAGTATCTCCTTTCGAGAAAAATAAAAATCGGGATAATAAGAGCCTAAAGCAGACAGGAAGAACAATAAAGCAGCCAGACGCAACGAATTACGACGTCCTAGCCCCGAAGCAAAATAACCGGAAAAAGCACTGCCAATGACGCAACCTATCAATGCACTGGAAGCAGTCACGCCATGCCAGAAAGCATCTAATCCCAAATGTTTTTGCAGAGCCTGCTCCGCCCCCGAAATAACAGCTGTATCATAACCGAAAAGTAAACCGCCGAGAATGGCTATAAACACCACTCCCATCAGATAGAAATTGTTTTTCTTGTTTTTCATAATAAAAAGAATTATAATAGTTTTCGTAATAAAATACAATAACAAAGCTGTGCGAAAATAATCATTAATACGTAATTCTATTATAATTCTCCAACCATTTTAAATCTTTTTTCACATCAAGGAAAAACAAGATTATTCCGTCTGAACTGTTCTATGTCTTCCTTTTTTAATCCTATCTTATCCAATGACTTAGGAAGATTATGGTCATTAAGATAATAACGCGGACGAATGAGATATTGTCTGTTTGCTACCGATAGGCTATCTGCCCTATAAGGTGTCTGTACCCCTGCCAAATTCAGCATGGTATGAAACACGGAGGCATTTCCCGCCACCGGTTTTTCACGGTTCTGCAATATAGCTTCATGTACTTCCACATTCTTTTCTCTATATGTTTTGGACAACCAAATTAAAAATGGCACATGCAGTTGATAATAAGACGGGACTGGGGATGCATGTAAAAATAATTTTCGATTATCATCAAAAATATCCTCTCCATGATCCGAAGTATAAAGCATAGCCGAAAAAGAGTTTGTTTTCTGCAATAAAGTGATCAAAGAAGCCAGGAAACCATCTGTATAACGGATGGTATTATCATATGCATTCATCAAATACTCTTTATTCTCATATTTGGCGTCTGTCAGATTATCCGGTTTAAAGACAGACATGGATTCGGGATAACGTTCTTTATAATTAAAATGTGATCCATAGGCATGCAGCACGATGAATAATTTTTGATGACCTGCCTTTAGCTCCTTTTCTACCAGAAACAATAGTTCGTCATCCGAAATATTGGCTCCTTTCGGAGCATCTTTCTTGATAAACTTCCAATCATCTGCCTCCATCCCCAAAAAATCAATAAAAGAATGGTTAGGAAGCTGGTTCGAAAAAAAGGCAGTATGAAATCCTGCTTCCTTGAAAGCGGTAATGATTCCTTTCTGTCTATAAAGACAGTCATAATCCTCAGCCGAAGCTGCCGAAAGCAACATAGGCACACTTTTATGAGTAGTATTAGACTGGGTAAGCACATCCGTGAAAGTTACCAACCCCTCCATTTTATCAAGTAATGGAGTGGTATTCCTTTCATAACCATAAAGTCCGAAATTACAGGCACGGGCCGTTTCCCCTATCACCAAGACATAAACTTCCCGGCTGTTTTCATCATGTGCGGCACTGGCATTAAAAGTAAAATCCCTTGAAGTTTCCGCATATCCGGCTGTTTCGCCCGCACGTTCTGCAGCCAATACTAGATTATAACATACATTAGCCGGATACATTTCGATCTTTACTTGATAATCACGTTGCGTCGCATAGCAGATAACGGTCAATAACGCTCCTGCAACAATGCCTGCCAAGGCATACTTACGTTGAGAACGAATAAAAGAATATTCCAACTGATTACCCCGGGCCCATGAAAAACCTCCCAAGACCAAAGCAGGAATGTAAACAACAAAAACACCAATTACAGCCGGCAGTAAATTATCCAACAGTTCCAGCGCCTCCCCGGAATTAGTAGTTGTCAGATTCAGGAACATATCTACTGCAATGATAGAACGCCCGAACAGGTATAGCAATACCAGTTGGAATGCCGCAAAGAAAACAAACGGAAATAAGATCCAAATAGTCTTTCCAGGTTTACGCTCCAATGTCATAATCAACCAATAAACCGATACCGGCAGAATGACATTACAAATACGTGCCCAAAGTGTCATTTGCTGTTCTGTAAAAAACAATGCCACATTGGGAATGGCCAAGACAACGATGAACAGAACGAACAACCGTTGTGGCTCACAACACCACTGAATAAATTCTTTAAAATGCTTCATTTATATTAAAGATAAAACCAGACTGTCCATTTTTTCCAAATCCATAGTCCAGACGAACATTTACATTCTTTTTAAACTCCCAACGATAACCTATTCCATAATTAGGCAACACTCTGCCCATGCACAAAGCACTGAACTTATTGAATACAGTTCCGGCCCCTATCCAACTACAACACCATTACGTTTCCATACATGCTGACGCAATTCCACCTGCCCCTCTATTTTATGCTTGTCACGATAGCGCCCTTCGTAATAACCACGCATGGAATACGAGTTTCCCAACAACGCCATCATGGCCCATGACGGATTACCGAAATTAAAAGTACCGCGTAATTCTCCTGCCAACAATCCTCCTTTCCATACAGGATGATAATAACTGGTACGCAAATCCGTAGTACTGAATGCATAATCGTTTCCTAAAAACTTAGGACGGAAACACTGGGTAATATTCAAATAATATCCCTTATGGGGATTGGTCAACACATCGCGCGAATCATATGCCAAAGAAAGGCCCACTCCATAATTAGCAGTAGTAAGATTCATCCCCTCCAGTAGTTCGGGGCGTTCCATATTCTTACCATGCACATAATCATAAGATGCCATAGGACCTACATATAGATTATCCGCTATCCGAAACAGGAAACTAGCTTTAACTTGTGCTTGCCAGCGATCTAAATCAGATTCATTGGCATCTACCTTACCCATATCGTACCCTATTCCCCAAAACCTGGAAGGAAAGGAATAAAAATAAAGAGTATAATCCAGCCGGTATTTGTCCTGCGGAAAGATATGAGTTCCGCGTATCCCCAACATATAGAAGCCAACAGTGGAAACATCTCCGAATAAAGACACATTGGACGGAGGAAGAAGCATGTCATTTCTATCGGTACGATAAAGCCCCGCCGCCACCAGTCCCAGCCCCAGTTTGGTATCCGTACTGTAATGTGGTCCGCCAATAATACTGAAATCAAATTTCTTATGATTCTTATCTTTATTAGCATCATTAAAATAGTCCAGAAACTTTTTGAAAAAAGTCCTTTTCTGTACTGTGCTGTCTTTGTGTTGCGTTGTCGTATCTTCAGGCAAATAAAACAGCCCACCCTCTTGCGTGACTGCCAAAGCCGCATCTGCCATACATATAAAGATTACGATCCAAAATGATATTTTCTTCATTGTAATCTATTCTTTTTTCCACTGTTAAAACAAGCTTTACAGTAAACATAAACTGAATAAAAACAAATAAAGCAGGTCTGGATACAAAGATAGCCAAACCTGCTTTATTGTGACTTTTTTTATAATAAGAATCTGGTCTGAATTTACCTATTTCTGTCCTAAATACCTTATACCGGTTGCTTTTCTGTAATCAGCCAACGCAATCTTCTGCTCATAATAAGATTGGATAAGGTTTGTATATGCCTGTATCCATGTCAGCTGTGCAGAAAGCACATCCAAAATAGTCAACTTACCTTCAGTATAACTAAAAGTGTTCAAATCCAAGTTCTCTTCTGCCAGTTTGCAGTTCTCCTCGGCAATACTTATCTGACGGGTATTCTCGGTCAGACTAGTCCACGCCTTCGCCACTTCTTTGCTTATTTGGTCTTGCTTATCTTGCAATGCATACTGCTTGCTTAATAAAATAGCCTTCTGTGCAGCCGTCGATTTAAAGCGGGCTCCCCAATGGAAAATCGGCAATTTAATAGAGGCATACACATTACTATTAAACATAGTTTCGCCCGAAATGTTCAACATCTGTGTTCCCCATGTCTCTTTAAAACCGATAGAAAGAGAAGGATTGTACTTGGCGGCAGCCAGACTTACCTGTCTTTTCTGATAATCCACATCCAACTGTGAGATAGCATAATCGGGACGCACATTCAAGGCTGTTTCCGCTCCAATAAAGGCAGGCATAGGCAATATGGTAGAAATAGAATCCGTCAAATCCATTTCAGCCAGCGGTTCCAATCCCATCAGCACATTCATATTCTGCAAGGCGACCTGATAAGACTGGTAGCTGCTGGAACGTTGCAATTCAGCCTCTTTCAAACGGGTCTGCATCTGAATGAGATCCGTCTTGCTGATATAGCCATCATCGTACTTATCTTGCAGCACTTTGGTCAACTGCTCAATAATCTGCACATACTGGCACATCGTTTCATACATTTCTTTTTGTGCGGCTGTTCCCCAATAACTGGCTTCAGCGGCATAGATAATATTATCCGTTGTCAAATCCACCGACTTATCCGCCATCTGGGTTTGTATTTGGGAAGCCTTGTAATTGTGATAGATGCTTCCACCGGCATAAATAGGTTGTGATACCCCTACTTCGGCACTGTATGAATCGTGCTCCATAGGAACAGCCATTCCGCCAAAATCCATCTCGTATTTGTTAATACGATACTGATAGCTTCCCGTTGCATCAACAGCCGGGAAGAAAGCGGTTTTTGCCGCTTTCATAGCCTTCTGCATAGCTGTACGTTGTGCCACACTCTGTTTTAAGGTTTGGCTATAATCCAGTACCTTTTGTTCAAAGGTAGAATAATCCACGACAGTCTGAGCCGAAAGTGTACCGGTCATACAAGCCATACCTATAATATAGATCATCTTAGTTTTCATTATCTGTCTGCTCTGATTTTAAAGAAAATACAATAAGTTACCGGAAGAACAAAAATGGTCAGTACCGTCGATACGAACAAACCACCCATAATGGTAGCCGCCATACCTGCAAACATGGCATCGCCCAACAATGGAAGCATACCCAGAATAGTAGTTCCGGAAGCCATGGTCACCGGAACGATACGTGTCTTGGTAGCCTCGACCACGGCAGGCACAGCCCCCTTTCCATCCTTCAACTGAAGTCCGATTTCATCGACCAGCACAATGGCATTCTTGATATTCATACCAATCAATCCCAACAGACCGAGGATGGCAAAGAAGTCCAATGACTTGCCAAACAAGAGCAATCCCCATACCACACCGATAAACACCAGCGGCAACATAAGCATAATCAATACCGGCTTGCGGTAGTTGCTGGGGAAAAGAAACAGCAGAACCACATAAATCAACAGGAAAGTCAGCGGAATATTCTTCGCCAATGCAGCGTTACTCACATCCTGTGTTTCCTGCTCACCGAAATATTTCATTTTATACCCTTCGGGCAACTGCATCTGCTCTTGTACGGCAGTAAGCACCTGTTTAAACGCAGCCATCGTATTGGCTCCACGTTTAGGTTCACATTGCATCATCATACAACGCTCGCGGTTAAAGCGACGGACTACATTATAATCATAACCCAAAGCGAAATTATCGATTACCTGTTCCACTTTCACGGAATTTCCTTTCGTACTGAATACAGGCACACTTTTCACATCATTCAAGTTCATTTTTTCCACATCCTCATCTTTCAGCAGGATAGGCAAGGAAACATCCCCCTCACGATATTCTCCCAAAGGCAAACCATTGGTAGCCGTACGGAATGAGTTGGCAACCTGCTGACGGGTAATCCCCAAGCGTAAACCTTTCTGTTGAGAGAACATCGGTTTCCACACAGGCACCTTATCTCCCCAATTAGAACGGATATCCGTCACCATATCACACTGGCGGGCTATTTTTTTCGCCCTTTCAACCAATGCGGTCAATGTATCGGGATTTTCACCGATAAAACCGATCTCAATAGCAGCTTCAGGCACCGGAGACAAAGCAAAAAGTGCCGAACGGGTAATGATATTGGGAAAGTTCTGAGTCATGTGCTCATAAAACTGCTGTTCTACTTCGGCTGCATCTTCGGGGTCTTTAGTTTCCACCATCACATTGGCATAGTTAGACTTCGGTCCAAAAGAAGAACTTGCCAAATAGTAACGCAACGGAGTACCACCCAATGTCACCGAATATGATTTAACTTTCTCATGATTCTTCAAGTAATCCTCCACCTTCATCACATCCTGATCTACCGCATGAATACTAAATCCCTCAGGGAATACCAGATCAGCACGGAAATAAGGCTTATTCATTTTCGGGAAAAAACTCTGAGGCATAACAGCCATAATAACCAAAGAAAGCACCAAAGTTACAAAAACCGTGGTCAATGTCACAAAACGGCGTTTAATCAGCAAGGTCAGAAACTTCTCGAATTTATGATAGAGTTTAGTATCATACGGGTCTTTCATCGCACCGCCGGGAACAGCTTCTTTCAAAATAAAATTACCAAAAGTCGTAGTCTGGCACAAAGCCAGAATCCAGCTCAATCCCAGTGATACAGCCAATACAACAAATAGCGGTTTCACAATCTCAGCACGGATGCCGGTGCCAGATACAAAGGCAGGAAAGAGCAGATAGCAATAAAAGTAGCGCCCAGCAATGCCCATTGCGGCTTGATGGCTCCCTCTATCAATGACTGATAACGTGATTTTCCGCGCTTGATACCTATCTGCGCATTATCTGTCACCACAATGGCATTATCCACCAGCATCCCCATGGCGATAATAAATGCCGCCAAGGAAGTACGGTTCAATCCTACCCCCCACATCAACATAATAAGCAAAGTACCACCTACCGAGAAAAGTAACGAACTACCTATCAGCATACCGGCACGCGATCCCATCACCACAAAGATAATCAGGATAACAATAACCAATGATTCTATCAAATTCAGGATAAAGCCATTATTCGCCTCATCGGCAATCTTGTCCTCAGGATAAAGCGAGGTCAGTTCAATGCCGATAGGCAACAATTGCTCTATTTCCGCCAACCTTTCGTCCACTGCTTTACCCACAGCTACCACATTATCTTTTGCTCCACTGGCCACACCTATACCGATAGCACGTTTACCATTGACCCGCATCAAGGTTGAAGGCGGATCATAATATCCACGCTCCACTGTTGCAATATCCCCCAAACGGGCTTCCCGTCCGTCCTTGCTGATAATCAACTGGTTTTCTATATCTTCCAGACTGGTATAAGTCCCTTCCGTACGCAAGCGCAACTGATAAATTTCTGTCGCTATATCTCCTGTATTCACCTGTATGTTCTGCTTCTGCAAAATGCCCATAATCGAAGTGGGATCAATACCCAATGCCGAAAGTTTGGAGGTAGATATCTTGACATTGATCACTTCGGTCTGCTCTCCGTATAACATTACTTTCTGTACTCCCTCAATCGGAGTCAACTGAGTACGGATACGCTGTGCCCAGTCACGCAAATCGGTATACGAGAAGCCCTCATCAGCTGTCAAAGCATAATAAATACCATACACATCACCAAAGTCATCATTTACAGTAATGGTAGACGCCCCACTGGGCAACTTGGGTTGTATATTTGCCACTTTACGACGTAATTCGTCCCATTTTACAGGCATATAATCCGGATCAATCGTAGGCTGAAGTTCAATAGAAATCTTAGACAGTCCGAAATAAGATTCCGATTTAATCTGATATACATCTGTCATGGACTGAATTTCACGTTCAATCGGTTCCGTAATCAGTTTCTCCACTTCATGTGGATTCGCTCCCGGATACTGGGTAACCAATACCGCAGTCTTTATCACGAAAGGCGCATCTTCTTTCTTAGGCAGCTTGAAGAAGGAGATTACTCCGCCTATCAACAAAATAGCCAAAAAGAAATAGATAACCTTCCGGTTCTCCAAAGAATATTTTGGAATATTCATGATATGCTCTCTCCTTTTTTATTCTGTTAATATTTTTACTTGCTGGCCATCTACCAGATAAGACGCTCCGGCAGACACAACCTGTTCGCCCGGTTCAATATTTCCGGATACTATCAGGTCGTTACGTCCTACAATAATTCCCTCATCACTGACTTTACGCAGTTCTACTTTCTGTGTAGACGGATTATATATAAATACGATCTTGCTATTCAAGTTATTATCAAACACTACAGCGGACAAAGGCACTGTAATTCCTTCTTTTACCACATCATTCTCAATATTGACAATAACACGGCAAGAAAAGCCCACCGATACCTTATATTTTTTCAAATCAAATTCCGGATCATCAATGTAAAGGAATACAGGAACTCCTGCCCCATCGGGAGAAGCCTCTACATACTCCTTTACTTTTGCCTGAAATAATTTTCCTTTATAGGCATCAAATTCTACGTAAATAGTAGAAGGAGAAGTTACATAAGAAATATTCGTTTCGGGGATAGTGAACTCCACTTGCAATTTAGCCGGATTAATCAAACACACCACTCCTTGTCCTGGCTGTACACGCTGATAGTTTTCAACATATTTTTTTTGGATAAAGCCATCAAATGGAGCGCGTAGCTTGGTGTCATTCAATGTGTTTTGCGCATTTTCAAATGCCGATTTGGCATTGGTATACGAAGCTTGGGTCGTTTCGAACTCTTGCATGGAAATAGCATTCTTGGCCAACAGTTTCTCTGCGCGTTGCATCTGTGATGACGCCTTTTGGAATGAAGCCCTCTTAGCGTCATAATCCAGTTTGTAATCTGTCGGATCAATTTCGGCCACTACCTGTCCTTTCTTCACCCGTTGTCCTTCGAGTACATTCATTGCTACCAGCGGACCGGACATTTTAAATGCCAAGTCACTGAACTGATCAGGCGACACAACACCTGAATACGATTTTTCGATCCTGCTTAACGAGGTCACTTCCGCCAATTTCACGGGACGAGGACCGCGTTCTTGTGCAGGTTGCTGTCCGCAAGAACAGAACACTGCCGCAATCATTGCCATAATAGACAAATTTTTACCTTTCATACTGTTTATCTTCACTATTAGTTTCGCTGCAAAGTTCTTATAATTATTAAAAGCGTACAAGTGCTAACAGTAAGATATATTAGTCTATTTTTAAGCATTTTCTTTGTTATCTGCTCTAACTGCCCTATATTTGTGGTGCATAATCAAAACCTTCTTTATTTTTATGAAGTATATAGATGACATTAACTTATTTAAATCGAATAAGGATTTCGTTGCAGAAATTGACATGACAGGATCATTAGGCCGTATTTACCACTACCCGCAACGAATGGAAGGATGCTTGTTCCTTCTGTGCCTGCGAGGTGAATGTGACATAACGATCCATCTGTCTGAACACAAGATACAAAAGAACGACATTGTCACTATTCTGCCAGAAAACCTTTTGTACATGTTCACCGGCAAAGTCCTGACTGTCGTCTGTACTTGATAGGATTCAACAAAGAGTTGCTGAACGGAATAAATCTCTTCAATTCCACCATGAACTATCTTTCAGCCCTGATTGACACGCCCATTATCCCTCTGCGTCCCGAAATAACCGAGTTGTTTCAAGACTATTTCCTGTTGCTGATAAAAATGAAACGTATGGGAGCCAAGCCCAATAAAGACTTAATCAGCACCATGCTGCTCACTATATTGCACGGTGTAGGCAGCATTCATCAGAACACCAATGTAACCACACGTACTTTCAACCGTGGAGAAGAAATTGTGAAACGCCTGGTCCAATATATCATCAAACATTATACGAAAGAACGGAGCGTAGCTTTTTATGCCGACCTGCTTCATATATCCCCTCAGCACCTCAGTACTACAGTCAATAAGATTACGGGAAAAACTGTTACAGATATCATCGCCAAACTAGTGATAACAGATGCGGAAGCCAAACTAAAATCCACAGACCTTACCATTCAGGAAATAGCCTATTCACTTAATTTCCCAGACATCTCGTTCTTTGGAAAATACTTTAAAAGATATACAGGAATGTCACCGAAACAGTATAGGGAGAGCACATAACAATGCTCATTCCCCATATAATACGGTTTCGGTAATCCATGCAAAAACATTGGCTATCAATTTGGAAGCATCATTATTGATGGTTCCTGCTGTGTTATTAATGTGATTCTCACTAGTCGCCCCTGTACCGGATAAATTACTGCTCATATCTGTATCCCCCCAATATACAATTCTCCTGGAATAATCTATACCCAACACTATTCCCCCACCAGGCCCCATCAAAATAGGAGTTATGCCCTCAGAAGCACTAGTATTCACCTGTATCTCACCATGATATATATCATAATTCCGTAATGCAAAATCGAAGTGACAGGAGTATTTTTGGTAAAAGGTCCGTCAGTAGTAAAATAATGATTACCAATAGTAGAAGCAGCCAAAGGATAAGGTCCTCCGTTTGATGTAAAATATTTGATGCCACTCTTCCCCGCAAGAATTTCCGCTAACAAATTCTGACTTACATCGGAAGCATCATAAGAGGCGATCAAGACACGATTCTTCTTTGTTTTCAGCCAGTTATGAAGTTTATGAGCATCTTGACTACCAAACTGCGAGGTTGGCACATAATTTATATATACTACATCAAACAGAGAAAAAAGAGCATCTGTCAAATTATTAGCATTAGCCCCTACTCCCACCAAATTATAACCGCCACACTCCACTACCCCATCGGGTCCAAAATTAGTTTGATTAGTCAAAATACCACGAAGTCCGGTAGCACGAGCTTCAGCACTACTAGCACCTAAAATATTAGTACCCAAATACCCCAGACCGGAAGTAAATGACATCAAATTGATCGTTTTATAGCTGCTATATCATACTTCTGCTGTATGCTGACATAAATAGTCCACCGCTGAGCTGTAATCACAAAATGCTGTATACGGTTGCTACCATCTGCCAAATTATTTTGCAAAGCTGTTATCACCAACCGACTTCCATTATCCTCCTTCGTTACTGTAAAATAATCATTAGACAAAGACTGGGCTCCGGTTCCTTTGAAGCACACCTGCATCATCTGCCCACTGCAACGTATAATCCAAAAGGTCTGTACTGACACTAATAATTCCCTCAGAGCCGGTTTTATGCTTCAAAACAACTTCACGTGTTGATATTCCGAAATGATGTTCTCCGTCAAAATACATATCCATAGTATCATCATCCCATGCTTGTACCTCCGCCACTATATTAGATGAACGGTTATGGGCTGCATCATCCGGCGTACTCCATCCCGGAGCCGATACCTTCTTTATATTAAATATATATTTATGGTTGCGTAAAACTTGCCCAAAAGCATTATGGTTATTATCCGGATCAAAATCCATTCGATAATAACTTGGCGTATTGCTATCAGCATAGTATCCCTCTACCACTATACAAGTAGCTTTATCTACCTGGTCTTCAGGTTCAGGCGACCAAGTTTCGGATAAATAAAGCCGGGCGGAAAAATTATTCCAATTCTCTGAAGAAACAGGAAATATCGAACTGTCCACATTCCTGTCACTACCTCGGGTACACTTGGAAAAGTTACTTTGCTCACTCCCGTTTCATCCGGAATAACTTGCAGATAATTATTGGCCCGATAAGCTTTTACCCCTGTCATTCTAAAATTAGCCACTTCCGTAGCTGTCACATCCACTCTAGCTATGGAACGTAACATTTTCAATCCTAAAATAGTACCTGTTCCCGTCGGCTTCAAACCTTCCGGCAATTCATATTCTCCAGACATGGGAAAAACAGATGTCAGATAATCAAATTTTCGATTCATTTTCTTCTTTATCATTTCTTCACTATCACCAACAACAGGCTCATCAGCCACTACCACATCGGT
>ENA-OPZC01000103-OPZC01000103.1-human-gut-metagenome-genome-assembly--contig:-NODE-103-length-16646-cov-1.571584_pt1 | contig 16646 bp, 13 predicted proteins | sample MGYA00242477_ERZ504491 | MGnify/ENA primary metagenome ERZ504491 (study PRJEB26092, sample SAMD00036249) | human gut metagenome | host: Homo sapiens | study: EMG produced TPA metagenomics assembly of... | reverse complement strand
TTAAAATCTTCCTGCTTTTAGCCATATCATTAGAGTAAACTAAGGCTGAAACAGGAGATTTTTTATTTCTAAGTTTCAAATCTGTAATATTTTTACTTTTGCAATTCTATTTTGAGACAGCCTCATGAATTATGAGCAGGCAAAGGCAAACTATGAACGCACCAAAGCGGATTATGAAGCGGCAGTCAACGCGTGGGAAGACAGCCGTCTGTATGCGCCTTTCGACGGTTATGTGCAGCAGGCGCATATCGAGCGCTACCAGGATGTGAAACCGTCGGTTCCGGTGGTGACGTTTATCGACCTTTCACGCATCAAGGTAGAAGCCTACGTGCCCGAGGATATGGCGTTGCAGATGCGGCAAAAAGATTCTGTGGCGTGTGTGGTCCGCTTCAATGCACTTCCTGACAGGGAATTTGTGCCTTCTGAATATTTCCTGACGCAGCGTATGTCGCTGGCAGCCATTATCATTGCCATGGGTATGCTGGTGGACAATGCCATTGTGGTGTACGATGCCGCACTGGTGAACATGCAGCGGGGCATGCGGAAAAGAAAAGCCATACTGGATGCCGTGTCGGGCACTTCCATGCCGCTGTTGGGAGCGACCCTGATTGCGGTACTGACCTTTCTTCCGGTCTACCTGTCGCCGCATATCACTGGTGAAATCCTGTCCTCACTGTTCATTGTCATTGCGGTATCTCTTTTGCTGAGCTGGGTACTGGCCATTACGCAGAATGTATTCTTCGTGCAGGAGTTTGTGCGTCGTCCGCGTCCGGATGAGCTGAAGGGCGAATTGTTCAGCGGCCGTGCATACGACCTGTTCCGGCAGGCATTGAGATGGACTATACAGAGACGCTATGTGGTTTTAGGAGCGATGGTGCTGTTGCTGGTCATTGCCGGATGGGGATTCCGCTTTATTCCGCAGCAGTTTATGCCCTTGCTCAACAAGCAGTATTTTTCGGTCGACGTCTGGTTACCCGAGGGTACACGTATAGAAGAAAGTGACCGTCAGATGACGGAGATGACAGCCTATCTGAATTCGTTGGAAGGAGTGAAAAAGGTGTCGTCGTTTGTCGGGCAGACGCCGCCCCGTTATTACCTGGCCAATGCGGCTTATGGTCCGCAGCCTAATTATGCGCAATGCCTGGTAGAAGCTGACACGCCGGAGAAGTCACGTGAGCTTCAGGCTATGTTGTACGACCGTTTGCCGGAAATGTTTCCGGACGCGCTGGTTCGTGTGAACAGTTTCGAGATAAACTCCATTCCGCAGGCCTTGATTGAGGCACGCTTCTGCGGAGATGATCCGGAGGTACTCGATTCTTTGACCAACCTGGCGCTGGAAATCATGCGGAAGAATCCCAAGGTGCTGAATGCCCGCAATGAGTGGGGAAACATGGCACTGATGATTAAGGCCGATTATGATCCGGTAAAGGCCGGAAGGCTGAATGTGGGACGGCATGACATGATGAATGCCGTGAAAGCCGTCAATGACGGTACGGCTGTAGGGGTATATCGTGACCGCGACAAGAAAGTGCCGGTGTTGCTGCATACGGATGTCAAAGGTTCCTGGGACATGGAAAGCGTGGAGGATTTGCCGATATGGAACGGGCGTAATTCTGCTCCGCTGGGGCAGGTGGCCAACAGCATCGGACTGGCATGGGAATATCCCCTTGTGCGCACGTACGACCGGAAGCTTTCCATGGCTGCCCAGTGCGATGTAAAGCGAGGACATACCATGAAAGAAGTTCACTCTGAAATCCGGGAAGAGATTGAGCGCATTCGTCTTCCGGAAGGATATACCTTCTTCTGGGACTCACAGTACAAGGACCAGAAAGAAGCCATGGCTGCACTGACTAAGTATTTCCCGCTGGCACTTATCATGTTGCTGGTCATTCTGGTCATGCTGTTTGGCAACTTTCGTCAGCCCTTGATTATTTTCCTCATTCTACCTTGTCTTTGATAGGGATGGTCTTTGGTCTGTGGGTCACCGGATTTCAGTTTGGCTTTTTCTGTATCGCAGGCTGGCTGGGATTGCTGGGAATGATTATCAAGAATGTGATTGTGCTGCTCGACGAGGTAAATATTCAGCAGAAGGCCGGTGTGGAGCCTTATACGGCTGTGATAGAGGCCACGGTTTCCAGAGCCCGTCCGGTATTGATGGCGGCCCTGACCACGGTGTTCGGACTTTCCTTTGCCACCCTTCTGACACTGTTTGTCACTCCGGCCTTGTACACGGTTTTCTATAAAATATCCAAACGGGGTGAATAAAAAGAAGAAATGTGTGGCCCAATAAAAAATGTTTCTCTAATTTTATAACTATATTGAGATGAATAGAAGAATGATGATGTGCTGCATGCTGGGACTGGAGCTGGGAGTCCATGCCCAGGAGAGTGTATTCTTGCAGCAGTATCGTGAAAAGGTGAAGGCCTATTTTCTTCCTTCGCTGAGCGGAAATGCCAATGCCAGTTACACGGGTAACCCGCTGGAACTCTACAGGGAACTTCCGTCCATAGAAACTCCGCTGTATTTTCAGGGGCGTGACACCAAGTACGGGGCTTCCGTGACTTTGTTGCAGCCGGTCTACTCGAGAGGGGCACTGAAAGCCGGACTGGAGAAATCCCGAAAGGAAAAGGAGAGTGCCTTGTACGAAGAAAAGCGGGTGACGAACGACGTGCTGTATCAGGCAGACCAGTATTACTGGAATAAGGTGGCCAAGGCGGCAACGAGTGAGCAGCTGGACGGGCGTGTCTTTTTCCGGGTGAACCGCCAGTTTATCCTCTCGGCCGATTCCATACGCAATATTCAGCACTACTTCAACGGAAAGGCCGTGGTGAGTGTATGGCCGGCGTATGATGGTACGATACAAATTAGCCGTGAACGGATGATTCTTTTGAAAATGTGGTTAAATAGCTGATTCTTTGTGTTTTATAAATCTGTTGGGATAGGTTGAAAAAACGCCTTTGCGTTTGATTCAGAACGCCTTGCGTTTGAAGTAAAACGTAAGGCCGTTTCAGATAAAATGTACTTGTGTTTGGTTTGAAACGCAAGTGCGTTTTCTTAGTGCTTGATTTAAGGCAAAAATATTGCTCGAATTACCTTATTTAACGGGATGATTTTCTTTCGTTTCGTGACTTTCGTGTACTTTTGCACGCTTATTAAGATTTTAAGGATAACGAGAGGAAATTATGGCACAGTCTAAAGAGATGACATCAGGCCGAGTCTGCCGCTGATTCTGAATTTTACTTTTCCATTGTTGCTGGGCAACCTGCTCCAGCAGACGTATTCGCTGGTGGATGCGGCTATTGTCGGAAAGTTCTTGGGTATCAATGCGCTGGCTTCTGTTGGTGCCAGTACGTCGGTCGTCTTTTTGATTTTAGGGTTCTGCAACGGGTGTTGCGGAGGTTTCGGCATTCCGGTGGCACAGAAGTTCGGAGCCCGCGATTATGTGACGATGCGGCGCTATGTATCGGTCAGCCTGAAGTTAGCGGCGGTGATGTCGGTCGCGGTAGCCATTGTCACCAGTCTGCTTTGCGGATTTATCCTGCGTTCCATGCGCACACCGGAGAATATCTTTGAAGGGGCTTACCTCTATCTGCTGATTACCTTTATCGGTGTGCCGTGTACGTTCTTCTATAATTTGTTATCCAGCATCATCCGTGCGTTGGGCGACAGCAAGACTCCGTTCTGGTTCCTGCTTTTCTCTACCATACTGAACATTGTGCTCGATTTGTTCTGCATCCTTACGCTGGGGTGGGGAGTGGCCGGAGCAGCCATTGCTACGGTCTTCTCTCAAGGGTTATCGGCCTTGCTGTGCTATATCTATATGTACCGCAAGTTTGACATCCTGAAAACCGAGCCTGCCGACCGTCGTTTCCGTGGCGACCTGGCCCGTCAGTTGCTGTACATCGGGGTACCGATGGGATTGCAGTTTTCCATTACGGCCATCGGCAGTATCATGCTGCAAAGTGCGAACAATGCGCTGGGTACGGCCTGTGTGGCAGCTTTCACGGCAGCCATGCGTATCAAGATGTTTGTGATGTGTCCGCTGGATAGCTTGGGAATGGCTATGGCGACGTATTCCGGACAGAATTACGGGGCCGGAAAGCCGGACCGCATCTGGATGGGTATCAAGTCGGCCACGCTGATGATGACCGTCTATGTCATAGCGATTGGTGCCCTGATGTGGGGACTGGCCGAGAAGTTTGCCCTGCTGTTTATCTCACCGGATGAGACCGAGATTATCGACGATACGGCTTTGTTCCTGCACATCAACACTTCTTTCTTCTTCTTGCTGGGTATGCTCAGTATCTTGCGCTATACCATTCAGGGAGCGGGCTACACACGGCTGGCTATGTTCTCCGGTGTGTCGGAAATGGTGGCCCGTGTGCTGGTCAGTCTGATTGCGGTTCCGTTGTGGGGATTCTGGGGCGTATGCTTCGGCGACCCGACAGCCTGGCTGTTTGCCAACCTCTTCCTGATTCCGGCATTTATCTATGTGTACCGCCGTTTGCAACGGATTGTGGTGAAAGAAGGACGGGTGGTGGCTAATTCCTGACAGGCAGTCGCTTCCAGAGGAAAGGGGGTATCAGTCGCCAGAGAGCCACCAGTATGCGATAGCGCCAGTCAATCACGACAATGCGTTTCTTTTTCTCCAGGGCACGTACGATGTGGCGGGCCACTTTCTCCGTATGCATCAGCATGGGATAGTGTTTGCCGTCGTTCAGGAGCCCGGTGGCTACGAATCCCGGACGGATGTCTGTGAAACGGATGGGAAGTTTCTGGATGTGAGCCAGTTGTTCCAGCGCATCGATGTAAGTGTTCTGGAAACGTTTGGTGGCAGAATAGGCCGGAGCAGCTCCCAGCCCTTTGGTTCCCGCAATGGAACTGATGACTGCCAGGTGTCCTCTTTTCTGTTGGGCAAAGTAGCGGAAGGCGGCTGTTACCATGCGTACAAATCCGGTGCCGTTGGTCTCCAGTGTGCGGAGCTCGATTTCCGGGGTCAGCTGGTAGTTCTGGTGGCCGATGCCCGAGCAGTGCAGGTAGAGGTCCATGCCTCCCATTTCTTCAATCAGTTCCAGCAGGCGGTCGGTCGCATCCTCCTGACAGATGTCGATGGCCTGGATGTGGATACGCTCCGGAGCCAGTTGCTGTAGTTCTTTCAAATTCTCTTCACGTCGGCCTGCCAGTCCGAGTATCCATCCCTTCTGGAGCAGTTGCAAGGCCGTTTCTTTTCCGATGCCGGAAGTAGCCCCTACGATGAGGGCACGCTGTATAGGTTTCTTATTCATCAGTTGGTACGTATTTCATAAAGGAATTCCTGCGAAAGAGGAACTCCTTCGGTGGGTTCACAATGGATTTTTCCGAAAAGAGGCATCTGCGGCTGGAGCGGTTTCAGCTCTGCCGACAGGTGGTTGCAGAATGCCGTGTAGGAATGGTTGTGCATGCAGGGCCCCGCATCGTCACGGTACACCAGAACGTAATGGTTCAGGGGGCTGGCATGCACCAATTGGTTGATTTGCAAAGCTAGGTCGCGTGCCTCCCGCGGAGAAATACGGTCGAACAGGCTGGAGAGGTTGAAAATCACCAGTTCGGTCAGTACGGCATGGGCTTGCCAGAAGGCAGCAGGCACGGCACTCAGGCGGGGATACCAGTTTGCCTGAATGTGCTTGTAGGCTGGTGAACGGAAAAAGGCTTCGGCCGTTTCTCCCATTTCCTGCATGGGATAGATGCCCGTGTAGGTCAGGGCCAGATGGGGAAGGGAACGGCATACATCGGCAAAAGCCAGTCCCGAAGCTCCGGCTTCACACGAGAGATCGCAGAACACCACGCGCCCTGATACCTTACGGATGAGGTCGTGCAGCCAGTTGCCGCTTCCGGTAAAGAGAGCCTGGGCGGCAGCATATTGTTTCCGCATGTACAAATAGTTGTATACCTGGCAGAAGTCAGATGGAGACATCTCTTCGGGCAGGGTGCGGAAGTCGCTCCGACCGTAGGCAGTGGCTTCACGGTAGTAAGTTTCGCTTTCTTCCAGCTGTGCCGGTGGGGCTATCAATTCCGGGAATACCTGCTTGAAATGCGCTGGTAGGGAATAGGTACCGTCTGCCACTTCCCAGTTCTTCTGGTACGAAGGCAGGGTGAAGTCTCCCCGGCAGAACGAGAGGGCATCCGTTTCCAGGTATCCGTTGTGCAGGCGGATGTACTCCATCAGCTTGTAGAAGGTGATGTTGGCCCCGAGGATATGCGGATTGCCCGTCAGCAGCAGTTGCTTGCGGGCGCGGGTCAGTGCCACATTCAGCTTGCGGTCAATCAGGAAATTGCCCTCCTGAAACGTATTGGCCGTAAGGAAGTTGAGCTGGCTGAAATTCTGTATGGTAAACGAATAGATGATAATGTCGCGCTGGCTGCCCTGGTAGCGTTCCACCGTGTCGATGGAGATGTCCTGCAAGGCAGGCAGCTGGAGACGCGCAATCTCTTTTCGTATCATGGCAATCTGGTTGCGGTAGGGCACGATGACACCTACCGTCCGGTTCGGGTCGAAACGGGATTCCGTCAGGCGGTAAATATGGCCTAACAGAGTAGCTACAATCCGGGCTTCGTTCGGGTTGGTCTTGTCCGAGCAGGTCAGGTGGTCCGGAGCTTCTGCGGGAATGAACACCATTCTGCGTTCCAGCAGCAACTGGTCGATGGTGTCTTGCGGAGTCAGGCCGGCTTCGTAAGGCGTTTCTTCCAACTGATGAGGAAGAGGCACGCTCTCCAGTTGCTCCCGGTAGTAGAACGTCTGGTTCGGGAACTCGGCAATGGCCGGATGCATGCGTCCTTGCTTGTGAAGGATGCTGCGGCAGGTATCCGGACTCGATTTGTAAAGGCGTTCGAACAGCGAGTTGCGGCAATCTTCTAGCCCGATGTTCCGCAGCAGGAGGTCGGTCACGGCAGCTTCTTCCGCACTTTGCTGGGCAATGGCCGGCAACTGCTTGTAGTCGCCCACCAAGACAAACTTGTCGATGGCGTTATGCTGCTGATGACGGGCAGACAGGATGCCTATCAGGTCGGGTTCCAGAATCTGCGAGGCTTCGTCGATGATGGCCAGCTGGAAATGCTTCAGCGTGAACAGGTTGAGGCGGTTGTTGATGGCGGTCGTGGTACCCACAAAGATACGTGTGCGTGCCATCTTCTGCTGGATGTCGGTCAGCTTGGGACAGTCATCCAGACTGTATTTAAGCAGGTAAGGCACGAAACGCTTGTCGCACGACAGTTCGTTGCCGATACGGATGAACGGGGTACGGTCGGCAATGCCGGAATCCGTGAGCATGGCACAGATTTCATCCACCGCCCGGTTGGTGTACGACAATAGCAGGATGGAGGTATCCGGTTCGCTCAGGGCTTCTTCCACCATGAAACGCAGGGCACACGAGGTCTTTCCAGTGCCCGGAGGACCTACCAGCAGAAAGTAGTCCTTGGCCTGTTTTTCTTTCAGGATGAGTTCGTTGAAGCGGCCGTAATCGCCGTTCAGTTTGACATCCTCCAGTTGTGCAGGCGGGCGTACACCGAGCAGCAGTTCTTTCCGGTCGGCTTGTGCAGACAGAAAAGCATACAGCCCGCGGAATCCGTTGTTGGCAGAAGTATCCGAAAAATCGTGTTCCACGGCAAATACCTCTTCTTTACCGCCAATAATATCTTTATTTTGCTGTCCGTTGCGCAGCACTAAGGTCATACGGTCCGGCTGCAACTCCAGAATGTTTCCCTTCATGAGAATCTGCTTTCTCATGTCCGGTTCTTCCTTATACGCATAGAGAATCACCATGTCGCCCGTGCGGAAGTTGGGCAGGAAGTCTTCATCCTGTGCCGGAATGTGCAGTTCAATGAGGTCGTATCCTTTGCCAGGGCCGCTGCTTTGTTTCTCTTGGATGGTCAGTCCGGTCAGGATATTGCCCGCCTCCAGTTTCTCGTGCAGCGGGATATGCCAGTTGCCGGCAAATCCGTGAGATGCATCGTTGCTTCCTCCGGTCTTGCTGAGAATCTGTTCCTTTGATACGAACGTGAAAAAGCGGTTGAAGTAAGCCCGCTCCAGCGGCGTACAGCGTTTCAGGGTATTGATGGCCGTCTGTAGTTGCGGTTCCTGGTAGTCGTTCCACAGCTTTCCGCCAATCTGCAATTCGTTCAGCAAATCGGTGCTCAGTGAGTCTACAATTTCTCCGATGGCTCCGTCGCCCAGTCGCATCTCGTTGTGTACGATGTAATTGCGGAGCTTGATGCTCTCCCGGAACAGGTTTTCGGCAAAGTGTTCTATCAGCAATCCGTCGGCATATTTGGAATAGAGCAGGAAGGTTTGCATGTGGGCGGTTTCCTGTCCGAAATTGTACATCAGTACGCCTTGGTAGAGCATCATCTGAATGAAATGATCTTCCTTATGGCGGCGATGGTATTCGTCGCGCTTGCCGGCCTTCTGTTCGATGAGTACCTGGAAGTCTTTCTGCATCATGTCCACACGCCCCTGCAATCCCAGTTTCTCACAAATGAAGGAGGCTTCGAGCAGGGTATTCTTCTTGTTGAAGTTCCGTATGTTATGAGGCAGCACGTCGTGAACAAACGAGCGGATGTTCATCATCTGTGCCTGTGCCTGTGCGTGAAAATCGGCTGGAAGAGGGCAGGTACAGAAGTCGAGGGCCGAAGCGGCAAAGAATTTCTTGATGGTGCGGGGGTAGCTCACCGGCTCCTGCGGCTGCTCGTTGATATAGTCGTCGAGAAACTGGCTGGCCAGGTTACCCATCAGGATGGGGGCCGTATTGGCTCTCGGCTTGATTTTGTTCATGAAATAATTGAGTGGATGGTGCCCGTACTCCCGAAAGCAGGCGGCCAGCGAACTGATGTCAATCAGGTAATCGGGGTGAATCACAATAAGGTTGGGAATGTAGTGATTCTCCTCGTCCACACGCACATCGAGCAGGTTCAGCGGCAGGTTTTCTGAAAGCAGGTCTTTCAGGTAGAGCAGGTCGCCGTCATATCCTCCTTTGGCATAGTTGATGATGATGAACGGGTCGGTTTCGCTGTCGGTCGCTGCAAAAATCTGCGTGTCGTTCCAGCTGGTCACCGAAGCCCGTACGTACGGGATGTGCGACAGGCGTGTACCCTGATACGGACGGTTGGAGTGAGGGATTTCCGGAAGAATGGAAGCCGGAATGTCTTCTTCAAAACCCAGTGAGACAAAGCGCACCAGTGCCCGCAGGTCGTAAAGGTATTCCTGCATGTCGGCCTGAAAACGGTCGCCCATGGCTGCGTTACAGTTACGGCGCATGGTCTGGATGGCATAGCGGTCGGAGGGAGTCATTTTCTTCTCCTTGCAGATGTAATCCAGACGGGAAAACAGGTTGGCGAACGAGAGCGTGACACCAGTGGTCAGTTCATAACAAGCCTGCTCCAGCACTTTGTGGAGCAGGATATACTTAGCTTGTAAATTGTCGGGGGCAGCCGTCGGCTGATGATGAATCCGTTCGATGCGGTTGAACAAATCGAAGGATTGAAGTTCGATACGGGACATGTGCAAAAAAGTGTCGGCAGAATGTTAGGGCTGCTTGGTCAGGTGATAAATCCGATACGCCTTGGTGAGTCCGCTGAACTCTCCCTTGTATTGTGCGGTTACCTCTTCTTTGATAAAGCAGCTGGTGGTGGCAGCTCCTTCTTCGTTTGTAGAAGAAGTGTTGTCAGCAGTCTGGGTAGAAGACGTTTCGTTTTCGAACAGCATGAAAGTGTATGTTCTTTTGGTGCTTCCTGCCATTTCTACCTGAATCTGCTGGTAAGGTTCACCGGTATTTTCCGTGTACTTTAATGTGCGTTCAAAAAGTCCGATTTGATAGCTTCCGGTATAGTTCGGGAAAATTTTCAAATCGCCGTATGACAAAGAAGCGTCTGAGTAGGTGAATAGCAAGCGTCCGCCTGACTGAACCGGAGCGTCTTCGGCAATTCGTGCAAGCAGTTCCGCTTCTTCTCCTTTGGTTAGATTATCACCTTCCACTTCTGCGCTGATGCTTTCTATCCGGTAGTTGTTTTGCGGGTTATTGACAACAATCGTCAGTGTGTAACTGTTGCCTGAGCGGTCGGCAATGAGGGTAGAGGTTTCTCCGATGCTGACTGGAATGAATGTCAGTGTGTCACCGTCGTAGCGATAGTCTACGATTTCCTTGTTCTCATTTTTGATGGTATAATTTCCTTCTCCTCCACGGATTAAAAATTTCTCTCCTTTACTGAACGGACTGATTTCCAATTGGCCGTCAGTTATTTGTTGATGGTCGGTAGCACTTACCAGGTAAATGGGGCCGTGGTCATCCTTGCATGCCATAAAGGAAAGGATGAGTACAATCAGAAGTATTCCATGAAAAAAATGTGTTCGTTTCATAAGCCGTATATTTGAATTGTTGCTTCAAATATACGACTTTTTTTGAATTTGTGAAGGGGATGGGATAAAAACAAAGCCAATCAGTACAGTTCTTTTCATTTAAGACTGATAGTGAATGTTTGAGTACTTCCCTTGCAGTACTTCAGTACTTTCACGGCAGTACTGTAGTACTTCGCCGTCAGTACTTCAGTACTGCCAAGGAAGTACTGGGATTAGATTAAAACCCTTTCAATCAGTTCTTTTCTTTCAGGGTATAATCACCGGCTTTTTCATCAATCAGTTGTTGCAGTTCTGAAAGTGCAGGTACTTTCCCTTGGAAGGTAATGACGGCTTCCGGCGGAGTGAGTGTAACCTGAGCGGAGGCTCCTTCCCACATGTTCAGTACTTTCTCTACGCGGGTACGGCAGTGGTCGCACATCATTCCCTCTACCAGATAGGTTTTCCGGTTTTCGGAAGCGGCTGGAGCAGCTGTTTCCGGCTGTGGGGTAGCTGTTCCCACTGCGGGTGCGGTGATTTCTTCAGTGGGTTGCACTTCCTCCTGTACGGTTACTGCGGTGTGTGCGAATTTCTTTCGTTTCAGTCGGAGACTGTTGCTTCCACGCTGACACTGCTCATGGCCATGGCGGCTCCGGCTATCATCGGATTCAACAGGAAGCCGTTGATGGGGTACAGAATACCGGCGGCTACCGGGATACCTATCAGGTTGTAGATGAAGGCCCAGAAAAGGTTCTCGCGGATGGTGCGTACGGTGGCCTGAGAAAGGCGGATGGCATCGGTAATCTTGTTCAGGTCGGACGAAATGAGCGTCATTTTGGCCACGTCCATGGCAATGTCGCTTCCTTTTCCCATGGCAATGCTGAGGTCGGCCTGAGCCAGTGCCGCACTGTCATTGATACCGTCGCCCACCATGGCTACGATTTTGCCTTCTTTTTGCAAGTCCTTGATGAACTGGGCTTTCTGCTGCGGAAGCACTTCGGCCTGAAAGTGGGTGATGCCGCATTGTGCTGCAATTCTTTGGGCCGTTTCCGGATTGTCACCGGTCAGCATATAAGTTGAGATTCCCATTTCTTGTAATTGTCTGACGGCCTCTTTGGAGGTCGGCTTGATGCGGTCGGCAATGGCTATCAGTCCTAATGCCTGCTGTGAATCGGCCAGCCAGATGACGGTCTTGGCCTCCTGGCTTAGTCGGGCAGCTTCTTCCGTCAGGGCAGGGGATACGGTAAGATGGTGCGTTTCCAGCAGTCGGCGGTTGCCGGCATAATAATAGGTTCCGTTGATTTTGCCTCGTCTCCTAATCCTGTCAGACTTTCAAATTCTTTCATGGGAAGTATTTGGCGGGTCTGATGCTGTACGATGGCTTGTGCCAGAGGGTGTTCGGAAGTCGCTTTCCAGGGTAAAGAGCACATCGCCTAACGGAGATTGAAGAAGCGGGTCGGAGATGTCGGTCACCGTGGGGTGTCCTTCGGTTAGCGTGCCGGTCTTATCGAGTACGATGGCATTCACCTTGCGGGCTGTTTCCAGACTTTCCGCATCTTTAATCAGGATACCGTTTTCAGCCCCCTTTCCGATGCCGACCATGATAGCCGTCGGTGTGGCCAGTCCTAATGCACAGGGGCAAGCAATGATGGTGACGGTGACTGCGGCTAGCAAGCCGTGGGTGAATCCGTTGCTGCTGTCCAACCATATCCATACTAAAAAACGAGAGGACGGCAATACTCAGGATGGTAGGCACGAAGATAGCCGCGATGCGGTCTACTAATTGCTGTACGGGAGCCTTACTGCCTTGTGCATCTTGCACCATGCGGATGATATGGGCCAGAACGGTTTCACTGCCCACCTTGTCGGCGATGAAGCTGAAGCTTCCTTTCTGGTTGATGGTGCCGGCATATACCTTGGCACCGGGAGTCTTTTCGGTAGGAAGCGGTTCGCCGGTGAGCATGCTCTCGTCCACATAGGAACTGCCTTCATATACGGTTCCGTCCACGGCAATGCGGCTGCCCGGTTTGACTACCAGTCGCTGGCCCTGCTGTACTTGTTCCACGGGAATTTCTTTCAACTGTCCTTCCGGAGTGAGAATGGTGACGGTGGCCGGCTGTAGTCCCATCAGTTTTTTGATGGCTTCCGAGGTATTTCCTTTGGCCTTCTCTTCCAGTAACCGTCCGAGCAGGATAAAGGAGATGATGACGCTGGCCGCCTCGAAATAGACGTGAGGGTGAATGCCTCTGCTCAGCCAGAACTCCGGCCAGAACAGGTTGAACAGGCTGAATGTATAGGCAATGCCAGTACTCACGGCTACCAGCGTGTCCATGTTGGAGGTGCGGTGCTTCAACTGTTTCCAGGCGTTGCGGTAAAAATCTCTTCCCAGCCAGAATACTACGGGAGTGGAAAGAATCCACATCACGTAATTGGCGTACGTCCAGTCCATGAAGCACATGCCGATAATGGCTACGGGCACGGAAAGCATCAGCGAAAAGATAGTCCGCTGTTTCAGTTGACGGTATTTCCGGCTATGTGCATCTTCTGCTATTTTCTCTTTTTGAGCATTCGTTTCGATGACCAGGTCGTATCCGGCATTCTGAATGGCATCTTTTAATGTTTCGGGTGTACATTCTTGCGGGTTGTATTCTACGGTGGCCGTAGCGGCTGCATAGTTCACCTGAGCATGGTATACACCCGGCTGACGGTTCAGTGTCTTTTCCACCCGTGTGGCACAGGCAGCGCAACTCATGTCCAGCACCGGAAAGGTTTGTGTAGTTTTAGTAGTATTCATATTCTCTTTATTTAGAATGGGACAAAATTACAACATTATTGGTTGAATAGGAAACTTCTGTTTCATATTTATCTCTCAGGAGGATATTTCTTGTAAGGAATTCGTTATTTTTGCGCAAAATAAATACAACTGTTATTATGTCGCATTTAGCTCCTCTTATCAGTGATTTGGCCTTGATATTGATTAGTGCCGGAATCATGACGTTGCTATTTAAGAAATTGAAGCAGCCTTTGGTGTTAGGCTATATTGTCGCAGGTTTTGTCTGCAGTCCTCATTTCACGTTTACTCCTTCGGTGGTAGATGCGGATAATATCCAGACATGGTCGGAGATTGGTGTTATCTTCCTTTTGTTTGCGCTGGGACTGGAGTTCAGCTTTAAGAAACTGATGAAGGTGGGAGGTTCGGCGGTCATATCGGCCTGTACGATTATCTTCTGCATGATACTGGTCGGTGTGTTTGTGGGCTGGATGTTTGGTTGGAAACAGATGGACTGCATTTATTTGGGAGGAATGCTGGCCATGTCTTCCACCACCATTATCTATAAGGCATTTGATGATTTGGGACTTCGGCAACAGCGTTTTGCCGGGTTGGTGCTGAGTATTCTGATTCTGGAAGATATTCTGGCCATTGTGCTGATGGTGATGCTTTCTACCATGGCCGTAAGCAAGAATTTTGAAGGAAGTGAGATGATTTACAGCATCGGAAAACTGGTGTTCTTCCTGATTCTCTGGTTTGTGGTAGGTATTTATCTGATTCCGCTCTTCTTAAAGAGGGCACGCAAACTGATGAGTGACGAGACGTTGCTCATTGTGTCCTTGGCCTTGTGCTTCGGGATGGTGGTGCTGGCGGCCCGTGTAGGCTTCTCTCCAGCCTTTGGCGCATTTATTATGGGGTCCATTCTGGCGGAAACGGTGGAATCGGAACACATTGACAAGCTCGTGGCTCCGGTGAAAGATTTGTTTGGAGCCATCTTCTTCGTGTCAGTCGGAATGATGGTCGACCCGAACATGATTGTGGAATACATTTGGCCGATTCTGGCGATTGTGGTAGCCATATTATTGGGGGCAGACTATCTTTGGTACGGGAGGTGTGTTGCTGTCAGGTCAGTCGTTGAAAATCGCCATGCAGTGTGGATTCAGTTTGACACAGATTGGTGAATTTGCCTTTATCATTGCGGCATTGGGAGTAAGTCTGAATGTGACGAGCTCTTTCCTATATCCGATTGTGGTGGCTGTATCCGTGATAACGACCTTCCTTACTCCTTATATGATTCGTTTGTCCGGTCCTGCTTATGGCTGGGTGGACCGGCATCTTCCGGTATTCTGGAAGCATTTGCTGGAGCGTTATTCGGTAGGAGTGCAGCCTGTAAATCATCAGAACAACTGGAAAAAACTGTTGGGAGCGATTGTGCGTATCACATTGATTTATCTGGTGCTTTCCATTGCGATGGTGGTACTGTCATTCAACCTGTTCCTTCCTCTTTTGATTTCCGCACTGGGAGGTTTTTGGGGAAAAGTGTTGGGAGCGGTAGTGACCATCTTGTTGATTTCTCCTTTCCTCCGTGCCATGATTATGAAGAAAAATCATTCCATTGAGTTCAAGGCACTCTGGGCGGACAGCCGTTTCAATCATGCACCGCTGATTTCAATCGTATTGCTTCGCATTGTGCTGGCTGTATTGTTTGTGGTCTACATCATCAAGTATCTGTTCCAGGCCTCTGCCGCGCTTATGGTGGGTATTGCTATTCTGGTCGTTCTGCTGATGATTTTCTCCCGTTTCTTGAAAAAGCAGTCAATCGGGATGGAAAGGGTGTTTGTGCAGAATCTCCGTTCCAAGGAAATCAAGAAAGCGTATTTGGGAGAGAGTCAGCCGGAATATGCCGGACGACTGCTGGACCGTGATTTGCACTTGTCGGATTTTGTGGTTCCTGCTGATTCGTTGTGGGGAGGAAAGACCTTGATGGAACTTGATTTTGGAAAGAAATACGGAGTGCATGTGGCTTCTATCATACGAGGTGCGCACCGTATTAATATCCCGGGTGGAGGAAACCGGATTTTTCCGAATGACAAGTTACAGGTTATCGGTACCGACGAACAGTTGTCTGTTTTCTCCGGACAGCTGGAAAAGGTGGCCGAAGGTTACAAGGATGAGGACTTTGAGAACCGCGAGATGTACTTGAAGCAGTTTGTCATTGCACGTAACTCACCGTTTTGCGGACGTACGATTCGTGAAAGTGGCATCCGCAATAAATACCATTGTCTGGTGGTCGGAATTGAGTCTGCCGACGACAGCAACCTGCGGCAGCCGGAAGTCTCTTTTGAATTGCAGAAAGGCGATGTGGTATGGGTCGTAGGAGAGGAAAAGAATTTGAATGCGTTGTTTGAAGCCTCTGAGGTAACAGCCAAGGCAGAATAAAAAAGCTGGACTTGCACAAGTGAATAGGCAAGTCCAGCTTTTATTTTTAATGCGGACAATATTTATTCTTCATCCTCCTCCTCGTCATCAAAGTCGAAGTCAAAGTCATCCAGGTATTCTGGCATGAAGAACTCGTCCAAGTCTCTTCGTTCTTTCTTTGTGGGACGTCCTGTACCACGGGCACGGTCTACGAATCCGCTGATTTTACTCATCTCCAGCAATTCATACTGGTCGGGTGTAGTCACGTTTTCCATGATTTTCGGTACCAGTTTGGCTCCCACTCTTTTTTCAATGGCCTGCAACACCTTGAAGGAATAGGTTACAGGAGGCTTTCTGACCTGTACCACGTCCCCTGGTTTTACCATTCGGGCAGGTTTCACCTGAGAACCGTTGATCGAGATTCTTCCTTTTTTGCAGGCTTCGGCAGCAATGGTTCTTGTCTTGAAGATACGTGCAGCCCACATCCATTTGTCAATTCGTGCTTCCGGCATGTTTTTTATTTGTTATTATATTGATTCATGGTGATGTTCAGTCCGGCCAGACAGAAACTCTTGATGATTTCCTGTGCTACCTCCAGACGTTCCGGCATCTGCTTCATGGATTCTTCGTCGAAATGTCCGAGAACAAAATCAATTTGTCCTCCTTTCGGGAAGTCGTTTCCGATGCCAAAGCGCAGGCGGGCATAGTTCTGAGTGCCTAACGTAGCAGCAATGTGCTTTAATCCGTTGTGGCCTGCATCACTGCCTTTTCCTTTCAGTCGCAGGGTTCCAAAAGGCAGGGCCAGGTCATCTACTACAATCAATACGTTTTCTAGAGGGATTTTTTCTTGTTGCATCCAATAGCGTACTGCATTCCCACTCAGGTTCATGTAAGTGGATGGTTTGAGCAGAATCAATTGTCTGCCTTTTAGCGAGAGCTGGGCGGTAGCTCCATAACGTCCGTCGCTAAAAACAATATTGGACGCCTTAGCCAAGGCGTCCAATACCATAAATCCTATATTATGACGGGTTTCGCGGTATTCTTCACCGATATTCCCCAGTCCAACAATCAAGTATTTCATTGAAAGGATTTTTG
>ENA-OPZC01000101-OPZC01000101.1-human-gut-metagenome-genome-assembly--contig:-NODE-101-length-16882-cov-1.186034_pt1 | contig 16882 bp, 20 predicted proteins | sample MGYA00242477_ERZ504491 | MGnify/ENA primary metagenome ERZ504491 (study PRJEB26092, sample SAMD00036249) | human gut metagenome | host: Homo sapiens | study: EMG produced TPA metagenomics assembly of... | reverse complement strand
ATCAAATTTTCTTCTTCCACGCTAAAATTCATGTGTCAGACCTCCAATTCCTTTGCCTTTTCCCGTGGCAGCGTTTGCTTGCTCTGTTCCTTTTTTGCGGCATCCAGCTGTGCCCGGATGGACGGCTTTTTCGGCTTGGCTGTGCGGGACTTCTTGGCTTTTGGTGCCTTTTCCTCGGCCTTGACTGCGGCGGCAAGGTCTGTCAGAGAGATTTGTTCTCCGGCCTTTGCTTTGGCCTCCAATTCGCCCAGAGAGGGCGCATTGTTCAGCACGCCATCAATCATATTTTCGTTTTGTTCGGTGGAAAGTTCTGCGGTGCGCAGCGGATTTTCCCGCAAGAACTCCGGCACCTGCTGGAAGCCCACACTGTCGCAGTAGTGGGCGGTGTCCTGCCCATTCTGGTGCAGCACCACCACATCCGAAACAGACAGCGAGTGTCCCTTGAAATCTGCCGGATAGTCCACATTGAATGTGCGGTAGATGTCCTCCAACGTGGTGCCAGCAGTCAGCGGCGCGACGTATACTTCCGTATAGTTGGCCTTGTCCACGGTCAAACCGGCAGCCTGCAGGCGGTCGTAGGGCTCAAAACGGTAATCGCGGGTGGAATCTTCATTGCGCAGCTGGTAGATGGAAAAGCTGTCCTGCTGCGGTGCTTCAAAGCCTGCCGCTGCGTATTCCTCTACGGTCATTCCGGCAGCAGCCGCTTCCTGCGCGATCTCGGCCTGCACCTGTGCCTTGTAATCCTGCAAGCTCTGGTCAAAGTCAGCCAGCTTGGGCGGTTCCGGCAAGTTATACTGGCCTTGGTTGAGCAGCGGGCGGCAGTCCTGCACATAGGCCACAACAGCGTTGTAATAGGCCGCCTGTTCCGGCGAAATGTTCTGTCCCTCTCGCAAAGCGGCGGTAGCCGTCTGCTCCATAGCGGAAAGATTGCAATGCTGTTTGAGGTACGGGATAAACTCGGTCAGCACCATTTCCCGCTCTGCCTTGTCCTGCTCCCATGCTTTCGGGCCTTTGTTATGCAGAACAAAATTCTTCCAGTTTTCATCTTTGGCGTAGTATTCGTGGTAGTTCTGGATGTGTTGAACCAAAGAACCCTCTCCGTCACCAAAATCCTGCCGCCCCTCGTAGTTGTCTGGCTGGCCGTTCAGGGTAAAATCAATGCGGAATGCGGTCTTGTCGTACCAGCCACCTGTGTAGCCGTCCTTTTCCCGTTCCGTGTGCTGGGTGGTGTCCAGTTCTTCAAAGACGCGGTTTGCCACGGACAGTGGCATGGTTTCGCCGTCCTGCAGCTTGTCACTTTCACTCCACAGAATTGTGACCGTGGGCTCTGCGGCGGGGTCTGGAATTTTAACGGGTGCGGGAATTTCATTCGCTTTTTCTGCTGCCTCTTGGAACGCTGCCAGCTTGTCGCCCAACAAAACTTCCGACACCTTGACTGTCTGCCCCAGCAGAGCAAGAGCTTCCTCTCCGGCATCCGGCAGGGTCAGACCGGGTGCGTCCAGTTGGCCGCCGTCCAGAGCCTTATTATCCGGGCCATACAGGGTGTAGTCATAGCCGGAATCGCAGGTCTGGATGAACAGCGTATTGCCGTTGTCCAGCGCAAATGCAGCCTCCTGTGCAGTGGAAAGTTCTGTTTCCCGCTGCTGGCGCAGTTCTGCCAGATGTTCGTCCAGTGCGGAGATCAGTTCATGGGCCGCATTGCGGATAATTTCCAGAGAGGCTTTTCAACTCGGCCAGTTCCCCGGCCCGAACTCCACCCGGCCACATAACCAAAGGAATACTCGGATGTGTCCAGCCCGTAGTGCTGGCAGACTGCATAGCTACGCTTTCGGCCTGCACCTCGCGGGTGCGGCTGTCCGGGCGGTTGGTCTGTTCCGGGTCGGTGGGGTCGATGGCGTGAAGTTTGGCGTGGGCAATTTCATGGATAGCCGTCTTGATGGTCTGTAACTGGCTCATGCCCTCTTGAATGGCAATGCGGTTGTCAAGCAGGTGGAAATAACCGTGCGCCCCGCCCTCGATGTCCTCAAACCCGATGGGCACCGGGGAAGCTTGCTCCAACGCTTTGAAAAAATCTTGATAGTCCTGCACGCTGCCGGACAGTTCATTCACTGCGATAGATGGCAGCGGTTCGCCCTCGGTCTGGCTGACATCGAACACGGAAACCACCTTAAAGGCCGGAATCTGCACCGTTTTTTCTTCCGTCAGCGGCTTGCCGTCCTTGTCCAGAATCGGCTTGCCCTGTTCGTCCAGCTTTTCCATCTTCTGCTTGACCTTGTACGGCGCAGGAGCAAGGATTTTGATGCCTTTTTCGCCTTTCTTTACGGTGCGGTGGAACGTGTCTTTCCACTTGTTGAAGCCCGCCACCAGTTGGCCGCCCTGCATGGCGATCAGCAAGGTGTTGTTGAAGCTGTAATTGTGGAATTTCGCCATCGTGGTGAGGTAGGCTTTGTAGCGGTCGCTGTCGAACAGCTCTTGAATCCCTGTTTCCAGCCGGTCCGTAATTTCTTTCATCCGTTCCGCGCTGTCTTTGCCGTTCAGGATGATGGGGATAACTTTCTGCGGTTCCGTTTCAGGCTGAACAGGCGGCGGGATGTTGGCCGCATCCCGCAGGATTTCCGATGCAGGAAAAGACAGCACCCGGTATTCCTCTGGCACAGGCTGGCCTTCGTGGACTTTCTGCCACTCGTCCCCGCTTTTGACAAGGTAGCCGTACTGGGTAAATGCACCCTGCTCCTGCTGGGCCACATAGCGGCCAAACTGCGCCGTGTCGATGCCGCCTTTCCATTCTTCCGGCATATCCACCATGCCGGAGCGATTCAGGTAGTAATCTCCTAGCTGGGCAGGCCCGTGCACATCCGGCAGATGCACATAGTAGTCCACGTTTTCGGGAAAGTCGGTGATTCTCCCGATGCTGAAAAGCTCACTCTGCGGGGCTTGCAGGGCGGCGTTCAGCTCTGCGCGTTCCCCGGCAGAAAGCGTTTCCAGCCGTGCGGCCAGAAAGTTCAGTTCGTCCACATTGGATGCCAGTACCATGTTGTAGGGAATCGCAAAACGCTTTTCTTCCTCGGCAAAGTAGCCGGAAATGAAAAGGCCTTGCGGATTATCGGACGAAATGCCGATTTGCCGCAGGGCCGCTTGTACCTGTTCGGTTGTAGTGGGCAGGTCCAGCCAGACGCCATCCCTGCCTTGCTGCTGCCGATTTTGCAGCTGGATGGAAAATAATTCGCTCATTTGGTCACACTCCTTTTTTGCTATCCTACGGATAGAGAGAGCCGGTTATGGCAAAATGAATGCTTCACCTTACCATAACCGGCCCTCATATTTTTGCCTTATTCTTTACACTCTACCCGGTAATTGACGTACTTGCCTCCTGTATCTGCGAGAAGCACCGTTGCATCATAGGTTTTGCCTGTCTTTTCGGAGTGGAGGCCCTTGACCTTTGCCTTGCCGTTTTTGAGCAGAGCGGCGGCGATCTTCGGGGTGAACGCCTTTTTCCGCTGCTCAAAGAAGCGGTCATTCTTCCACATCACGAACTGACAGCCACGATTTCCGCAGTAGAAGTTTTTCTTGCCCTCATAGACGTTTTCATTGCACCGGGGACACTTGCCGATAATAACCCGTTCCGACTGGAACAGGTTTTGCTTATCTGCACTGATACAAGAATAGGTCTTGACCAGCTGGCGCACCTGCGCTTCAATTTCGGCCATGAACTCGTCCGCGTCTGCGTTGCCCTTGGCAATCTCGGTCAGGCGGTTTTCCCATTCGGCGGTCAGGACGGGAGAGGTCAGACTTTCCGGCAGAATCACCGCCAGATTGATGCCGTCCTTGGTGGGGACAAGCTGCTTGCCCTTGCGCTGCACAAAGCCTATTTGCACCAGTTTTTCCAGAATCGCGGCACGGGTGGCCGGAGTGCCCAGCCCTTTGCGCTCTGCGTCCTCCGGCATATCCTCGGTCCCGGCCCGTTCCATTGCTGACAGGAGCGTATCTTCGGTGTAGGCTTTCGGCGGGGACGTGAAATGTTCCGAAATGTCAGCCACCGCAGAAAAACTTTGTCCCTCGGCCAGTTCCGGCAGGGTGTTCAGGGCTTCCGTTTCTTCATCACCGTCTGTTTTCAGGGTGGAGTGGAATCGCTGGTCGATCTCTTTCCATCCGGGGACAAGCACCGTTTTTCCCTTGGCGGTGAACTCGTTCCCTGCACAGGAGAACACGGCGGTCACTGTTTCGTACTCGTGGGGTGCGGCCACCGCACAGAGCAGTTTGGAGCAGACAAGGTTCATCAGCTTGCATTCACTTTCGGCAAGACCAGCGAAGCCCTGTTTTGCAAATTCAGCAGTGGGAATGATTGCGTGGTGGTCCGATACCTTTTTGCTGTTCAGCACTCGGCCTACTTCCGCAGTCAGCGCAAGTCCTTGGGCAAAGGGCAGCAGCCCCAGCAGATCAGACACAAGATGTTGTCCTGTCTGGCCCATGTCCTCGGTCAGATATTGGCTGTCCGTGCGGGGATAGGTCAGCAGTTTCTTTTCGTAAAGTTGCTGGGCGTAATCAAGGGTCTGCTTTGCCGTGAAACCGAACAGGCGGTTTGCCTCCCGCTGCAAGGTGGTCAGGTCATAGAGCTTGGGCTGCTGTTCTGTCTTTTTCTCCCGCTTGACAGAAGAACAGATAGCAGATGCCCCGGCACAGGCATTTTTCAAAGTGTCGGCCTCGTCCATGCTGGCAATGCGCCCACTGTCTGCTTTCAGGCTGCCGGACTGGATGCCGACCGTATAATACTTTTCTTTCTGGAAGCGCAGGATTTTTGCATCCCGGTCCACCAGCATTTTCAGTGTCGGGGTCTGCACCCGGCCCACGGTTAGGGTCTTATGGTACAGCACCGAAAACAGCCGTGTTGCATTGATGCCCACCAGCCAATCCGCCTTTGCACGGCAGAGGGCCGATTGATACAGAGCATCATAATCCGAATCCGGGCGCAGGTTTGCAAAGCCTCCCGGATAGCGGCATCCTCCATGCTGGAAATCCAGAGCCGCTTCACAGGTTTCGTGCAGCCGGCCATTTGGTAGACGAAACGGAAAATCAGTTCTCCCTCCCGGCCTGCGTCGGTCGCGGCGGTCACACTGTCCACATCCGGGCGGTTGAGCAGAGAGCGCACAATTTCAAACTGCTGTTTCTTCTCGTCCGGGACAATGAACTGCCACGGCTGGGGCAGGATGGGCAAATCCTCATACCGCCATTTACAGTATTTTTCATCGTACTGGCCCGCCTCGGCAAAGGACACCAGATGCCCGATGCACCAGCTGACCAGATACCCGCCGCCCTGCCAATAGCCGTTTTGCTTTTCATCGGCCCCGATCACGGCGGCGATGCTGCGGGCTACACTGGGCTTTTCGGCGATCACCAGCTGAAAGCTCATGTTTCGTCCTCCTGTCCGTCCTCTGAATGAATTTCGATTTCAGCCGGTTCCTCGTCTGCATCTTCGTCCTCGCCAAAATCGTACTCGTCCAGATCATCGTGCCCGGTGGTGTCGACCTTGGGCTTGCGGAACTTGAAATAATAGAGGGCCGCACCACCGCCAGCCAGAGCCAGCACCAGTAGGATCATCAGACTGCCCATGTTGGACTTCGGCTTTTCCTGCGGCGTTTCGGTGTCAGTTTTCACCGCTTCCGGGGCCGTGCAGTTGCGCAGGCTCTTTTCACACAAGGGGCAGTTTTCATTGACATCCCCGGCCTCACATTTCACGGTGCAGGTGCAGACTTCGGTTTCCTGCGGTTCTTCATCCAGCAGAGCCAGCAAGTCGGCATCATCCACTTGGTTCAGGAAGTGGACAGAGGTTTCTTTGTCCTCGTTGGCGCGGTCAATGAGAATGTAATAATAATTCCCGGCTTTAGTGGTCACAGTGATAAGCTGCTTGTCGCCGTAAAAATCATCCACCAGTGTTGCGTTGCCCTTGGGCGTGATGGGCACGCCCTCCGGCTCCATGCCGCCCGTGGTGGGTTCTTCTTCGATAATCTCCGGCAGAGGTTCCGGGGCAGGGTCAGTACCGCTTGCGAAAGCGGGCATGGAAAAGGAGCAGAGGCAGAGCAGGATAGCCAGCAGTCCGGCAGCGAAGCGGTTCCAGTTGTCAGGTTTCATCGGCGGCATCCTCCTGTTTGTGGTACGGGGTGACGCTGGGTGCCGCGTTCAGCGCACCGCTGCGCAGGAAGGCTGCAAACTCGTCCGGCGTCATGTTCATGCTGCGCACCAGCTGAATGATTTGAAGATTTTCCTGTTCGGTCTTTGCAGCTTCCAGTTCTTTCAACTGCTGCTGGTATTCGGAGATTTTTTCTTTGAGCCGTTCAATGTCGCGCTCAATGCGGGAAAGTCTTTTTGCCATACAAAATCCTTTCTGGCGTCACGGTAAACGCCCATAGCTGTAAAAATGTTCCTGCCAATATTTTGAGTTGAGATTTGTGTAAGAGATGGGGTCGCCGCAGTGCAGCATGATGGAATTGCCCACATAGATGCCGCAATGGCTCACGCCGGGGGTATCGTAGGTTCCCTTGAAAAACACAAGGTCGCCCGGTTTGACCTGCGCCGCTGAAACAGGGGTGCAGAGGTTGTAAAGGCTCTGTGCCGTCTGGCGTCCCACGTTCCAGCCGGAATGATTCAGCACCCACGAAATGTAGCCGCTGCAATCAAAGCTGGTGCTGGGCGAACTGCCGCCCCACACATACGGGTAGCCGATGTACTTTGTCGCTTCCTCCATCATGGCGGCGAACCTATCATCTTTGAGGGCTTCCGGGGGAATATCGTAATAGGTAGGCTGCTTGATGGTGGACGCATTGGGGTACTGGGCTTGCCCGAACAAATCCGGCCGATTGCCCAGCGTGCGCATATAGAGCGAATAGGCACTGAGCTGTTCTTCGGTCAGCACTTCCACGGCAGATGGGACAAATCCTTGTTCTTCAGCTTGACGGTACAGATGTAGTATTCATACGGCTCTTGGTAGGTGATGAGCTGCGGCACGCCACCCGGCCCGATGATGAGCATGGTCTTGGTGCGGTAGCGTATCTGCATGGTTACGGTCTCGGTCAGGATGTATTGCTTTTCAAACAGCATTTCAAGTTCGCCCTGCACCTCGGCCAATGTAAAAACGCCATCATGCAGCGCGGACAGAATCGAGATCAGCACATAGGGGTCATGCTCGATTTCATCCAGATAAAAATGATACTCGTCATAGTTGTGGGTGGCCTCGTAGGTGTCGAGATACCGTTGCAGCTTTTGTTCCAGCTTGGCATAAGCCTTCTCTGCACCCAGCATATCCTTGTCCTTGGAAAATAAGAAGATGCCGTCACGCCGGTCCCAGCGGTGCCCGCCATCACCGTGCAGGACTGCAAGCCCGTTATCAAGAGCAGAGCCAGCAGACCGAACACCGCCACGATCAGAATGGTTTTCCAGTTCTGGGCAGCAAATTCGGCCACCCGTTCGCCGCCTTCGGCTGCCAGCTTTGTTACCCGGAAACCGTTCTCTGCGGTGGCGGCTGCACCCTGCGCGGCGGCTTGTCCGGTCTGCCGCGCGGCCTTGGCGTACTGCTGCTTGATACGCCGTTTCTGCCACATCCGGGAAATGGGGTTGCTGGCAGACTGCGCAAGCTGTGGGTTATCCCGCAACGACTTCTGATAGAAATACTCGGCGTTGGCCGAACGCAGTTCCCGTTCTGCCTTTTCCACGGCCTTGTAGGGCTTCATCTTGTGGTGTCGGATGCCGCTGCGGATGGCCTTAGCGGTCTGCCGCTCCACCAGTTCTTCACCCTTGTGGCCGCCCTCTACACCCACATTTTCGTGTTCGACTTCGTGGATTTTTCCGTGGGCGAACAGCAACGCTTCCGAAATTGGACGGCTGGCCGGGTTTGGTTTCAGGTTGGGCGGGCCTTTGTCCTGCTGCTCAAAGCGCAGGGTGGATTTCGCCTTGCCGCTGGCGGCATCGTAGACTTTTTCTTTGACCGGGACACGTTTTTTCGGCAGAGCGGCGCGGGCCGCATCCAACTTGTCAGCTTTCTTCTCGGCTTTTTGGATGAACGGCTGCAACTCCGGGTCTGCGCGTTCTTCCTCGGTCAGTTCCAGACGTGCTGCCGAACCATGCAAGCCATCTTCACTTTCGGCAGTTTCCACAGCTTGCTTGGCTTTTTTCTTTGCCTTGTGCTTGTCCTTTACGTCCTCGGCGCGTTCCAGAATTTTTTCAGCTTTGCCCTCGGCATCCGTGGAATAATCCTGTTCTGCCTCCCGGCTGGAAACGTTCTCCACAGTTCCGTCAGCCTGATTTTCTACCACCAGACCGTCACGGGTCATGGTCTGGGTGACTTTGGCTTTTGCCTGCAATTCTTTCAAAGTTCTTCACCTCCCATCGGACAGCGACCCGTTTCAATGTCCGCAATGTATTTGAGAATCGGGAACACCTGCGGCGGCGAAACTGCATTGCCCAGTGTTTTCATCCGCTTGCTGCGGTTCGGCACATCTTCGGTCAGGCGCGGGATGTCGGCGGGTTCTTCGGCCCAAAGGGAATGTCCGTCCATTTGCGCGGGAAACCCATCAGCCACTCTACCCAGTCCGGGTTGAGATAGGGCTTTTCCAGCGTGGTGGGTGTCATACGGTAGATCACATGAGAGAGCCGCGCCGTCCATGCTTTGCCATCCTTGTTCATCTTGCGGTAGCTGCCATTTGCAGAAATTTGGATGTCCAGCCCCTTGCCCACATCCCCGGTGTCGCTGGCAAGGGGCGTGGGAAACAGCGGAGCCGATGATGAATACCCGTTTCCGTTCGTGCCATGCGCCAACGGCAGCAGCAGGTAATACGAAAACCCGAACATCGTAACCTGCCTGCTCCAAGTCAATGAGCGTTTTGTCGAGCCCCATACGGAGGAAGCCAGCAACATTTTCTCCAAGCACCCAACGGGGCTGCAATTCCCGGATGACCCGCAGCATTTCGGGCCACAGGTAGCGTTCATCGTGGAAGCCGCGCTGCCGCCCTGCGGTGGAGAACGGCTGGCACGGGAAGCCACCTGAAATGAGGGTGACGGTGCGAAGTCCTGTTTTTTTCAAAGAAAGCCTCCTTTGTTACAGTGGTGATGTCCTGAAAACGGGGCACTTCCGGCCAGTGGCTTGCCAGCACAGCGGCGGGAAATGCCGCCCACTCGCATTGACAGACAGAGGTAAACCCCGCTGCTTCCGCGGCAAGGTCGATGCCGCCGATGCCGGAAAACAAGCTGAAATGTGTTAAGCTCATAGCTCCACCACCTCGCTGAGCCGGGTGGTCATGATCTTATAGAGCTGTGTGTTTTTCGGGATGGGTTGGAAAACGGAAGCACCACGTTTTCAAAAATCAGCAGTCCTTCGCCCGGTTCCGAATTGTCGATGTACTTCTGCTGGTCTGCGGAGAGGTTCAGCCGTTCCGAAAGGATTTTGCGGTCGCCGGATGCCTGATTCAGCAGCGTGATGAAGTCGCTGTTTTCCAAAATATTCTCGATCTCCGGGGAAGAAAGAAGGTCCTTCACATTTTGGGTGGCACCTGTGGGCACGCCGCCCCATTTGCGGAAGCGCTTCCAAATCTCGGCACTGTACGCGGCGGTCTGTTCCTCTTTCAGCAAAAGGTGGAACTCGTCTGCAAAATACCATGTGGCCCGGCCTTGGCTGCGATTCTGGGTGACGCGGCCCCATATCTGGTCTTGGATAATGAGCATCCCCAATTTTTTTAACTGTTTTCCTAACTCTTTGATGTCAAAGGCCACAAGCCGGTTGTGGATGTCCACATTCGTTTTGTGGTTAAACACGTTCAGCGAGCCGGACACATACAGGTCCAATGCCTGCGCTACCCGGTCCGCCTCCGGCAAGTGCTGGTCGAGCAGGGCTTGGTGGAGGTCAGACAAAATCGGCATATTCTCCGGGCAGGGGTTTGCCAGATAGGGGCGATAGATAGCTTTCACGGCACGGTCTATCACGGTGCGCTCAATCGCTTCCAGACCTGTTTTGCCGCCCATGACCAGTTCACAGAACGACAGCACAAAATCCGATTTTAGGGCCAAAGGGCTGTCATCTTCGGAATAATTCAGGTTGATGTCCAGAGGATTCACATAGTCCTTGCTGGTGGGCGAAAGTTTGATGACCTGCCCATGCAGCCGCTTGACCAGCGGATAATACTCGGCCTCTGGGTCTGAAATAAAAATATCGTCAGCAGTCGTTAAAAACACACTGACGATTTCGGACTTGCAGCTCATGGATTTGCCGCTGCCGGGCGTGCCCAGCTTCAAGCCGTTGGGACACCGGGCCTGCTTGCGGTCCAGCATGATCATGTTGTGGGATTTTGCGTTGATGCCGTAGTACATGGCTGCCCCGCTCTGGAAAAGCTCCTGCGTCACAAAGGGCACGAACACCGCCACGTTGGAGGTGGTAAGGCTGCGCTGAATCTTTATTTGGTTGATACCCAGCGGAAGGCTGGACACAAGGCCCTGCTCCTGCTGGTAGTCCAGCCGGACAAGGGAGCAGTTGTACTTCTGCGCCACACCCGCCGCTTGGAACACATCGTTGCCCAGCTTTTGCTTGGTGTCGGCCACGTTCAGCACTAAAAAAGTCAGCATGAACAATCGCTCATTTCTTGTTTGCAGTTTGTTCAGCAGCTTTTTGGCATCCTCGCCGTAGGTGGCAAGGTCGCTGGGGAGGATATCCATGTCGTACCCGGAACGGACAGCCTTTTTCTGTTCCTGAATCTTCATAGCATCAAGGTCTGTGATTTTCCGTTTGATGGTTTTGATGGCCTCGGTCTGGTCGATGGCCTGCACATGAAGATTGACGAGAATCCCGCATTCCGTTTTGAGGAAGTCGGCCAGCATTTCGTCCGAAAGTTCCGGCGCAAGGATTTGTAAAAAGCTCACAGCTCCATACTTGCCGCCCAGCCCAAAGGTCTTGGCCGTGCCGAAGCAGAGGGAGGATGGAGCCACAAAATCCTTGGTAGACAGGCCGGAGGGTGCCAGCCAGTCCCAGTCAAAGCGGAACGGTTCGCCGTCCGGGTGGAAGATGCCGTGCAGCACTTCCAAACGTTCCCGCCCATCCATGACGTGCGCCACGCAGCCCATGGTCTTGAAGTAGCCCAGCAGATCAAGGCCAATGCGGGTCAGCCGTGCCCGCGCCGTTTTCAGGCTGTCGGCCTCAATGGTAAACGTCAGATATTTGGTTTTGACAATGCCGTTGTTGCCGCTGGCAAGCTGCTTTTGCAGGATGGCCGTATATTCAGCGCGGATGTCGTCGAAATCATCTCCCTGCGGTGCGATCTCAAAACTTTTTGCGTACTGCACCGGGTCAACCTTGCGATTCAAAAACGAAAGCTGCACATGGATGGAAGCATCCACATAGTTGTACAGGTCGCACAGGTGTTCAAAGATGGCGGTGCGGGTCTCCGGCTGAGCCAGTTGATAACTGATGTCCTCAAAGGTAATGCACTTGGAGAACGTGCGGCGGTCAATGCGGCACACACCGTCCGGTAGATGGCTTCATACGGGATGGTGGCCTGTGCCGTGCGGGGCTTGCCGTCACCCTTGTACTTGCGGAGAACGGCATCAATTTCTTTTTTCTGGGCGCGGGTGAGCTTTTTGGGCTTTTCGGTTTCGCGGGGTGTCGTTTTTCTGGACAATGGCCTTTACCTCCTGTTCCATTTGGTATTGCCGCACAAGGGCGGCGTAAGCATTGTTGGTCTGATAGGGCCTTTCCTTGGGACGGATAAAGCAGCACTGAATCATTTGCTGAATCACTACTTCAAGGGGCTGGCCGTGCCGCTCGAACAGAGCGAACAGCAGCCCCGGCAGCATGGCAAAAATCATCAGCAGGGCCGCTGCGCTGTTGGAAAGATAGTTCCGGGCCAAAAAATAAAGCGGTCCGCCTGTGAGGAGCGCACCGCCGAAGCAGACCAGCTGCCGCTTGGTCAGCCCGAATAAGACTTTGGATTTTACATGGGTCAAATCTTTGGGAACGGTCACATACGCCATTCAAACGCTCCTTTCTCAATGGGCACCGAATACGGACTTGCTGATGCTGCCGGTCTTGAACAGACAGAAACAGAGTAGCACGGTGTAGCCCATACAGCCCCAGATAGCCCCGGCAATGTCCGCCGCGCCCGAAATGTTGCGTATCAGCACCGCGTAAATGCCCACGACAATCATAATCAGGAACGCTTGGAAACCCAGTGCCAGCAAAGACTTCAAATAGTTCTGCCCAGTGCTGCGCCACTCGCTGCTGCCCATGGTCGCCAGCGGGATAGGCCCCAACGCTGTGACCACATAAATCTCGATCATGCGGCCGTAGGTCACAAGGAAAATACAGATAGACAGGATGTTCATGGTCAGGCCCACCACAAGGGTCTGGAACCACAGACTGAGCAGACTGCCAATGGTCATGCTCTCCAGCTGAAATTCCAGTCCGGGTATCAGGCGGTCAAAGTGGATGGACGTTTCGCCGATGATCACGCCGGAGCTTTGGTTGACAACGCTCTGGGTGGCATCGAACACACCCATAACGATATTCCATGTGTTGCTGACAATGAGGATGGCAAAAGCAGACTTGAAAATCCAGCGGAAGAACATGGAGGTGTCAAAGTCGTGCATATTGTTCTTTTCGGTAATCATCTGGATAAGCTCATGGCACATCACAAGGGCAAGGATAGCCGCTGCAATGGGCAGCACCACCGTTTCGGAAAGACTGCGCAGCATATTGAAGATGCCGCTGTTCCACGCCTGCGGGGTAGAGCCGACATCCGAAGCGATTTCGCCCACCTTGGCGTTCACGTTATCGAACAGGCCGGAGAGGTTGCCCGTGATGCCATCTATCAAAATGCCTTTTATCCATTTCTCGATGATCTCACTAATCAAGCAAAGATACCTCCTTTCCCGCGCCCTCCCATGTGAGCGGGAGAGCGCGGTGGGGTCTCAAAGGTGGATGTACGGATAAGTTGAGGTTAGCCCAGCAGCCCGGACAGCAGCGGGACAAGGGTCACGCCGATCAGGGCAACGCCGCCGCCCGCGACCAGCTGCTTCACGCCCTGGCTCTTGCTGCCGGGGTTATCCTGTCCATAGCCCTCCAACAGGTTGATGCCACCCCAGACACACAGGGCACCGCCTAGACCGACCACGATGGTCTGCAAAGTATCGACTGCGCTGTTGAAGAATTCCATAAGGTCCTCACTTTCTGCCGCTTGTTCTGCGGCACTCAAAAATAAAATTATTCGGCTGCATTTTCATCCGACAGGTCAATTTCATACAGGTCAAAACTTTCGTCCTGTGCGACTACCTGCTGCCGTTTCCGGCGCAGGGTGGATAAGAACCTGTCCACATCAAAGGTGTTTTTCTTGTCCGCGTCCGCAAGGTATTTGTAGTGCGGGTGCTTGGTGATGTCGAACTTCTCCGAGAAGAACGGCCTCACACCCCGCAGCTGCAAAATACATCTGCCGCCGTCCATGATTGCGATTTCGTCCTCTGACATCAACGCCTTTCCTAATTTTTGATAGTTCATTCCGTGGGAGGTTTGAGAACCCCGGTTCTCGCTGGTGTTGAAACTGTCGATGGTCTCTTTCCCCAGCGCATCGGAGATCTCTTTGGCATTCTTGCCCCGCCCCACTCAAAAAGAGAACAGAATCGCAGTTGTCCGAAATGATTTCGGCCGCATCCTTGTAGATGGCTTTTAGCTGTGACTGGCTCTGCAAGATGATGGATGCCGAGATTTCCCGGCTGCGGATGGTGGCGATCAGCTTGTCGAAGTTGGGAATCTGCCCGATGTTGGCGAACTCGTCCAGAATCAGCCGTACATGGACAGGCAGCCGACCGCCGTATTTATCATCCGCACGGTCACACAGCAGGTTGATAAGCTGGCTTTGAAGCATGGCGAGAATGAAGTTGAAGGTGGTGTCCGTGTCACTCATAATCAGGAACAGTACGGTCTTTTCATCCCCGATGGTGTCCAGCTCCATTTCATCGTCCTCCATCAGCTCCCGCACCTCCCGGATGTCAAATGGGGCCAAACGGGCACCACAGCTTATCAGGATGGAGGAACGGGTCTTGCCGGCCGACAGCAAAAACTTTTTGTACTGCCGGACGGCGAAGTGGTCCGGGTCTTTCTGTTCCAGCCGTTCAAACATGAGGTCCACCGGGCTTTGAAACTCCGGGTCGTCCTCGCGGGCTTCACTGGCATTTATCATTTCCAGCAGGGTGGTGAAGTTCATTTCTTCTGCCGGGGCCTCATACCAGATGTAGCCGATAAGCGCGGTGTAGAACAGCCGTTCCGACTTCACCCAAAAATCTTCTGCTGATTTTTCACCCTCGCCCTTGGTGTTAGCGATAAGGGTATTTACCAGCTTCAGCACGTCTTTTTCCGAGTGGATGTAGACAAAGGGGTTGTACTTCATGGACTTGGAAAAGTTTATCGTGTTCAGGATTTTCACCCGGTAGCCTGCCCGCTGGAACATTTGGCCCGTTTCCAGAACCAGTGTGCCTTTTGGGTCTGTGACCACGAATGAGGTGGGATAGTCGGAAGTGGGGAAACATTGCATGAGGTTGGGCTTCACATAGAAGCGGGTCTTGCCGCTGCCGGAGCCGCCGATCACAAGCACATTTTTATTCCGGGCTGTTTTGGGGTCTTTGGGCCGCCCGGTCATGGTCAGGCGTTCGGTCTGGGTCAGCAGGATGTTGTTTTCAAACTTGGGGTCGATGTACGGGGCAATGTCTTTGGCGGTGCCCCACCGGGCAGAACCGTATTCCTCACCCTTGCGGTACTTCTTGGCGTTCTTGCCCTTGCTGTACACGATGAGCCGGACAGCCACCGCCCCAGCAACGCCCACGCACAGGTCAAACGGATGCAGGCTGGGCAGCGGGTTTGCAAAGGCGGCGGAGATGCCGCTCGTTAGGTGCAGCAGCTTGGCCGAAGCATCCGCGCCCGCAGCCAGACGGTACGCCTGCCCGCATTTGGCGAACAGGTACACGAACAGCAGATACGGCAGATTCAGCACCAGCAGCTTTTCAGTTCAAGCTTCATCGCTCTAACCCCCTTTGCTTGATTTTTTCCTTCGCACGTTTCGGCTGCTGGGCGGCTTTCTGCTTAGCCACTGCCAGCACCTTGCGATAGAGGGCCGCTGCTCCTTGGTGAGCGTTTTGGCCGTGAACTCCCGGAACGCCTGTTCCAGATTGTCCGCATCCTTGGCCTTGAAGATCACGATGTAGTGGGGTGGCTGGGTGGTCTTGTCCTTACGCAAGGTGAAGTCCACGCCGTACTTCTTGGCGCAGGGCTTGAACGCCCGATGTTCGCTTCCGTGACTTCAATGTTGGTCAGGGCCGCGCCGTGGGCTTTCAGCTGTTTCAGGCTTTGCTTGCCGTGGTGCAGCTTTGGCCCCTTGGCCCGGTGCTGCAAATATTTTTTCAGGGCAGCTTGCAACGCTTGGGCGGTGAGCTTGCCCGTTTTCATGGACAGGGCAATAGTTTTCTGGGTGACTTCTTCCTGCAATATGAATCCCTCCTTGTTGCAGAAAATTCAGAGCGGCAGCTAGGGTGGAACCACCAGCCGCCGCAGGTAAAGTGTTCTCATGGATGGGTACTCCTTTCGGTCAGGTGTTGGGCGGGCGGCCCCAATCGGGCTGCGCCATATCGTGCGCCACAAGGGACGCATAGTAGCTGTTGATGGTGCTGGGGGCGTTGAACAGCATGGCCCGCAGGTATTGCTTGATGTTGCGGACTTTGGTGGTGTTGTCCCGCAGGCAGTCCATGACGAACTCGATGTGATGGCTGTCCAGCTTCAAGAATTTCGCCTTGACCAACTCTGCCGGGTAATCGTCCCCGGCCACCCGGATGGACTTGCGGGAAGTGCAGACCGTTTCCAGCAGGATGTCCACGATTTCGTCCAGCTGTTCCCGGTCTATCCGGGGATTCTGGGTGAGGGTGTCATACTCGATGTTCTCCAAAATCAGGTCCCGGTAGATTTGATAGGCCGTTTCCTTTCGGCTTCCTGTCCGCTCCGGCGGCGGTGCCGCTGTCTCGTCCTCGTCCAAAGGCAAGGGGTTTGGGGAATGGATAGGAATGGAATCGGTATTTAATCCCTCTTTCTTTTGTTTTTCTGTAATTAGTTTATCTTTATTTAATTGCATTGGATTTTCCAACGTAGGGTTTTCCTGCGTGGGATTCTCCAACGTTGGATTTTCCAATGTAGGTGAAACCGATGCAGGAATGGGCTGCGGCAGCTCGAAGATTACATAGTCTGCGCCGCGCAGCCGTCCTTTCTCGTCCCGTTCTCTGGAACGCTGGATGTAGCCCGCCTGTTCCAGTTCCCGGATGGCCTGCCGTATCGCGTCTATGCTTTCCCGGTTGATACGGGCCAGTCCTTGCAGGGTGTAGTCCCAATCTTCCGGCAGGGAGAGCATTTGGGAGAGTAAGCCTTTGGCTTTCAGGGACAAGGCCCGGTTCCGCAGATGATGGTTCGACATGACCGTATAGCCGCTGTTCTTTTCTACCCGAAATACTGCCATTTCACGGATGCCTCCTTTCGTTGCAAACAAAAAAAGCAGCGTCCATTTGCTCCCGGTGATGGGAGAAGTGAACGCTGCGCGTACTTGATAATTTTTAGGTTGTGTGGTATATAAAAGGCAACTGGATTTCAAACACAGCTACCCATCGGGGTGCGATACAAGCAAGTTGCTATCCGATGACCTCAAAAACAAATTGTACTACGATGGTTTTTGAAAAGTTCTGTATCACTACTCGCACCAAACAATGAAAATCCGAACCTTTTCTCGATAGGAGAAGGGTTCGGATTTTTTGTTTTCTTCGGAAAACAGAACGAATCCCTTGCTTCCATCGAAAAACGTCCTAGACCTTATCACAAAAAAGCACG
>ENA-OPZC01000099-OPZC01000099.1-human-gut-metagenome-genome-assembly--contig:-NODE-99-length-17006-cov-2.387345_pt1 | contig 17006 bp, 22 predicted proteins | sample MGYA00242477_ERZ504491 | MGnify/ENA primary metagenome ERZ504491 (study PRJEB26092, sample SAMD00036249) | human gut metagenome | host: Homo sapiens | study: EMG produced TPA metagenomics assembly of... | reverse complement strand
TTACTATAGAACCCGCACATCTTTGGGTTGAATTGATGTAACAATAAATCATAGAACGATAAAATGAATAAACGACATTATGAACATACGTTACCCAATATACGAGGGAGTTTATCGAATACTTACGATTATAGTTGGATTTATATTGATATGGCGAAATACTTGGCTATTATATATCAATGTGAATAATGTTGGATTTTATTCTTCTTTTATTTCCGTACTGCCCTTTTCCTTGTTTTCTGCCTCCCCTAATGTACGTTTTTTCATAGCCCCGTCTGAGAGCCTTTGTTTTTGAACGGCAAATTTATTTCGGTGGATGGATACGAAAGAGTTCCGGTCTTCGCCCTTTGTACCGAAAAAAATAACGCCGGACGGCTTCGCTGTCCCCAACATTTTTTGTCGTCCAAAACTTTTCTCAATCCCTCCTTCCTTCTTGTTGTGTGCCGTAAAAAAAAGGCTTATAAACTCAGATGGGGCATGAAAGCTCAAAAAAAAAGTCGGCAGAAAGAAAAGGTCATCCCGGAAAGGGGTTTTAAAAAAAGGTCTTTAAATCTAGCTGAAGCATAAAATTAGAAGTTTAACCCTTTAAAAATGTGACATATGATTACAGTGACGGAACAACTAAAGAATGTGTTTGAAGCCAACCCTTTGTACTCAAAAGAGGGGCAGGGGCTTAATGCGGAAGTCATCGCAAGGTTTTTCCTTCCTTTTTCTTCGGTGGTATGGTTGGTAACGGAAGCCGAACAGCAGGAAGACGGTGACTGGCTTTTTTTCGGTTATTGCCATATTCAAGAATGGGAATGGGGTTATGTGCTTCTTTCTCAAATTCAAGAGGTGAATGTTCGTGGGTTGACCGTGCAGCTGGATAAAGGACTGAAAACCGGTATAACGGTAAAAGCTTGCCTGAATTGATTAGAGAATAAACGGAGAGGGAACAACCCCTTTCCGCTTTCCAACCGGAATATTGAACTTAAAAACGGAAGTTATGGTTTACGAGACGAATTGCACGGAAATAACACAGGACAAATGGCGTGAGCTGATGAAGTACGGTAGAAAATGCTCCTATCGGCTGCTTACGGCGAGAATCAAGCGGGAATTGCCGGAATTATACCATGCGCTGGCTCTCCAGTTCTATAATCCTTATGCGGAACAGTGCAGGCAGACACCCACACATTATATATTGGTTCATTCGGCCATTGAATATTTTATCAGAAAACAATAAAGGACAAATGGTTATGAAAACAAAAAAGGTTGATAAAAAGAAAACGCTGGCTTATGCGGTGGCATTTTACTTTACGGATGTTTCCGTAAAGTTCATGATGGGGAATGCGATGTATGAGTATGTACATACCGTTTATGACAGGCGGTATGATAACGGTGGCTTTAATACGCTTGCCGTAGTCTATAATTACAAGAGGATGAAGTACGAGGTATTGGTCGTATCGGACGAGAAGGTAGGTGATAAGGAGATTCATATATTATAAGTTTCACAAACAGGGCTTTTGCCATATAAAAACGGCTTTTGAGATGAAAAAGTTATCGGCTTATACGGTTGCATCCAACTGCACCGACTTGACGGATATACGTGACGGCATCGCTGAAATACATGAAGCGATGAAGACTTGCGTTGAATCCGGGAAACATATCCCTTCATTCTATGTTTCCCGGTTGGCCAAACTGGAAACTAAAAAGAAGAAACTGGAGAAACGGACGCAGGTACACATGACCGTCACCATCCGTTTCTTTATAGATGATGATACCCTTACAATGGCAGTCAGGCATTGCCTTTTCTTCAAGCTGGAACCGACTCGGCAGAATGTGATGAAAGCCATCCGTGATGCGGTTCTTAATAACGGACGTTCCATTCTTGACTTTCCGGAAGCATGGGGAGAAGATCTTATGGATGTGTCTTTCTTTGATGTGGAGAATGCCATGAAGAAGCTGCGTTCCTCATTCGGCCTATAAACTTCATTGCATATTTTTCCGAAAGTAAAGTAACCGTTGGATTTTTGGCCAGCGGTTCTTTTTCAAAAAGAACCAAAACTTTGAATACAATCTTTTTTCATCTTCTAACTTATGTATTCGGAAAAAATTCCATGGCATTCAGAAAAGGGATGATAGCGGTTTGGGGATTATAGGGTAGATTTGTGGGGTAAGCTTACAGAGACAGTTTTTATAGGCAGGTTCCGAAAAGCCTTTGAGAGAGTAGGAGAACATGAGTTATAATATATGGCTATAAGTATAAATGATAGACAATTGATTACACAATTTATTACTAATACTCAGAATTTGAATGTTAATTTACCTACAAATGGTGGAGGGTGTGCTAATTTAGTTAGAGGAATTATAGAACAGGCAACAGGAAAAAGAATTTCAGTTAATCCTTTTGGAGCTTCTTTAGAAAGTATGATACAAAAAATAAATACCTATCATGATTTAGCTAAATGTAATAATGGAGATATATTATATTTTGTGCATCTTCCTAATGCTGCTGTAAATTTACATCAAACTATTCATTATGCAATTTTTTGTAATGTTAATAATGCTGGTGTACAGAAAAATGTTATTGGGATAAATGGATTAGCAGATCTTTCTTTTTCTCCCACAGCTTATCATGGTGTTGTAGCATCTGTAATATCTCCGGGTAATTTTAATGGAGTAGGGCAGGTGATATATGATACTGTAGCATTCCCTAATATTCTTGGTGAATTGTATGTTATTGATTATGAATTGATATAGGAATAAGTTTCTTCGTTATTTTATGGCGTACAGTAGTATAGAAATAGAAAAAAACTGAAAATTGAATAGTAAATTTGTTTGCTCCATGTTACGTTTATTACCGCTTGTAATCGGGCTTTGCGCAGACTTTATGTCCTGAAGGCTTTTTAGTACCCCTTCCATTTGGAAGATTTTGACAGCAGCGATGAAGGTGGTGGAGGATATATCCGGCTGGAGGCTTTTCAGTGTGTTCTCCGATGGCTGATATCCTCTCATCTTCAGTTCCAGAATGGTATTGAAGTCATCATTTCGCATAGCCTTCATGAAAGCCTCCTCTTGTTCGTTGGCAATGTCCGGATTTGGATCGTATGCAGTTGCTTGCCGAACAAGAACAGACTTTTTATTAATGTAATAGTGTCGCTATTCGTCTGTTTTTATCTTCTAGCTAAAGGCAGTAACAACCGTTCCACAAGTTCTTTCTTGTTCTCAACGGGCATCTTGTTTCTGCCTTTGGCAATGACTTCAGCAGCCAAATCGCTTTTACGCCCGGCAATGTATTTCTGTCGCTTTCCGTTTATGAAGGCCTCGATACGGAAATCATGCCGGGTGTTTTCGATGATGTTGATTTCTGATACCAAAAAGCCATCCTCTGTCTCGTAGGGTTCGACAATGGTGGGCAGGTAGTGTTTCATGGTTTTCCCTATGATCGGAGATACCAAACCGGAAAGATGCTCTTCGATGCGGTCTTTCCAATAGTCATCGATTTGATGATTGGTGGCATAATCGTAAAAATGGCTGATGGCAAGGCTGACTTCTTCGATTATCCTTTTCGCATTCTTTATTCCGTTCTGTTTGGCAAATTGCATCAGGTCATCTTCCGTGATGTCGTTATCTTTTCCTGCAATGCTCATGGAGTGTGCGTTTTCGTATGCCGCACCGTCCAAATTGGTGGTGAATGTCATGTCGTAGGCTGGGGTGATGTGCCATGTGCCGTTTCTTTCCATCAGGAAAGAGAAATTCTTGATGTGGTCATCCACATTGCCGCCCATGATATTGAATACCGTCCTACGGTAGAGTTCGGACTGTTCGCTTGCCGGGATGTTCAGTTTTCGGCAGACTTCAAACAAATCCTCATAGCTCGTTGCATCCGGATTCATGGCAGCAAGTGTCTGTGTATGTATCTTCTCTCCGTTTATCCTATCGTAACGCTCCGTCAGGAAGTGATGTTTTCCCTCAATTTGAATGAGTCGGGAAGGCATCATCGTAATCCCGGCTTCCTTTGCCATCTCATAATATACCATTTCCATTTGCGTGAACGGAAAATCGTCCCCTTCTGCAAACTTCAATATGTAGTAGGTATAGCCCTCCGGTAAAGGGACTTGGCCGGAACGTATATCATGTGTCGTTTCATTGATGGCGATGATGGCTTTCGGGTGCTGCCCTCCGGCTGATGTACCTATCTCATAGATACTTTGCAGTTGCAGTGCTTCGTCATCTTGCACGGATATTTCCTCCCGTTCCTCAAAGATACGGCGTGCCAGTTGGTATAAACTCTCTATCTGGAGAGTGGAAGAGGATTCCAATCCAGGAGTGGCCGGGATGAACTCAAAGGCTCCCATTCCCCGTTTCCCGATGAAAGACAGTTTATCTACCGGTGTGAGTTTGCGCTTGGGGATATGGTTTTGTGCCGCCCATTGGTCGAAGACCATGTTACCCCACCGATCAGGCAATGAATCTGCCAAAAACGGTGGGAGACCTTGATAAGTCTTTTCTTTGTTTCCGAGTATGGGCATACCCTTTGCCGCCGGTCCTTTGACAGAAGCGGTCAGTGGGGCGATTTCCACTCCTTTCTTGATGAAATCCGGATGATAGTTGAAGACGGCTCTTTTGTTTCTTTCGTCCCAATAGAGCTTTCCGACTTCTTCTCCCCATAACATAACACTCACAACATTATTTTCCATGTCTTATCCTTTTCGGCTTTTTATTCATTATTCGTTCCATTGTATAGGCTGAAACAGGTATTTCCGGCATCAGATCATCCATCTGTTCCAGACAGTCCACTACTCGTAACAGGGCAAGAAAGTTGCCCATATTGATGTTATAGGCCTTCCCGTTCTCAAACTGGCGTAAGGTGATAAGGCTGACACCGGCTTTCTCGGCAGCCTCTTTTTGGGTGAGCCTATAGGTTAGCCTGTATTCCTTAAATCGTCTGCCCAGTTCCACTATGATTTCCGGATTGGCCATGGCTTGGGTGATGTGATTCGTTGTCATTTTACAAAGGTAAATATATTAATTGTTAAATCAAAATATGATATATAACAATTAATATATTTACTGTTATATTGAATTGTGCGCGATGTAGTTTGTGTGCTAATCCCCCAATTCCATGCTACGTTTATTGCCGCCTGTAATCGGGCTTTGCGCGGGTTTTATGTCCTGAAGGCTTTTTAGCATCCCTTCCATTTGGAAGATTTTGGCGGCAGCGATGAAGGTGGTGGCGGATACATCCGGCTGGAGGCTTTTCAGTGTGTTCTCCGATGGCTGATATCCTCTCATCTTCAGTTTCAGAATGGTATTGAAGTCATCATTTCGCATAGCCTTCATGAAAGCCTGCTCTTGTTCGTTGGCAATGTCCGGCATATGGATCGTATGCAGTTGCTTGCCGAACAAGAGCAGGTTTTCTCCGATAAAATCGGCGTGTTCCGGCTTGACCCCGCAATCCTTGGCAGTCTCATGCCAATGCGATACGGTTTCCTGTATCTCTTCGATAATCTGTTTGTGTTTCCGGATACCCATGTTCTCACCTACCTTTTGCAGATCTTCCATCGTGAAATTGTCTTGTTTGCCGTTGAGTGACAGCTGGTGGCGGTTCGTCCATTTGCCGCCCGGTGTGTATGAGTAGCAGAGGTCGTATGCTGGGGCCAGTTTCCACTTCCCTTGTCTATCCATCAGGAAAGATAAGTTCTTGCTATGGTCGTCATGGTTCCGGCTCATGACGTTGAACACCATTCTTCGGTATAGTTCCTCCTGCTCTGGATAAGGGAGGTTCATCTGCCGCATGATACGGAATATCTCTTCGTATGAATGGCGTTGGTCACGGTCATAGTGGGCAAGCCCGGCCAATGTCTGTACATGGATCTTCTCTCCGTCTTCCATACGGTCAAAACGTCGTGTCATAAAGTGATATGACTCTTTTTCCTGAAGTAACCGGCATTCCATCATATCGATACCGCAGGCTTTTGCCATCCGGTGATAGGCATATTCGATATTTCCTATTCCTTGTGGATTGTCCGTTATCTGCGTGTGTTCGCTGTATTTGCCGCCATCAAATTTCAACAGCCAATACCCGAATCCTTCAGGAGCTTTTACCTGTCCGGAGCGTACCTCTCCGGTAATATCGTTGTAGGCGATGATGGCCTTGGGCTTGGCACCTCCGGCAGATGTTCCCACTTTCAGTATATCCAGAATGTTTCTTCCTTCCTGGCGCAGTTGGACCTGAAAAGCCATTCTGTCCGTGAATACGGATTTGGCAAGCTCAGTCAGTTCCTCGATATGGAGCACTGATGATTCGTTCATGCCGTTGATTGGCGAGGACGGCTCAAACTCCAGTGCGCCCATGCCACGTTTGCCTACATAGCAAAGCCTGTCTAAAGGGGTAATCTCTTCTCCGGACAATCCCTTGCTGGCAAACCATTCATTGATGATCTGGTTTCCGAAAGTGTCCGGCAGTGAATCGGCAAACAGGCCGGGCAACCCCTTGAAACAGTCGGTACGGTTTTCAAGGAACCGGTAGGGGGTGTTCCTGTACTGGCTGATGGGCATGATGATGGGAGAAATGTCAAGACCGGAGCGGATGAACTTCCGTTCATAGTCGAACAAGGCGGCATTGCTTTCCTTTTCCCAATAGAGAGAGCCTACGCTTTCTCCCCATAGCTTTACATCTACTATCAAATCATTCATGGTTATCTTGTTTTAAATGGCGTACACGGTAGCGTTTCTTTCCTTGCAGTTTTTTGAGCTCTATCGGGCTGACCCGGATTTCCGGTACCAGTTGCTCCAGGTTCTCCAGCAGGCCGAGCGAGCGGAGTACGCTGATGAACAACAGCAGCGATACCGATTTGCCCTTCTCGATGTTCGCAACGGTCAAGGGGCTTACACCGGAAGCCGTTGCCAGTTCTTCCTGCGTGATATGCTGCCTGATACGTGTCTCTTTGATGCGCTGGCCGATTCTCATCAGCACAGCTGGATTGCTCATTTCATTCCACATGGTTGTTCCTTTTTTGCAAATATACAAATAATCCATGTAAATATATAGATTAACTTGAATATATGATGTTAATCTATATGAATACAATGATTATAGTTGCTTTATCGGCTGTTTTTTTCTTTGAACTAGGATGAAAACTGACTAAAATCACAATGTGTTGTGAATATGAAAGAGCTAGGAAAGATGATTAAAGAGTGCAGGAAGAGTTTGAAGGTCAATCAGCTGGAACTTCTCCGAACTGGCGGGCGTGGGCATCAATACGCTGGTGGCCATCGAGCGTGGAGAAGGCAATCCTAAATTGGCTACTGCTTTCCATTGGAGTTGATTAAAGTGCGGAAAAATGTATAAGATTGCTTCTATTATCTGCTTATTTTAGTATATTTGTGCTTTAAATAAGTGCGGATAAATGTATTATACGCTGTTTTTACATGTATAAAAATGCTGTTTGTAGATGAAAAGATTTGTTTTGCAACAACTTATAGAATGGAAAAACCGTGAGGATAGAAAACCTCTGATTTTAAATGGTGCCCGACAAGTTGGGAAAACATGGCTGCTCCATGAGTTTGCCAAACTTGAATACAAAAAAGAGGCTTATGTGGTATGCCGTAAGAATAACCTTGCACGCCAGCTTTTTTCTCAGGATTTCAATGTTGACAGAATTTTACGGGGGCTGCGTGCGATGACTTCCGTTGACATTACTCCGGGTGATACGCTTATTATCCTTGATGAGATACAAGATATCCCGGAAGCACTGGAATCTTTGAAGTATTTTAAAGAGGAGGTTCCGGAGTATCATATAGCTGTGGCAGGTTCACTTTTGGGGATATCCCTTCATCAGGATGTGTCTTATCCCGTAGAAGGTAAATGTCATCAATATATTTCCTATGAACTTTGAAGAGTTTCTTGTCGCCAAGGGAGAAGAAGAAGCTTGTAAATTGCTTATGAGTGGGGATTTTGAAACGATAAGCCTCCTGCATGACAAATATACGGATCTCCTTCGGCAATATTATTATGTAGGTGGTATGCCGGAAGTTGTACTCAAATATGTAGAAACGGATTCCTTGCTGGAAGTCAGAAGAATACAGTCGGAGATTTTGCAAGCTATGATCTTGACTTCTCAAAACATGCGCCCAAAGAACAGGTTCCGCGTGTCCGAATGGTATGGAACAGCATTCCTTCCCAATTATTTAAAGAAAACAAGAAATTCATTTACGGAGCTTTGCGAAAAGGTGCCAGAGCCAATGATTTTGAGATGGCCATTCAATGGCTTGTAAATGCCGGGTTGTTGTATAAAGTGCCTCGATGTACCAAACCGGAGCTTCCGCTTGATATTTATGAAGACCTGTCGGCTTTCAAACTCTATATGGTTGATTTGGGGCTTATGGGTGCTATGGTCAAGACAGATCCGGCCCAAGTCTTGATTAAAAACGACATATTTAAGGAATACAAGGGAGGAATGACTGAACAGTATGTATTGCAGCAGATGAAAAGTAAGGGCGTGTCACCGATTTATTACCATAACACAGACAATTCGCGTCTTGAGTTGGATTTTGTTATTCAACGTAATGCCCAAATGGTGCCGATAGAAGTGAAGGCCGAAGGGAATGTCCGGGCCAATTCGTTGACAGCATTACTGGGAAAAAGACCGGAATTGCATGCGGAGAGATTTTCTATGTTGCCTTATAAAGTACAGGGTAATCTTACAAATTTTCCGCTATATGCAATATAGGTGTATCCTTTTCCCATGCCGGTCATACCGTTAGAACTGATTGATAAGTATGATGCGTATGTTGGCCGGTATGTCTATCTTTGTGGCAATGAAAACAGAGAGAGGATTGATTTACGCCTTGTTTTCCGGGACGGAAAGGAGATTGGCACGGATGATCTGAATCTGTATTATAATTGATGTGACGGCTTGGATGTCCCCCGGATGAATGTTCGGGGGATTCTTTTTCTTTTGGGCGTTCCTGTGGGACGGTCAGGCTTTCCGTTGCAAGTCCTCGCCTAAAGGCTGTGGGCTTTACTCTGCAATCCCTAACGCATGGCTGAAAAGTCCTCTTGCCGGTGTTCTTCTTCATACAGCCTCATGCGTTCTTGTAATGCTTCTTTTAAATTGTCGCTTTTTTTCAGTCCGAGTTTGGCACGTATGTTCGCTCGTTGGCTGGTTATGTTTCCGCTACTCCGATGTAATAATTCGCATATTTGGCTGACGGTCTTGTCTTGCAGTATTAAACGGCAGATGTTTAATTCGGACGGGGATAAATTGGGATATATTCTCCTGATTGTATCAAGTTTACTTTTTTCCTTTTTCTGGTATGCGGCAAGGGCTGTAAAAAGATTTTCTTTGGATTGTTCCCCTATTATGTTTAACAGGGAGCTTGTCTTTTCTTCCGGGTTATTCTCGCTTAACAACTCGGCGAACGCGAATAGTTCTTCCTTTTTCATTTGGAGACGTTTCAAAAGCATTTCCTCTTCCTCTTTTAGCAAGTTGCTACTTTTTAGCAAGCTGCTGATATTACTGTGTAAGGATCTTCCTAATAAGGGGATCATGGTGTATATGATGATGATCAAAGGCAGATAACTGTATAGGAACGGTTCGTCGGTGATAAGTGTGCAGATTGTATAGGAAGCTATGGTAAGGGAGGACAATAGGATGGAGATCTTACTCATATAGGCACAGATGGAAAGCATGGTAAATAAGAGAGAGATAGTAAGGTTACTCATTATCAATGCTCTTTGATAACTATATTCATGTCCGCTGCATATTGAGCAATAAATTATCTCGATAGAAATCTCGATATGTATGGCTATCAGTATAATGGAAAAGGTCGTGGTCAGATTTACTCTCTTTTTAAAATAAGCGAGAGTGCACATGATGATAAACAGGAATAATACGCTGTTAATATAATAAAACTGTTCATTGGGAAATGGAACTGAAAATATGTATATGGGTGCGCATAAGGCCAGCATGAGCAGGGATAGATGAAAGACACGTTTTTGTTGATACGTTATTATCTTTTCTCTTTCTTTTTTGTCGTAAGTTTGAGTTTTTATTGAACTTAGAAAAGTGGCGGCTTTTGTGCTGAATATCATGTATTTTATTGTTTTAAGTGTTATTAAGTATGATGTTTCTTGCAAAGATAACTTGTTTTTTTGTATTGTTTAAGTACTTTTCTTTATGATGTTAAGTGTTTTTAATTGTTGTGTAAGCGTGATTGGCTGCTGTGGTAAGTGTTGTAGCTGTTGTGTGGTTGTCTTTTTAAGTATTTATAAGTTTAAAATACTTGTTTTTGCTTTGGAAGCTGGTTTATAGGTATGTATTTTTGCGGTCGAAATTCAAGGGGTGTAAAAGCCTGGGTTTGGATTGTCATATTAACAAATGATTAAATGACGAAAAGATGTTTTTTTTATATTAAATGTGTATTGTTCGTGCTCGTGTTGAGTATAAGCGGAGAAATATCCGCTCAGGAGAAGCGTGATTCGGTAAGGATCTATTTTCATCAAGGAAAGGTAAATATAGATACATGTTTACTTGACAATGGGAACGAGATGGAGCGGTTTGCTAAAATCTGTTCCGCATTGAACGACTCCGTCCGTCTTATCAGGAAAATTCAAATAATAGGAGGAGCTTCCCCGGAAGGAGGGGGGCTGTTGAATGGAAGGCTGTCTGAAAAACGAGCAGAGGTTTTGTGGCGGTATATATCACCTTATATAAAGATTCCGGTATTGGAGAGGGATTTTCATTTTTCGGGAAGCGACTGGAACGGACTTATAACGATGGTGAGAGCGGATGTGAATGTTCCGGAGAGGGAGGATGTCCTTCGTTTGTTGGAGAAGATCGTCCGTTTGGAAAACCAGGACAGCCCTTATTGGGGGGGAGAACTGAAAAGACTGAAAGGGGGGAGGCCATACTCATATTTGTATAAATTCCATTTTCCGAAACTTCGTTCGTCGATGGTGAAAATATGCTATGATAGTGATCCGATAAATCCCGTCAGAGATACGGTATATATACATACACGTGATACGTTGTGCATCCGTGATACCGTTACCGTCATAGCTCCGGTAAAGAAACGGCCGTTTTGCATGGCGGTGAAAACAAACTTGCTTTATGACGCTGTTTTGATACCTGACATCGGGGTTGAGTTCTGTTTGGGGAAGAACTGGTCTGTGGCCGGGAATTGGATGTATGCCTGGTGGAAAAGTGATCGGAAGCATAATTATTGGCGTATCTATGGGGGAGATGTGGAGTTGCGCCGCTGGTTCGGTCGGAGAGCGGTGGAAAAACCGTTTTCCGGGCATCATGTCGGATTGTACGGGCAGATCGTCACCTATGATTTCGAATTGGGTGGGAAAGGTTACTTGGGGGATAAATGGAGTTACGGGGGAGGCGTGGCTTACGGCTACTCGTTACCTGTGGGACATCGGTTCAATGTGGATTTCACGTTGGGAATCGGCTACCTTGGAGGATTGTACAAGGAGTACATCCCTTTGGACGGTCACTATGTATGGCAGACCACTAAAAAACGCTGCTGGTTCGGCCCGACCAAGGCGGGTATCTCTTTGGTGTGGTTGATCGGGCGGGGGAATTATAGCCGGAAGAAAGGAGGCAGGCAGTGATACTGATACGCTTTAGTCTGGTGTTCATATTTTTATGGATGGGACTGACGGCTTGTGAGCATAAGGATTTATGTTACGATCATCCGCACTTTGCCACGGTGCGGGTAGTATTCGACTGGACCAAGATTTCCAATCATGACAAGCCTGAAGGCATGAGGGTCGTATTTTATCCGACCGATGATGAAAGCAACACGTGGATATTTGATTTCCCCGGAGGAGAGGATGGGGAAGTGGAGCTCCCCGAGAATGATTACCGGGTAATTTGCTTCAACTACGATACCGACGGGATGGTTTGGAAAGAAAACGGCAGTTACACGCTTTTTACTGCCGATACGCGTGATGTTCGGTCGCCGGATAACCAGACAATGGCCGTCACCCCACCCTGGCTGTGTGGCGACCATATAGACAGAGTTATCCTCAAGGACATTCCGGAAGGAAGCACGAAGATAATACGGCTAACTCCCGTAAACATGGTATGTCACTACACGTATGAGGTGAACGGAATTCGGGGACTGGACAGGGTGGCGGATTTGCGGGCCGCTCTTTCCGGCATGTCCGGCTCGCTTAACATGTCCGGCGACAGTTTGCCCGCCGATCTTTCGGAGAGCCTGCTCTTTGATGGAATGGTTTCACGGAATCAGATTATAGGCGGATTCTATACGTTTGGACATTCCGCACTTGAAGGAGAGCCCAATGTTTTCCGGCTGTATCTCAAGAACCGTTCAGGCAGCATGTCTGTATTGGAACAGGACGTGAGCGACCAAGTGCATGATGTCCCGGTAGCGGGGCATATCGGTGATGTGCATCTGGTGTTGAATTTTGATTATGAGGTACCATCCGAGCCGGGAAGTGGCGGTCCGGGATTTGATGTGGACGTTGATGATTGGGATGATGTGAATGTGGATATAGTGTTGTAATCGAGTTTTATTAATTATATTTATTAACAATTTTATTCATTTTATGAAAAAAAGTACAGTAATGCTTTGGGCAATCTTTGGAGTACTACTGATGAGTTGCTCAGAAGAGGAGATTGCGAATGTGGAAACCTCCTCACGAAATGCGATTGGTTTTAACGTGTTAAGTAATGCGGCGGAAACGAGGGCTACCCCTACTACCAACACCAACTTGAAGAACACCGATTTCGACGTGTTCGCTTTTACGGCGGATGGTACTGCCTTCATGGGAAAGAACGACACGGAATTTGAACATGACGGAGTGAAGATCGTGTACAAAAATGGTAAGTGGGATTATGACAATGCGAGCGACCTTCGTTATTGGCCTACCGAGGCTTTGGACTTTTACGCGTTCAATCCCGGAACGGTTAGTGAAGACATGATGGTGTTTTATAGTTGGGAAGCCACCAAGGATGTCCAAAAGATAAGTTATACCTGCATGGATGAGTATGGAGCCGGTACTCATGCAAACTACGACGTGATGTATGCCATGGCCAAAGGCCAGACAAAAGACATGAACAACGGAATAGTGAAATTTAATTTCAAACATATTCTGTCACAGGTCGTATTCAAAGCAAAGACCCAATACGATAACATGCAGGTGGACATCGACGTGATCAAGATTCATAATTTCAAATTTGCCGGCGCCTTCACATTGCCTGCGGCAGCCGATGGAACGGGAAGTTGGAGTTCGTCTGATTTAGCATTTCCACACGCATTTACCGTAGTGAAAAACGCAAACATCACGGTCAATAGCAATACCGAAGCTACCGATATTACCACAAATACTCCTATGCTGAATATACCACAGGAGCTGACTGCTTGGACTGTTTCCGGAGCCAGCAAAACCAAGAAGGGTGCCGACGATGCGAAGCAATGTTATCTGGAGATCGCCTGCAAAATCCGGCAGTCCGGAGCTTATCTGTTGGGTTCAGCAAGCGAATACAAAACAATTTATGTTCCGTTCGGAGATACATGGGTAGCGGGCAAGCGTCATATCTACACGTTGATTTTCGGTGGTGGTTATAATGATCAGGGAGAGGCTGTGTTGAATCCGATCCGGTTTGATGCAGAGACAACAGACTGGGGTAATGCAGATAAAGCAGATAAAGACGTAAACGTCTAACCTTAATCCAAACGTTTATTAATATCGTACCCGTTGGCAGGTTAAACATACGCAAGATTAATCCTGCCAACGGGTTTTTTATTGCTTTTATCATCTGTAATTTATGTGTAGGGTTGCTTTTCTGCGTACCTTTTTCCTGGAGAATTTCTTTTGTGGAGTGTTTGCCCTGTATATTCCCGATACGCTGTTATAGCAGGGAACTGTTTTTATCCAAGTAGTCAGATATAGCCTCTTGCAATACCGATTTTAGCGAATCGCCTTTGCGGATCGCGATCAGCTTTAAGTTCTGGTGATAGGTTTCGTCCATGACAAAATTACAATGCACGGTTTTCGCTTTCTTCGGCTTTTGAGCCTCTTTTTGCCCGGCCGTGGATTGGATCAGGCTGTCTAATCCCCCGGTCAGCCCGGCCGACATACTGTTTTTTAAATCGTTCTTCTTTGCCATATGGTTACTTTATTTCTGTTAGCAGTTCGTTACATACCTTTTCGTAGTCCTCTGCCCCGGCAGATTTGGGGGCATAGTGAAAAATATCCTGCCCTTGTGTCGGGGCTTCGGCCAGCGCAATGGAGTTGCGTATATGGGTGCTGAACACTTTGCCCTGGAATGTTTCCTGTACCAGTTCCGAAACGCTCTTGTTCAGGTTCTTTCTTCCGTCGTACTGGGTTATCAGAACCCCGGCTATCGAAAGATCCGAGTTCAAACGTTGCTGCACCTTGTGGACGACCTGCATAAGTTTGGCCATTCCACGCATTGCCAGGAATTGAGCCTGAACCGGGATAATCAGCCGATCCGATGCGGTCAGCGCATTTAAGGTCAGCAATGATAATGACGGTGGGCAGTCTATCAGTATATAGTCGTACTTCTCCTTGCTTTCTTTGATAAGGTGCGCAAGTATAAGCTCACGTCCTGCTTCATTGATAAGTTCTGTCTCTACAGCCGACAAATCCAGACATGAGGGTACGATACTCATACCGTCCTTGTGCTGGTATATCGGCAGCGGATATTCACCTTTCATCGCTCCGTAAATAGTCTGTGGCAGTTCCGCAGACAAACCTAATGATTCAGTCAGGTTTGCCTGTCCGTCAAGGTCGATTAACAGCACCTTATATCCTTTTTGTTGCAAGGCTCCACCCAGGTTGATGGTGGTCGTGGTCTTGCCCACACCGCCCTTGTGATTCAGAATACATAAAACCTTTGCTTTCATAAATATGTGTATATTAGTTTCTTATTATATCTTTTCTGCAAATATAATGATTAATACTAAAAGTAGTATATACTAATGTACTAAAATTAGTAATATATTATGTGTTTTTTTGTGTGGTGAGATATTTTCAATCTTTCTAATCACCTTCTAATGTTTTTATTGTTTTAATAATATATAAATAACTGTAATAATAGACTGTTTTCCCAATAAAATTTATACTTTTGCATATAGATTTATATATGAATCTAATAGTAGAAAGTTGGCAAAAAAGAATGAACATATTGTGAAAAGTATGATTTCTGATTTTAATTATAATGTAATTAATCAGAAAGAGATAATCGAGTTACTATATTCGGTTAGGAAAGTGTATGGTTTTACAAATTACCGACTTGTCGATTTTATCGAATACATTGAGGATATATGTAATGTTGAAGAAGTCAGTTCTGTTAACGAACGTATGTCTGTTATTCCGTTATATGCAAAACCGAAAGCTGATATTTATGACTTAGCGGCTGCGTCATCGAGATCATCATATTTTAGTTTCTATACTGCCATTACAATACATGGCCTGACTCTTCAGTTGCCTAAGCATATATATATGACTAACGAGCGTAATAGTTATATAAAGTATGATAATACGTTGAAACAAGAGGCAATAGATACAGCATTTAATAAAAAACCGAGACAAACCACAAATATAAGGACTATCCAGAACTATAAACTTCACCTGATAAATGGTCAGTCAAATAACAGGCTTGGTGTAGTTCCATTTCGTAACTGTTATTTTGTCACAGATGTTGAGAGAACTATTCTCGATTCTGTAGCAAGACCTTTTTACTCAGGTGGTGTAACTCAGGTTCTTGAAGCAATTATTAATGCAAAAAACGTAATTGATGTTGATAAACTGGTCTATTATTATAATCAAATGCATTATATATATCCTTATCATCAGCCTTAGGCTTCTATTTAGAAAAAGCAGGATATGAAAAGCAAGCACTTGTTCCTTTTCTTAAAAATGAAACAAGTGCATAAATTCTATCTTACTTATAATATGAGATTTACTGAATTTGATCCTCGCTGGAATCTTTTTTATCCTCGTGGGTTCTAAAAGGTTCTATAAGATTCTTGACGAAATCAAAATAATAGTCATAATCCTTTGTCTCTTCATCATGGCTGATGGTTTGGCGTACAACTTCCCAGTCTTCTCTGTTCTGTTCCCTGAGTATTTCAAAGTTATCTAAGAAGGCAAGGGGTACACGCTTTGCAGCAAATATATTCTTGAATAACTCTTCTGTTAAGTTTAGGTTATTGAAATGCTGGCATATCATCCATATATCATAGAGATCTCTTGCTCTTTTTTTCTGCCTTGCGCTGCTTACAATCTCTTTGTATTTAGGCATAGTCTGACATAAAGCTCTTACTTTCTCAATTAAAATCATTTCCGGAGTATAGACTCTTAAAATAAGCCCGTCTATATCTTTCTTTATCGCCTTGTCTACGTATTCGTATGAGCTTATATCGACTGTATATTTGACTTCCTGTGTAGATTCATTTATTTTGATGGCATTTCTTCTTATAGCTCCTATATCATCTCCAAACTTTTCAAACTTTTCACGTTCAATGAGTTTGAACTCTAAATTATAACCTCTCCATTCTGGAATGGAACCTGTTTTTGGTTTCTTTATAAACTTTACATCATAAGCTACTAAACCTATTTCAGCAAACTCTTCATTCAGGTATTCGCCAAATACTCTTGACAGTCTTTCAAAATCTTTATCTTTAAACTCGTTTTCCATAGAGAAGTCAATGTCTATTGATCCTCTATTGGTTATATCGTATGCCAACTGCAAGGCATTTCCTCCTTTCAACACCAGCCCTTGCATAAGCAAGTCATCTTTCATCATTGCCTGGAGTGTGCATCTTTTTATTTCGTTTATGTCTACCATATTTCTATTTTTATAATTCTCTATGCTAAGTTAATGATTAATTTTGATATTGTTTGCTTTCCATTTTCTTAATTTTTTCTCGTTTAATGTTTTGTATATTGCATTTGTTTATGTTATGATTATATGTTTGTACTGAAATAAATCTATTTTTATGTTTCAGTACACTTTTCT
>ENA-OPZC01000094-OPZC01000094.1-human-gut-metagenome-genome-assembly--contig:-NODE-94-length-17532-cov-1.355473_pt1 | contig 17532 bp, 19 predicted proteins | sample MGYA00242477_ERZ504491 | MGnify/ENA primary metagenome ERZ504491 (study PRJEB26092, sample SAMD00036249) | human gut metagenome | host: Homo sapiens | study: EMG produced TPA metagenomics assembly of... | reverse complement strand
CTATTATGCCTATATATAGGACCTCAGAATTTTTGGTTGTAAAAGGAGAATAAAAAATAAGAGAAACCTGTTTAATTAAGTTCCTCTTATTCACTGTGTCAGAATCCATAGACTGTCTCCTGCAAACGTTCAACCGCCATCCAGCTACAATCAAGAAGCCTGAATCCGTAACCATCCTCCAGGGTCATCAGATACTCCTCAAAATCATCATACTTCTCCGAGTCACGTTTCTGCTCCTCCGTCAGTTTGATCCTTATGATCTCTCCGGTACTGTAATCCAGGAAAATAAGATAGTTGTACTTCATAATTTCAATCCTTTTTTAAGTTATACCTTTTCAATAATATACTCACCTGCGAAGCTCTGAACTCTTTCCCCATAGCTGTAACAAATCCTTCACTGTTCAGGATTCTGGCCATTTCAGACAAACTCCTGTCTTCTTTTACCAGGTTTTTCAACAATGCTATGGCTCTCTTGTTATTGGGATTGTCAAGAGCTTTCTGATGATTGGTCTTATTACTATTCTTTACCGCTTGCTCCAGTTTGTTCAATAGGTTTTCAGATTTACCCAGTTTATATCCCTTGCTTTCTTGGCTTTCAGGGATTGTTTCGTTCTCTGGCTGATTAATCCGGCCTCATATTCCGCTATACTGCTGATAATATGAAGTACGAGTTTGTTAGCCTCCGGAAAATCACAGAATACTATCTCAACATCACTCTCCAACAATTTACTGGTGAAAGCGACATTTCTACTTAATCTATCCAATTTTGCTACAATCAGGACAGAATTTGTTTTTCTACATAGTTCCAAAGCTTCTGTAAGTTTAGGTCTGTTGGATTTACGGCCACTTTCTGTTTCAATATATTCAGCAATCGTTTTTCTATCCTTCAAGTAATTCTGTATTATTTCTCTCTGTGCCTCCACGCCAAGTCCTGAGATTTCCTGTTTCACCGTGGACTGCCGTAAGTAGGCTACATAATTTTTCTGTTTCATAATTAACACTTGTTTAACGCTCTTCCCGGTTACTGAATGTCCGTTCAATAACCTTTAAGCAGGTTCATAAAAAAGGCTTTCCATGAGATTTCGAGTTCTTATAAATTCTACTCTCCCACAGAAAGCCTGTTGTCACATTTCCCGATTTTTCAGAGAACCGCTAATACTTTATAATATTATATGTTTCAGAAATTCTCTTTTCATAATCATCGGTTTTCTCCACAAGTTCATCCACCACAGAAACAAGCATGTCAAAGTAGATGCCCTCTCTCTTATCCCTGATTTCTCCATCTTTACCAAGCAGACAGACTTCAAACAGGTCAGCGCCCTCATTCAATACAATCTGAACTTTTCCGGTATGTTTGAATCCGTTGACCTTGAATTCAATACCACACTTTATCACTTTCACTGTCTCAATCTCAACTCCCCAGGACATAAGGATGGGGAGATTGGATTTCAGGATGGACCAGATATACTTAGCCAGTTCCAAATCATAATTCTTGTCTCTTTCCATGATTCTTTGTTTTTCCGTTCATGATTCTTTTTTGTTTTCCCGTAAGGACTTCAAACCTGTAGAAATCCTCGTCACAATTCATACACTGAAATGCATAGCCTTCAATCCTTGATCTTAAAAGCATACGCCCACATTTAGGACAGAATCTTCTCGTTTTCATATCCGCTTTTGTTTAAACTATATTCATCTTCACCCCAAAACATCCGATAATCCTCACATATTCTTCTATAATCCTCCAATCCCAAATGAGGAAAATTGGTGGAATACATGTCATAAAGATCTTCGGGAGTTAAAGTCGGGTCATGGTTCAGCATATCATAAACCTCATCCTCAAACTCATAGGGACTGAAATATGAATCACTTTGTGTATGGGGATAAGTGTCGGTACAGTCCTCTATGATATGTTCTATAAACATCAGACTCTTCGTCAGGTCTTTCTTTACCGTTATCTCCTCATCAGTATGGGCATTGTAATAGCCGCATGAAACGTTGATACAGGAAACCCCAAGCCCTTTCTCTTTCAAGGTCAGAATATCGGTCATCAAGCCGTTCTCCTCCATGTAACCCCATTTTTCAGGTTCTATCGCTTCAATGAACCCTTCGGAACACAACTCGGAATAACCTATGTTTGTAATAAGGTCTGAATTGCCTTTACGGTCAGGCTGGATAACGAATCTCACATCATCGAAGAAAGACATCACCGCCTCAGAACTTCCCTTGCAGCCTGTTTCTTCCTCTCTGAAAAAGACTTACTTTCATAGAATCATATTTCTTCAGGCATTCAAGACAGAGGAACACTCCATTTTTATCATCGGCTCCCAAATTCTCAAACCTCCTGTTCTTTGGCGAATAACCGAATATGACTTCCCTTATCTCCACCGCCTTGAAATCCTTTGAATGCTTGCAGTGTGAAACCTGGTCGATATGGCTCACTAAGCAAGAATAAACTTCCGCTTTACCCTTGACTACATACAGGTTCCCGAACTTATCCTTTGACACGGATATATTTCCGGGAAGCTGTCTTATATAGGAACAGAGGAACTTTACCATCTTCTGTTCCTTCCCACTCGGGCTGTAGATACTATACAGCCGCTTCAATAATTGTATATTCATGATTTATCTCTTTTTTAAGTTTATAGCCGTATGGAAGGTTGGTACTTGGATTTATCCTGTCGAACACCTCATTGTCAAACTCCCATGCTTCCTCATTTCTCAATAACCGGCATAATGTATCCGTACCGATGCTTTTATTCTCATAGATACCTTCCGGTTCATTCCAGATATTGATCCGGGTAATGTCGGTGTAATCCTCATACCATTCATCATCATATTCGGAGTAATGCCAGTTCTTCCGCTTGAACTCATTCTCCGCTTTCTCCATACATTCCTTGCAGCAATAATATTCCTCCGTCACTTCCGAACACATGGCATCATCCAAAAGAATGTTTGTTCCACATTCATCACAGCAGACACAGTCGTCCTCGTGGTGATATTCTCCTTTCGATTCTATCCATATAAAATCATCCAGATTGTTCACGTCCACCCAAATCTCCCTTCCGTTCCGGTAACAGGATCTGGTTACTGAACAATGATACTGGTGGTAATCGTCCCATTCCCCGTCATCTTCATCATCGTCCCCGTAAAGATTAAGGTCTGTTGTATCAAGGTTGTATGAGGTTTCGGAATTCTCGTAGTTATAGGCTTTATTCCGACTGTAACTGTACCATTTGAAAGAATCCTGATAAGAAAGCGTGTCTTCCAGTTCCAGATCACAGCCAATCTCAAACTTCTTGTCGGATAATGAATTCCCATGAATATCTACAAATGCGTTAGCTCATGACAGGATGCACCCACGATTTTATAACCGTCTATGTAATCCCCTTGAATGAGTTTGTCAATCAGTAACCGTTTCAATACATCATCACCTCCTGAAGAGTATTGCCTTTCAAGTAACCTCCATTTATTGCCATCCTGATCCGTAACGTCAGTAAATAGAATGGATCTTGCTACAGCCAATCCTGTTTTGTCCGTTATGTAAGCTGCTTTGGCTTTTACCGAATCACGATAGAATGAAGTACGGTCTTTATCCACCATACATGAACCGAAATCACCCTTGCAACAGTCGCTGTCATAGATACTCCGGAAATCGTCATTGACATGTAGTTCTATATCAGGAGTATATCCATGAGTATAAGTACACCATTGCTGAGTGAAAACATCTCCTGCAATCCAATTTACTACACTTGGAGAGAGCAGCTTTCCTATTTCTGTTTCAAGGATAAGCTCTCTCATGAATTTTCCGGCCCTCATCTTGAAGACCCGGTTACGTTCAACATTGATATAGCGGACTGAACCTTTATCCAAGTCCTCACATACACCTTGGCTTTCGTCAGTCTGATATTGGGAGGAGTAATATGTCTTTCCTATCAGTTCCACCCTATAAGGTAGCTTTTTATCACCTTTTCCTGATTCAATGACAGCATCCATTACTTTTTTCTGTAGGTCAGCCATATCATATATATGTAACAAGGCATAATCGTCATGTTCCCTGCAATACCGAAGCAATGCAGGATTTTTCAGATGGCCCAGCAGTATCCTGTTCTTTCTTACCACTGTACCGTTATCTCTCTTTTCAAGTCCGAAACAGGCCTTGAATCTTTCGTAACCATAAAAATCATAGTATAACATAATCTTCTGAATTTTTAAATTGTCGGTAAATAAAAAAAGGAGAGATACTTCCTTTTAATCGGAAATATCCCTCCCCGGAATATTGTCCCGGTATGTCTCAACCGTTTCAGATGAATGGTATCGTATCCTCTTCCAGAACTCCCGATTCCACTATCTTCTTACATAGCTCATGGGAAGCCTTGTTCCTCAGGTCATATCCGTAACCTTCACTTCCCATAATCTTAATCACTTCAACCATACTTCTGAATAAAGTCTGTTGTAGGGTCCTGTGGAATGTAGTCACCGCCGAAGCGAACCTTTTCTCATTCCACCCATAATCGTTCAGGGCATGTTCAAGTTCTTTTGCAGCCTTGAATTCCCTGCTGTTTTCCAATTCATGTCTTTCCATAACCTATAATATTAAACCGGAGATAATTCTGTAGGGAAAACCTCAGCCTCGGAAAAATCGGAAGTTATAAGGACACACTGTCATCCTCCAAATTATCCGGGACCGAAACCACTTTGTATTCACCCTCTGATATACCTTCGGGATCATGCCAGCAAACAGTGGCACCAACTTTTATAAAATCATATTTCATCTCTAATATTCATTATTGATTATACATTATTCCTGTTGTAATGATTTAGGGTAAACGTCTTTCTTATACGTGACTGACATTCATCCGGATTCCTTCAGAATCTCAGCATATCTTTTATCAGAACAGCCTTGCGGCAATCTGTCTATGCATGTCATAATATCATTCACTTCCATATCAAGTATCCGTTAAAGGGTTCAATAAAAAAGGGAGAAAGATCATGTTTGTTATATTTAGATCTTTCTCCCTTATGAGTTAATTTCTTTTTCGGTCTAACTCAAAAACCATCCGTAATTCTGTGTATCCTCACCCCTTAAAGCTTTTTGGACACCAATCGCAAAATCAGTACAATTCTGATTTCTCTCCAGAAACTTGTCTATGTAGGATTGTTTGGCGGCGTCATTGAGTAGCTGCATCAAATCCCAACAAGTGATATTCTCTCTTCCACGTAACCCGAAATTAGGGTTTTCTATATAGCCTTTCGTAGCTGCATTGACATTGGAATCACCTAAAATCACCTTTGGCAGTTCTTTAAGTTGTGAAGCGGGTAAAGCTTGATATAATCTGAGCCTACCTATTATTTGGCAGAACTGTTCCTGTGAAATCCTCGTTCTTCCCAGGTTTTCAAGTAACCTGAGATTTTGTTCGGGATTAAAGTCTTGAAATAACCGTAGTGCTGAACTGTATATATCTGCATCACTCATCACTTCCAGTCGTCCGGTCAAGCCATCATTGGTCAGCATTAGATTTGAACAAATTTTCACTCTCCATCCGATAAAGATTTTAAATTTCTCCGGTGATTTTCGGGCGTATAGGTTTTCCTCGTTCAGACTTCTTACACCTCCGATACATAAATGTACTTCTTCTCCGTTCATCATTCTGCTCATAGACCTGATATGAAAACAGAAAGCCATACGTTGATAATAGATAGTCTCGTCCTCAGGTTTAAGTTCTTCCTTCTTTTTGGTTAATGCTCCCGGAACCCTGCCCAGAATTTTATGTGAAACTCTGATCTCTGTGTTACCAAAGCTTTCACCCGTAAAATAGCTCCTTGCAGCATCCTCGATCCGGTGTATGAATGTCTGGTGGCTGATTGTTAGTTGATTATCTCCAAAACTGGGTACAATGCAATTACTCTCCAGTTCTTCAAGTGTAATACCCGAAGTGTTACTCTCAATAAAATTTGGATGCTCCTCCTGTTCCTCTTCAGATACGATTACAGCATCTTCGGTATTAATCACATCCATCATTCTTGTCATCATTCCGATTGTTCTTGGAATGACAATAAGTTCATTAGTCATTGTTTCCATACTCTTTGTTATTTTTTAGTCGGTTAATAAAATGCGGTGAAACAAAAAAAGCCAAGAGGTGTCATTTCTTTGCTTTTATGAATATACCTCTTAGCTTCTTTATCCCTTTGAGTATTGAAGTTGCTACCTCCAATACGGTTATTATCACGTCTGCTTTCTTGTCATAATCCATTCATCAGACGTTCTATCAGTTTTCAGTCGCAGCATCAACGGCCTTGACTTCACCCGTGGCAATCTTCTTTTTCCCGAATTTGCCACTATACTTCTCCGCAAGCTCTATTACTACTGAACCTGCCACGATAATCTCGGCCACATAAGCTGCGACCTTCAATCCTTTAATTAAATTTCCCATGTCTCTTTGTTGTTTTAAATTGTTAGTTATTATTTCTATTCTCTTATATACATATTTCTCATATATAAGGCTTTGAGGGGAAATCAAGGAAGGGGAAGAAGAAAAAAATAGACCAATCTTTCGACTGGTTGTGACAGTTGAACCGTTGTAAACAGCTCCTCGCATTTACTTGGCCTGTCATGCGGCATACATTCTTTCGTGGGGAACTTTATGTCTTGTCCACATACTGGAATTGCTACGCATCATCGAATCTACATCTTATCCATCGTCTGAAAATAAGCGTGACCCGGTAATTGTTTTATTGTTATACTTGAAGCTCGCACCTTATTCTAATGGTGTTGAATAATGCTCCAAGCTATTTTATCATATATAAGAGTTTGAGGGCTTTGGAAAAGGGGAATTATAAATGGGAACAAAATTAAATAATCTCTGCTACTGATTATCAGCAACAGAGATTGTTTATTGAATATGGCTAATGTCTGTGGATTATAAGATATGACCGTGATAATCAAAAAAGAACTCTTTCTCTTCAGTATTAATATTTAGTTCTGCACTTCTTTTTAATCTGTCTTTAACATAATCTTTCTTTTCCTCGTCCAAGTCAGGTGTCTGATAATCTTTTTCATATGTAGTGTTTGCTAATTTTTTATGTCTTTTGAAAGAAGTGTCAAAACCTAATGCTTTTACTATATCATACACTTTGATCGCCATCGTATTAGGCAATTCAATACACTCCCCATTTGCATTCATTATTTTATAAGAATTACCTTTAGGTGCAATTTGGGTTAATTATACCTTTAGAAACTAATGATTCTACAACACTCCGGATTAGCTAAAACTTACCTGATGTTTCTTCTCAATTTTTTAGCTGTTTGATTTCCTTTTTGAGTTCATTCTTATCTCCTCCAAATTGAAAGCGTCTAATCTGGATGTATTCAAAGAACTCCTTTTGTAATAAATCAATAACTGTTTTTGAAGCTATTTTCTCCTTAGTTACTTGACACAGTAGATCTATTTGTTTGATCGGTTGAGTGCCAATCGACATAATACTTATTTTATCACTTAAAACTGCAATTTTCTCATCTATGACAAACATTTGCATTTTGAATTTCGAAGTCTTCTCTGCAATGGAAAAAGCTAAGGCGATTTGCTCTGTTTCTGAAAGTTCCTAAAACTTTTTTGAATCTGTTCTTCTACTCTATTGAGACTTTCTTGAAAACGTTTTTCTTCTTCACCTTCCCAAGCCCGCTGACGCATAACAATAGCATTCCGATATTGTAATAGCAATATTCTTTTGCTCAAATTAAGTTTGAACTCCATATAGCTATAATTGCTATCTTGAAACAAGCTGTAAATAGATTTATAATGCTCATTTAAATCTGTAATATATTTATCTTCTATCATTACACATATTTTCTTTATATCAGCCTGTTCCTTATCTTTTAAATGTTGCTCTAACAGTTGAAATAGCTTTTCTTTATAATTTTCCATGACTTTACTATTTGGGGTGAAGATAAAAAATACTTTGATAATAGGATTTTAAAACTGTGTTTTTTATTACTTTTGCTTTTAATTATTAACAGTTGCGTAAGTAAGATAAAATCGGATAGTTAAAAGCTTGGTTGACATTCTGTTGACACAAATAAAAAAGATCCCTAACAAACTGTTGAATAACAATCTATTAGGAATCTTCTTTGTGGACCAGCCTGGGCTTGAACCAGGGACCTCCAGATTATGAGAACGATAAAATGATATTCTGCGATAGTTAACGATTTTAATCTTTATTGAATATCAGATAGTTATGTAGATTGTCACTCTCGGTGAAACTCACTAAATCCCCCTAACTGAAATAGTTTGTTTACGCATTGTTTACGCAAAAACGAGGGGAAATATAGAGAAGTATATATTGTTATTACCTCATTTGAATGGGCGATATAGAATCCCATGCTTTCCACATATTCTGCTATAAACAAAGAGCATGATTGACGTTATCGCCAATTATTTATAAAAAAGATGCTCTTTTTTGATATGTCTCTTCGTGATTCTCAAGGCTTATTTGTACTTTTACATCGAAAAGGATGTCTTTTATGGAAAAAGAAAGGATTAACAGGCTGAAGATTGTGCTTGCCGAAGAGCAAAAAAGCAGTAAGTGGCTGGCAGAGCAATTAGGAAAAGACAGGGCTACTGTCTCCAAATGGGTGACGAATACCATGCAGCCTGACGCAAGAAACCTCCTGCGTATAGCAGAGGCTTTGAACATTGATGCAGGTAGGCTGCTCAACCAAAAACATTTGAACAATGAAAGAAATAGATATTATCCAACAGATTAAACTTGGCGAGGTCAGTAAGGTGCAGTTCAAAGAGCGGATTCTTGACAACTATGATATTGGTTGCGAATTGGTGGCGTTCAGCAATGCACGTGGTGGTACACTGGTTGTTGGCGTGAAGGACAAAACTGGTAGTGTCAATCCTTTGTCGTATCAAGAAGTACAGGAAACCACTAATATACTTGGAAATATCGCATCAGAGAATGTTGTTCCTGCCATCCTTGTTGATGTAGAAACTATTTCTGTGGATGGCGGAAGCCTTGTTGTGGCTCATATTAAAGAAGGGGTGAATAAGCCTTACCATGACAATCGGGGGATTGTGTGGGTGAAGAACGGTGCCGACAAGCGCAAGGTGTTCGATAATGCCGAGCTTGCCGAGATGATGACCGACTGCGGCAGTTTCTCGCCTGATGAAGCAGGTGTTCGGGATGCTACGATTAAGGACTTGGACGAGAATACCATCAAAACCTTTTTAAGCAACAAGTTTGAAAAAGTATTGGTGAGAAAAGGTTTGGTGGGTGATGCATTCCGTGAAATCTCTTTAGATACAGTCTGTTCTGCTATCGCCAGTGGGCACGATGGGGAGAAGTTGCTGCGTAACCTACGTTTCATCCGACCCGATGGAAAAATCACAGTGGCCGCAATGTTATTGTTTGGGAAGTACACTCAGCGTTGGCTTCCAGTAATGACGGCAAAGTGTATCTGTTTTGTGGGTAATAGTCTTGGCGGTACACAATTTCGTGATAAAGTGAATGATGCCGACATTGAAGGCAATCTGTTTCATCAGTTCGAGACTATTATGGATTTCTTCACCCGGAACTTGCGTCATATACAAGTTGGGGATGAATTCAATTCGAAGGGAGTGTTGGAGATACCCTACACCAGTCTTGTTGAGTTCACCGTAAATGCTTTGGTACATCGCTCGCTGAATGCGAAAGCCCTATCCGCATCTTCATCTTTGATGATAGAGTGGAGATACACAGCCCGGGAACTCTCCCTAATGGGCTTTCCGTAGATGATATTGTTGTGGGAACTTCTATGCCACGCAATATGTTCCTTTTTACAAATGCCATTCACTTGCTTCCCTACACAGGAGCGGGTAGTGGTATGCTTCGTGCCTTGTCTGAGGATGTGAATGTCTCGTTCACCAATAATGACAGGACAAATGAGTTCGTGATTACTATAAATAGGCCAGTAGGTAACCAAGTTAACGAGAAAAGTAACCAAGCCAGCAATAAAAGTAACCAAGTTAATGGCAACTTAGACACTAAACTTGGAGACTCTGACACCAACTTAGATACTAACTCTGACACTTTTAATGCAGACTCTGATACTAAACTTAGACACTCTGACACTAGCTTAGATACCAACTCTGACACTTTTAATGTAGACTCTGACACTAAGCGTCCTAAAATAACAAATAAACAAAGGGATATAGTAAACTTCTGTAGTGTGCCACGTAGCAGCAAGGAAATTCTTGAAAGGGCAGGTGTGACATACCATAGCAAGAATATCCAAACATATATCATGGCTCTTGTCGAGGCTGGTTATCTTGAGATGACCAATCCCGAGCATCCCAATGCAAGCAATCAAAAATATAGGAGAAGTAAAAAATGAACTCACATATATTCACTAACAAGAACGGCAACACACTGATGTGCGAATTTGAAGGAGTCCTCAGTAACAATCCTTCAATAAAGAATCTTGATGCGGTGGTAGGATTCCTCCGTGCATCAGGCTATTTCTCTTTGCGGCCTTTTTTAGACAATATCAACAAGGCTCGTGTGTTAATTGGTATAAACGTAGATAAGTACATAGCAGAAGCTGCTCGTCAAGGGAGAATATTCTTTGGGGCAGAAGAAGAGGTTAAAGCCGACTGCTTGCAGCAAATACGTAGAGACATCGAACAATCCGGATACAAAAGGGAAATAGAAGACGGTATCTTTCAGATGGTAACGGACTTGGTAGACGGGAAACTGGAACTGCGTGCGCATCCATCAAAGAAGATTCATGCCAAGATATACGTATTATATCCTGATGATTTCAATCAGTACACACAAGGAATTGCCATAACTGGCTCCAGTAATCTATCCGGTAACGGACTGGGCATCACAGAGGATAAACAATACGAATTCAATGTAAAAATGTCACAGTATGAAGATGTAAAGTTTGCGAAAGATGAATTTGAAGAGCTTTGGAAAGAAGCTGAAGGATGCGAGATAACTGCTGAAGATCTCAAAATCAATATAGAGCGTACTTATCTCAAAGGTGATATATCTCCTTATGACTTATACATAAAGATGCTCATTGAGTATTTTTCTGACCGTGTGATGGATGCGGACGATGAGAATCCACTTAATGTTCCAGAGAACTACACTAAATACGATTATCAAATGGATGCCGTAGTGGAGGGGTATCAGAAGCTTCTGCGCTATGATGGTTTCTTTCTTGCCGATGTTGTGGGCTTGGGTAAAACTGTTATCGCTACAATGATTGCCAAGAAGTTTTTGCAGGAGAATGGGCGCGACAACACCAAAATACTTGTGGTATATCCCCCGGCTGTGGAGCAGAACTGGAAAACCACTTTCAAAGATTTTGGCATTGACAAATATACCAAATTTATTACAAATGGCAGTTTGAACAAGGTTCTTGATGAGGATAACTATGACTATTGGAACGCTGACGAATACGATCTTGTCCTTGTGGACGAAGCGCACAAGTTCCGCTCTCACACTACAAACGCTTTCGAGCAGTTACAGGAAATCTGCAAGATGCCACGCATCAACCAAGGGCATATCAAGGGCTACAAAAAAAAAGGTGATGCTCATTTCGGCAACCCCAATGAATAACTCACCAGCCGATATTTATAATGAAATCCTCCTTTTTCAAGACCCACGCCATTGTACCATAGATGGAGTAGCTAATCTTACGGCCTTTTTCAGTCCGCTCATCAAGGAGTTTAAGCGATTTCGTAATGAGCCTGAGTTTGATTTGACCAAATTCAAAAAACTGGCTGAGCAAGTGCGCGACCGCATCATAAAGCCTCTATCAGTTCGTCGTACACGTACCGACATCGAAAATGTACCACGCTACAACAAAGATGTGAATGGTTTTCCCAAAGTGGAACGCCCAATAGAAAGTCGCTATGAACTGAATGAGCATTTGGCAGACTTGTTTGAGAAAGCTATGCTCACGCTTACTAAAGACCTGAGTTATGCATGTTATCAAGCTATTGCTTATCTGAAACCTGAAGCCGCAAATGGCTTATATGACAATGCAGAAACCATTAGCCGCTCCTTGGCCGGAATCCGCAAGAATGGACTAGTGAAACGTCTAGAAAGCAGTTTCCATGCGTTCCAAGTTTCCATTGAGAACTTCAAGATTGCAAATCAGAATATGATTGACATGTTCAATAACGATAAGGTGTTCATTGCTCCAGATCTTGATATTAACAATTTGTTGGCAGCAGGATGGAGCGAGGAAGAAATAGAAGAGAAACTGAATGCCAAGCACAGGACAACCCGAAGAATGCAAAGTTTACAGCAAATGATTTCCGTCCGGAGTTTATTGAGATGCTTCGAGCTGACCAAAAGATTCTTGAACAAATGTATATTGACTGGTCGGTTGTGACAGATGCGGATGATTCCAAATTTGCCAAATTTAATGAACTGCTGAAACACGAGTTATTCAGGGTAGAACGTAATCCAGAACAAAAACTTGTTGTGTTCTCAGAATCTATAAATACAGTAGAGTATCTTGCAAAACGTATAAACCGCAAAGACGTATTGGTTATCTCTGCTAAAAATCGTAGTAATCTCTTCAAAACCATTCGAGAGAACTTTGATGCCAACTTCAAGAACAAGCTCAACGACTACAATATCATACTTACCACAGACGTACTGGCAGAAGGCATCAACTTACACCGATCAAATGTAATCGTCAACTATGATACACCATGGAACTCTACACGGTTGATGCAGCGTATTGGACGTGTAAACCGTATTGGATCTGTATCGAAACACATTTATAACTATGTCTTCTATCCATCACGTCAGGGCAACAGAGAAATCAATCTTAATCAGATTGCCCTGAGCAAAATCCAGACATTTCACTCTACATTTGGAGAAGACAATCAGATTTATTCGCAGAACGAAGTGATAGACCGTAACCTGAGCAAGCTCTTTGACGAGGCGATGAAAGAGCAAAAGAAAGACCTTAACCAAGAGTTGCCTTATTATGAAGAGCTACGCACATTGTATAAGACCAATCGCCGTGAGTATAACCGAATAGCAAAGCTGTCACTTCGTAGCCGTACTGGTCGTGCGTCGCGGGCTGTTGATGGTGTTACGCTGTCTGGTGATACTCTCGTTTTTTTGAAAACCAACTTCCGTAAGGTGTTCTTCCTCGTATCAGAGAATGTGAAAGAACTTTCTGTGCTTGACGCATTGAAATACTTCAAGGCTACGCCTGAAGAGCTGGCTGTGGAACGCATAGAGCAACACCACAACCATGTTGAAAAAGCATTGCGCAAGTTCCACACTATACAAGAGGAAGAAATCAAAAATCAAGAATTTGGTCAAGATGATCCTTCAAGTCGTGGCGCACAGGTTAGTACCGCACTTAACCTGCTCTCTAATTTCATGCGTGAGATTGATGACAGCGAACTGTATCTGAAAGTCGCTCAACTGAAAACACTTGCAGAACGCGGAGTTATCACTTACATCTCCAAGCGTTTACAACGAATTCAGAAAGACCTACGCCGTGTTAGTGGCAAAGCACGCATGACACACGATGAGGCCTTGAACGAGATTATACAGATGGCAAATAAATATGCCCCATACTACATGGCAGAGGCAGAAATGCTGAAACAAATAGAATCGGAAGCCGAAATCATATTATCTGAATCATTTAAAGAAGCATAAATTATGAACTACAAGGAAGTAATTGAAGCAAAATACAGCCGTGAGGCATGGCAAGGATTGCTTTACGATATTTTTCACAACAAAGTGAAATTCTGGCGCACACCTACACCTATCCATGTGAGTAGCCGTTTGGCTAAGGAAGCTCTTAGTTTGGGAAACATTTCTCTATCAGATGGCGAGACAATTGCCGTCTATGAAGTAGAACTCAATGAGAAAGTTGATATAGAAAGGAACCGCCACGGCATCCGTGATATACTTACTACAGACTGGCGCAATATGGGCTATGCTGGTGCATTCGTTTTTGGCTACCGGAAAAACGAAAGTGTACTCCGCTTCTCATATGTAAGTGAGACATGGGGATTCAATAAACAAGGCGAATATGAAAAAGTATCTACTGACACTATGCGCTATACTTATCTGTTAGGTGAGGGACGCGGCTGTCGTACTGCTATAGACCAATTCTCCACGTTGAAGAATAGCAAACAGACGCTTGCCGACATTACTGAGGCATTCTCTGTTGAGGCACTAACTAAACAATTCTATGGAGAACTTTTCGACTGGTATCTTTGGGCTATTGACCCAGTTACAGGTGTCTCTTTCCCGAACAACACTTCCATTGAAGATGATGACCGAGAAGATATAGAAACAAAGATTATCCGCATGATAACTCGTATCATGTTCATTTGGTTTATCAAGCAGAAAAATCTTGTTCCAAATCGTTTGTTTGATCCTGAGTATATTCATACGATACTGAAAGATTTTGATGAAGAAAGCACTACCAATGGTAATTACTACAATGCTATTCTTCAAAATCTCTTCTTTGCAACGCTCAACCGTGCAATTGAGGATGAGGAGGGCAATAAACGCAAGTTTGCCACCGCATCTAAACGAGACATCAAAACACTCTATCGCTACGAAGAATTGTTCACTATTTCTGAGCAGCAAGTGATTGACATGTTCGCAGAAGTGCCGTTCCTAAACGGTGGTCTCTTTGAGTGCCTTGATAAGACAAAGACCATTGATGGTGTGGAACAAGCATACAACTATGATGGTTTTAGCCGTAACGACCGCACATTTGCAGATGGTCGCTATCGCTATCGTGCCATTGTTCCTAATACTTTGTTCTTTGATGAGAAACGAGGCCTCTTCTCTATTCTTAACAAGTACAACTTCACCATTGAGGAGAACACGCCCGAGGAACAACAAGTTGCACTTGACCCTGAACTATTGGGTAAAGTATTTGAAAATCTGCTCGGTGCATACAATCCTGAGACAAAGGAAACCGCTCGCAATCAAAGTGGCTCTTTCTATACACCTCGTGAGATTGTAAAGTACATGGTCGATGAAAGTCTGATTGCATATTTGGGCGAATCAGACTTCAACCGCTCACTGTTTGCTCCTAACTTCAAATACGAAGTAGCTCATGTGGAAGAGTATAAATCAATTGCTGAAAAGTTGAAAGCTGTCAAAGTGCTTGACCCAGCTTGTGGCTCAGGTGCATTTCCAATGGGATTGCTCAACCGTATGGCAGAGGTACTTCAGCGCATCGAGCTTAATACAAACGTGTATGAACAGAAACTGGCTATTATTGAGAACTGTCTCTACGGTAGTGATATTCAGAGTATAGCTGCACAGATTACCAAGTTGCGCTTCTTTATTTCACTTATCGTAGATTGTGAGCGTGATGCCTCCAAACCAAACTTTGGAATACCTACATTGCCAAACCTTGAAACCAAGTTTGTCGCCGCCAACTCTCTCATTGCTAAGAAAAAGCAAGATAGACAACGTAATCTTTTTGAAAATCCGGAGATCGAACCTACTAAGGAAGAGCTTGCAAAGGTGCGCCATGAGCACTTCATGGCAAAATCAGCTTCCGCCAAGCGTCGACTGCGTGAGAAAGACCAGGAACTACGCGAGAAGTTGGCAAAGCTCTTGGCAGATGACAATAATTTTGCACCAGAAGATGCAATACAACTTGCCGCATGGAATCCTTACGACCAGAATGCAGTGAGCAAGTTCTTTGACCCAGAATGGATGTTTGGAGTCACAGATGGTTTTGATATAGTAATAGGTAATCCACCATACTTAAGAATTCAAGAACTGCGAAATTTAATAATGATTTAGCAGATTATTTATCTGATAATTATAAATCTGCAGTGGGTTCTTTCGATTTATATGTAACATTTGTAGAACGCGGACTACAACTTGTAAAGCCTAAGGGAGTTATGTACTATATTATGCCAGTAAAATGGACAAATTCTTCTTTTGGAAAAGGTTTGAGAAGTATTTTATGTGAAAAATCTTTTATTTCTTCTATCATAAACTTCGAAGCTTATCAGGTATTTGAAGCATCTACTTATACGGGAATACATTGCTTTAAGCAATCTAAGTCTTTGGCGTATTTGGAGCTTGATAGGGATATGAAGAATAATCAAGAATTACAAAATTATCTAAGTTCTATTACTTATAATGATTTTGTAAATATAAACATAAATACTTCAGAGGCATGGGTATTAACCAACAAAAAGGTAAATACTGTGCTTGAAAAGCTTAACAAATGTCCATATCGTTTGAGTGATGTATTTGATAAAATTTTTCAAGGAATCGCAACGAGTAAAGATGATGTTTATTTTCTGTACGATTGTCGAGTAATCAACCCATTTGAAATAGAAGGCTATTCAAAATATTTAAAGAAGAATGTTGTGATAGAGAATGGCCTAGTAAAACCTTTATTGAAGGGTGAAGATGTGCATAGATATGAGCCTCTTTCTTCTGACAGATTTGTTATTTTTCCTTATGATTTATCTAATGACAAAGCCAAACTTTTTTCAGAACAACAAATTGCGACTTTATTTCCTAAAGGGTATCTTTATCTAAAAGAGTGCGAAGACGAACTGCGTGGCAGAGAAAAAGGGAGGTTAAAAAATGACATACTTTGGTACAGATATATATATCCCAAAAATTTAACATTATTCGCAAAGGAAAAACTTGTTGCTCCAGAGATTTCTTATGGTGGTAATTTTTCGTATGATTTAAATGGTCAATATTATAGTACAACCACCATTTACGGATATATTAAGAAAGAGGACATCAGTATAAGTTATGAGACATTATTAGCGATAATGAATTCTCGTTTATGTTGGTGGTTCCTAAAAAACACAGGTACAGTTCTTGCAAATGGTTACTATAGATATAAACCTGCATATTTAAAACCCATGCCAATTCCCAATGTATCCATAGAAACAGATTCAGCTATTAGGACAATGATTAAGAATTTATTGGTGTTAAAAGATGAAAAGGAGAAAAAAATAGTAGCAGATAAAATTGAACAAGAAGTCTTTAGTCTGTACGGATTAAACAAAGATGAAATATCAATAGTAATATTATGATGTAAGTCACGTAGCCTATTATATTCAATAAGCTACGTGACTTTAATTATCGGGTTGCATATAAATTAACTGTTTTTACATCTTCACTTGACAAGCCATATAATTGGTAAATGATTTTGTCTATATCTTTGATATAACTAGCAATTTCGTCCTTTGTAAGTTCATATTTACAATGTAAAATATCATCAACTATATTTTCTACCATGGAGACTTGTCTCATGTCAATGGCTTCATAATTTGGAACAGGAAATGGAGAAACATAGTTTGTCTTAAATGTATAATATCCACCTCTTAAAACATATCCTGTATTCTGTATAAAAAACCAAAAAAGATTTGAGTTTAGGAGTCCAAGGAGAAATTTGTAACTATATAAGCAATTCGCCTTTTTTAATATAACCATATATTTTAGTTGTACTATAATATTGACCATTTAAATCATACGAAAAATTACCACCATAAGAAA
>ENA-OPZC01000093-OPZC01000093.1-human-gut-metagenome-genome-assembly--contig:-NODE-93-length-17595-cov-1.318182_pt1 | contig 17595 bp, 18 predicted proteins | sample MGYA00242477_ERZ504491 | MGnify/ENA primary metagenome ERZ504491 (study PRJEB26092, sample SAMD00036249) | human gut metagenome | host: Homo sapiens | study: EMG produced TPA metagenomics assembly of... | reverse complement strand
GATTCTTTAGAAGTGGAGATTTTTAATATCTGCCTCTTGTAATAATGCCATTGTCTCTTCAAACAAACGGCCTTTTGACTGTACTGCAATTCTAAGCATGATTCTATCTGTTTTTAATTATTAACCGGCAATAAAAAGGGCTTACCGTTTTCGGCAAGCCCTATATCATTATACTACAATATCACCTTAGCCCACCGAATTATTCGTTAGGAAAATGATGATGATGTGTAGCAGTTCTAACCATAGTCTTTTCTTTTTACTTGCGACAAAAATAAAGTTTATATTTAATATCAGCAAATAATTATCGCAAAAACTTTGTTTTTTCTTTCAAATTAAAGGTATTATCTCATCTTGCTCCACCTCGCAGTTCAAGAAATGCATTTCTTCCTTTGCCTTCTCTTGAGAAAAAGTGAAATAAGTGCACAGCGCCTTGGTGCAAAGTTCCTCCTTATTATTATAAATAGCCGCTTCTACAAATACGATATTGCGCTTCCTCTCCTTTATGGAAGCCTTCAATACGATATGCGAATCGTTGGTATTAACAGGTTTCATATAGCGGGTTTCCATTTTGGACGTAACACCGGTAGTCTGTAGTTTACGCAAAACCACCCATGCACAAATCTCATCCAGCAGCACCGCCTGAATACCGCCATGCAACGTATCAATCCATCCCTGAAACTGTGGCTGAGGTTTCCATATACTAATTACCTCATCCCCATCCTCATAAAATTCCATCTTCACTCCGGCTTCATTGTTGGGAGCACAGCCAAAGCAATTATATCCTTCCATCCCTTTCCAGGGATTGATTATCTTTTTCATAGGCTATCTTTTAGAATTCATAATCCACACAAGCACGATCAGCCTTAACCTCCTTCAAAAGGCCGGCTGCAGCTACATGATCCGGATGAACGGCATAGGCATTGACATCTGCCAGCGTATCGAATTCACTATCCAGACAAATATCCCATTTTTCAGCAGAATTGGCATTCAGTCCCACAAATATATGACGGATAAAACCTATCTTGGCCGGCAAAGCTTCAATAGCCGCTTTAAAATCATTCATCACTTTCAATTTTTCTTCTTGTGAAAGAGTTTCTTTCAATTTAAATAAAACAATGTGCTTAACCATACTTGATATTTTAATTAATTATCCTACTTTTGTAATTGACACAGGGCTTAAAGTATTTAGCCTGATGCAAAAGTAACAGTTTTGTTTTAAAATACATTCTATTATTATGATAATTATTGGTATAGCCGGCGGAACCGGTTCAGGAAAGACCACTGTAGTTAGAAAAATCATAGAGAGCCTGCCCCCAGGTTCCGTTGCAGTCATTCCACAAGATTCATATTATAACGATCAGTCATCCATTCCCTTGGAAATACGTAAACAAACCAATTTCGACCATCCCGATGCTTTTGACTGGCCGCTCTTTGAACAACAGATTGCCGACCTGCGCCAAGGGCATCCCATTGAGCAGCCCACCTATTCTTATCTAGTATGTACACGCCTGCCCGAAACAGTTCGTGTAGAGCCAAAGGAAGTCATCATTGTGGAAGGTATCATGAGTCTCTATGATAAAGAGTTACGAGACTTGATGGACTTAAAGATTTTTGTGGATGCCGAACCCGACGAACGTTTGCTGCGTGTGATTACCCGCGACATGGTGGAACGCGGCCATCCCTTGGAAATGCTGATAGACAAATACCGGAACATTCTGAAACCGATGCATGACGAATTCATAGAGCCTACCAAGCAATATGCCGATATTATTATCCCCAATGGAGGCAACAACCAAAAGGCCATTGAAATCCTTAAACTATATATTGAAAAGATTTTAGGAAGATGAAAAATGTCTGGCTATTAGTTCTTGCCTGTATATGCATGACAGCGTGCCGTAACCGGCAACAATCTGCCGAAGTGACAAATTATGATTTGCCGCAAATAAAAGACAGCGGAGAATTAGTAGTCCTGACACTGAACAGTTCCACTTCTTATTTCGACTATCGGGGCGAGCCTATGGGATTCCAGTATGAGCTGGCCGATCAGTTTGCCCGTTCATTGGACGTAAAACTGAAAATAAAAGTAGCACAGAATGCACGTGACCTGGTCCATAAACTATTACAAGGAGAAGGAGACCTGATAGCCTATAATCTGCCTGTCACCAAAGAGTTCAAAGACAGTGTAGAGTTTTGCGGGGAAGATATCATCACCCATCAGGTATTGGTACAACGTAATACTCAAAAAAAGAAGAAAGCACTGAATAATGTGACAGAATTAATCGGGAAAGAGGTCTATGTAAAACCAGGAAAGTATCTGGAACGTCTCATCAATCTGGATAAAGAACTGGGTGGCGGTATATTGATACACGAAGTCGATAATGACAGCATCACCACCGAGGATTTAATCATGCAGGTTTCCAATGGTGAGATAGATTATGCCATCTGTGATAACGACCTTGCCAAATTAAACAAGACTTATTACCCCAATCTGAATATTGACCTGGCTGTCAGTTTTGACCAACGTGCCTCATGGGCCGTACGTAAGACCTCACCGCTACTAGGTGAAGCTGCTACTAAATGGCATCAGGAAAATATGACTTCTCCTGCCTATCAGGCCAGTAGCAAGCGTTATTTTGAAATAAGCAAACGGACACCTCACGGTTCCATCTTGTCCATCAAAGACGGAAAGATTTCACACTTCGACACTCTATTCAAGAAATATGCCAAAGATATAGATTGGGATTGGCGTATTTTAGCTTCCCTGGCCTATACAGAATCAAACTTTGATACAACAGCCGTATCATGGGCAGGCGCGAAAGGATTAATGCAGCTCATGCCCCGGACGGCGCGTGCTATGGGAGTTCCTCCCGGTAAAGAACAGAATCCGGAAGAGAGTATAAAGGCCGCCGTGAAATATATTGCTGCCACTTCCCGTTCTTTCAACGCAATAAAAGATGAAAACGAACGGATGAAATTTGTCTTGGCGGCTTATAACGCCGGAATAGGACACGTACTGGATGCCATGGCACTGGCTGAAAAATACGGCAAGAATAAATATGTATGGGACAACAGCGTAGATAACTATATTCTGCTTAAAAGTAATGAAGAATATTTCAATGATCCGGTTTGTAAGAATGGATACTTCCGAGGGGTGGAAACCTACAATTTCGTTAAGGAAGTAATGAGCAGAGGGGAAGTGTATAAAAAGAAAATCAAAGACTGACAGCCACTCCTTTTATTATTTCAGGTGGACTTTAAAAAACACTCCGCCGGAAAAGTAACGGCAGCGGTTGAACTCTATCACGACATTGATATAATCTTTCCAAAAGCTGTATTCAGCACCTATATTCATTGTACGGGCGTCATATTCAGCCATAAGGTTCAGTTTCAACCGGTTCCGTAGGGTTGAAACTTCAGTTCCTTCAGTCTGGGACCAAGGTTTCACCGGATTGTAACCATGGCTTTGTCGGGATGCAACCATAGTTCTGACGATCCGCAATCAGATTCCCATCAGGCTGTAGTCAGTGTCTTGTTTGTTGGTGTACAATATTCTGCCGATCCGGTTTCCGGATGCTGTGTGCCTGTATTCCCACCTTTTCCCAGCGTTTGGTCATCCTTCGCCTCCTGTTTCTTCCCCCTCCTACGGACTTTTTGGGGTAAAAAAGAGGTAAAAGTGGTAACAGCAGCCCTTTTTACCATATAAAAAATGCTGCCATCACCCTATGAAACGTCCTGCCATGGTGCTTTCAATGGAAAGGGTGGTAGCAGTAGCAGCAGTTTTGCAAAACTCTGTGGTGGAAGTTTTCGCGTAGGATCCGGAATTTCACCTCAAAAGACAAGGACGTTTTTTAAAAAGATCAAGAACTTTCAAAAAAAGATAACGAGCTTTTTTAAAAACGTCTTGATCTTTTTACCCTGCATGAAATGCCGGGAACTTTACGATCACATTCCATAGAAATACAAACCCTTTACGCACACTTTTTCTTCTCAAAAAGCCCAAAAACGTCCTACTTTACATCAAGCCGGAATATCCTATAAAAAAGTATATATAACTGACAACAAACATGTTATACGGAAAAATGCTTCAAAACGTAATGAGGGCATGAGGGATTAGTGAGAGCATAAGTGAGAGCAACTATTTTTACCACAACTACACAAATCATTCATGGTCAACATGTTACATATACAGTGAGAGCATGAGGGCATGAACGCTCCCAACTTTTTTGGATTTGGGCTTAACGATGAATAAAATAATGTATCAGGCTATTTTATAACATTACTTACTTATTCCAAACTACAGGATATTTTCAGGCTTGCCCGGATATTACCTCACCTCTCTCCGCCCTTCATAATACTTTTGCCGAAACGGTGCGGACGGTTAAGAAAATAGATACTTCCTCTACCCACCAACTGGTAGATAAAGTCGGTCTTGTCCACATAAACATATCCGTTTTCACGGATTTGACTAAAAATTTGTATGACGATAGGGTATTTCATATTTTAATTATTTAGCACATAATATTATGAAGATAAACCAAACGAACCGATTTCATCCAATCCTGATTGAACATTTTTTATCGTGGACAGCTTAGCATAATAAAAAGGGTGTTTCCTTTTGAATTGAGATTCCGAAAGAACCAACAGCACAAAAAAGAAACACCCGAAAGACGTTTACTATACCCCTCCCTTTGCACTTCCTTACGGAAGCATCGCGGCGTGGTAAAGTGGTAGAAAATCATCAGAAACGGATACGGAAACGGGTCAGTTTATCCGGATAGGTACGAAGAGAGAAAGTACACCCATGTTTTATCAAAACTTCACGAATAAAAATAAGACCGATACCCTGTCCGTTAGGCTTGGTGGAGAAGAAAGGACTGAACAGCTTGGTTTCCACCTCTTTACTGATACCGGCACCGGTATCAGCAATTTCCAACATCGTAGGTGATACGGAAGTACGGATAAAGATATCTCCTGTTTCCCCGATACTTTCAGCCGCATTCTTGATAATGTTGACCAATACTTGCTCAAACAGGGAAGTATCCATCATCACTTCGGGATTCTCTTTACATAAATTAAGATGCAGCGTAATCTTGCGGTTACGGCAAACCGTTTCCATAAATGTCTTGCAAGCGGCCACGCGGTCATTCAAGTCCACTGATTGTAATTGAGGCTCGGGAATCTTCACCACATTGGCGAAATTCGTGATAAAACGGCTCATGCTGTAGCAACGCTCTATGCAGACTTTCATCACTTCGCGCAAGTCTTCCGTATCCTCCATACATTCCAAGGCACCATCCACCGTATCAAGAGTAGAGGTAATGCCCGCAGTCGTATTATTCACCTCATGTGCTATCATACGGATCACTTTTTCGTATGCCTTTTTCTCTGCTTTCACCACCTCGGAAGTCAGACTTTCCACCAGAATAAACGGATGAGAAAAGCCTCTGTCAACAAAAGAAAGCCGGGAACAGCGGTAAATCATGGAGTCGCTCAGACGAATTGTTTCCGTAGTATCTTTGGGAATACGTTCTATTTCTTCGGCCAAAGGGGAAGCCAACTCGCACAGCAATCGGCCTCTGACTTCCTCTGACGAAGAATAATCCAAAAAACGAAGAGCTGCCGCATTCAGCATGGAAATATGTCCGTCCAGAGTCAGTATGACAACTCCCATAGGAGAAGCACTGACCAGCAGGTCAAGAAAATGATTCTGCTCACGCAACCGGAGACGCTCATCTTTCAACTGCTCCATCATGCGGTTGAAAACCAACACAATGCGGTCGGCTTCCTTTTGTCCGACAGGAGTCAGCCTACTGCTGAAATCCTGCTCACGAAGAAGTTCCATACCGTTGCCGATGATATCAAGCGGTTTCACGACTTTGCGGTAGAAATAAACCAGAAACACAAGACTGAATGTAATGACTCCCTCTCCTATATAAAACAGCGCACCGCGTTCCTTCAATGTAAGAACGAGCAGGATAGTCCATACTGCTGTCAACAGTAATGCTAAAAAGAAGAACAAGAATTTCAGTTTCATATTTTATCCGGTTCCGTTTTTGCTAATCATTCACTTGTATATTGTATTTCTCCAAACGGCGATAAAGAGCGGCCCGGCTGATTCCTAAGGCTATGGCAACCTGTGACATATTATTGTTATACTTTTCAAGCGTTTGCAGAATAGTCTGCTTTTCTATCTCCTCCAAGGTCATGCCTTGCAGATTCGTTGTCATCTTCTGTTCTATAGGATGCTGGTATTGTGATTTAAAATCATCCGCAGTCAATATTTCCTTTCCACTGACCAGCAAGGTACGTTCCACCAAATTCTTTAATTCACGGATATTACCCGGATAAGGCAAACGGCTCAAATAATCCATCGCTTCAGAAGTAAATTCCACTTTGGGAAGACCGTTCGATTCACATTGTTTGTCGGCGAAATGACGGACCAATAACGGAATATCCTCACGGCGTTCGCGTAATGCCGGAAGATGCACCGTAATTAAATTAATACGATAGAACAAATCCTCGCGGAAGGTGTGTTCCTGCACCATCTGCCGTAAATCGGCATTCGTCGCACTGACCACACGGATATCGACTTTACGGGGACGGCTGTCGCCCAAAACTTCAAAAGTCTGCTCTTGTAACACGCGAAGCAGTTTCACCTGACAGCTTAAATCCAAATCGCCAATCTCATCCAAGAAAATCGTACCCTTATCAGCCAGTTCAAAACGTCCTACCCTGTCGGCTGTGGCATCCGTAAACGCACCTTTCTTATGACCGAACATTTCACTCTCGAACAAAGTATGAGAAATACCTCCCAAATTCACTTTCACAAAAGGTTTCTTGCTACGGGGACTGTTCAAATGTACCGCTTCGGCTATCAACTCCTTACCTGTACCACTTTCACCGGTAATCAAGACCGATGCGTTGGTACGCGCTATCCGCTTGATCGTGGCCAGCACATCCATCAGTGCCTTACTCTTTCCAATGATATGACTACGGTTGAAGCCGTCATTATCTTCCACCGGAACCGCTGCTTTCTTATCTTGTGAAGTCAGTTCCAAAGCAGTTTCTATCCTTTGCATCAACGCTACGTTGTTCCAAGGTTTGGTAATAAAGTCGAATGCACCTGCCTGCATCCCTTGCACGGCAAGCTGGATACTTCCCCATGCCGTCATCAATATAACGGGAACATCGGGCCGGAACACTTTGACCTGTTTCAAAAGAGTCAATCCTTCTTCACCACTGGTGGACAGGGTGAAGTTCATATCCATCAAGATTAACTGGGGTGCAACCGAACGGACTATTTCAATAGCCTCTTTGGGACCCGGTACGGCCTGCACATCATATTTCGCCCTTTTCAGCATAAAGCTCAGAGAAGAACGAATGGCACTGTCATCGTCTATAATTAATATCATACTGCTGCAAATGTAGAATTATTATTTTAATAAGTACAAAGGCAACCCCATTTTATATTCAAACAGAATTGAATAGTAAAAATCCTATTGTTTGATAATCTTTTCGAAATCGGCATCAATATTAGTATTGGTATTGAAATCCCACAATGTCAAGCTGCGCAACTGGTAATAATAGTACCAATAATAGAACAACTCATTGATATGCTTCTGACGAGCCTCATCTTTCTTTGTCTGGGAGTCATTCAAATCCAATGTCGAGATTTTACCAACCATGAAGGTTTCCACATTGGTACTGTAACGTTTCTGGGCAATCTTGTCCGCATCGTCTGCTATCTGCAACTGGGCCTGCTGATTATTGAACTGTTCTACAAGGATAAACAGATTCTGATTGAAATTCATGGTTTCCTGACGTAACTTGCTTTCGGTCACATCGCGGTTACTTTGAGCAATCTTTACCTGACCACGACGTTTTCCCCAGTCAAGAATAGGAATCTTAAAACCGACTTCCACAATCTGGTTGTCTTTCAAACGGCGGTATGCACTATTAAATTCATTGTCTGTTCCTGTAAAACCTACCTGTGCATAGAGCTTGATTTCACGTAAATTACCTTTCGCCTTAGCCACTTCAAAATCTGCTTCCAACTGGCGGCGACGAATATTATGTGCAAATGAATTATTGGCAAGTGCTTTGTCCAAAACATCCGGATAGTTCAGCAAAACAGTCGGAATCGTTTCGGGAACAACCGGCTCCAGTTCCTCATCCTCTCCTAATGCCAGAAATGAACGGAGTTTGAACATATTACTTTTCAAGTTGCTTTCATTTTCAGTCAACGTAGAACGGGCATTCAATACATTCAGTTCCAATTGCAACAAATCATTTTCACTGATCTGCCCCATGCTACGCTTTGCCTTAGCCACTTCATACAGTTTATCTGCATTCTTCAGATTCTGTCGGGCAATGCCTACATTTTCCTTGGCCAGCAACAAATTGAAAAAATAATTGATAGTAGTCATGGTTACCTCTTCGGTTGCAGTAAGAAATGCGGCTTTAGCTTCAGCGTATCTCACCGGTTCGATGCGGCGGTTCCATTTAATCGTATTCACTCCGAAAATAGGTTGTTCCAAAGTCAATGCCACAGGAACAGACATATATCGTTTTGATTTATCTCCATCCAGTTGTTTCAAGAAATCAAGAGAGGTATTCAATGAGAGTTTACCACCGGTCAACCAAATATTCTGATCGATAGAAACTTCACCATTCATTTCCATATAATTATTACGTACAAATGTATAAGCACCGTTATCCTGCTGATAAGAATTATACTTCTTATTATAGCTGGGAATAGTGGCTTCAAAATTCATTTCCGGAAGCAAATCCGCACGGAAAGTACGATATTCCCAATAAGCGGTTTTCAGCTCGTTTAAAGCTACGGCCGCATCTACACTTTGCACACGGGCAATAGTAATGGCTTCCTCCAAAGTGATGGCACGTCGCTTTTCTTGTGGCTGCGCTCCGGCAACCAACGATATGCCAAAGGCTAAAAATAGAGATATTACTTGTTTTTTCATTGCGTTATTATTCTTTTTATCAAAGGTAAGGCAAATGGTATGCCAAAAAACTATTTCACTGTTTTATAACACCTTACAACAAAAATGGAGTGTCCGAAATCGGACACTCCATTCATATACGAACACTGCTGATCATGTGACAATGAAATAACATTATTCATTATGCAACGCGTCTGCAGGCTCAATCCTCATCGCTTTCCGGGCGGGGAAATAAATGCCGAGCAAAAATTATTATCCCCAACAACAGCATGGCCGACACAAAACAAAGCAAAAAACGTCCCCAAGCAGGTTCCATTAATGTATGCACAGTAAGATCCGCCATCTGCATAATTCGCACAAACAAAAACAGCGGGAATGGCAGCCGAAACCAAGAGAAGGATGCCCTCAAGTACATAATAACCAAATACATTCATCCTACTGCAACCTAGTGCCATACGCAAAGCTATCTCACTTCGGTTTTTACGAGTCCGAAACCAGAAAGTACCCAGCATCCCTAAAAATATATTGAAAACAAAGAAAAGGATAACGGCATAGGTAGTATTCAGATAATTCACCGTTCCTTGCTCTATATCGAAAGCTTCCTTCATATCGCCATACGAATTTATATCGTATAAGTAATAAGGGCCGATAGATAATTTCCCTTGCATATCCTGCATAAAACGTTCGGTAAATCCCGGTATGGAATTAGAAGCCACACGCACCGCAATGTGATGCCAATAAGTCAGCGGCGAACTGGGAAGATAAATAAAAGGTTCGTAACGCTCGTACTCATCGGTCTTATGAGCAGGAAGTACCGCCATTACCTTATAATTAGTTTCCGGCTGCACACTATTCAGGAAATAAGGATTGAAACAAGTTTCCCCTACTCCATTGCGTCCGCTAAACAAGGAATCACTTAACGTTTCACTCATCAACACCGGCATGGGGTATTCATTCTTGTCCCAACGCTCCGCCTCAAATGAACCTGATAATGGCTGCAAGCGAAATACCTTGAAATAAGTAGGGCTGACATAACGGATGAAACAGCCTACCACATGAGTCGAATCCGAATGCGGAGCATATCCCTCATACATATTATTTCCCGTATAAGGTATTGTCCCATAATAAAAACAAGCTTCCTCCACCCCTTGATATTGTTGGATCAAATGATAGATTTGCTCCAAATATTCAGCAGAATGACTCATTAATACAGAATCATTTTGCAAAGCCGGCTTAATATTCAGTTGAATATCAAAAACATTCTCCGTGTCATATCCTTTAGACTGACGGGCAGCAACCTCATAATTATAAACCAGATCGATGCTGTACCATAGCAAGACAAGAACAACAACCAATTCAACCCACACCCATACATTAGCGTGCCTTTGGTTCCACATTTGTCTGAATAAACTCTTTATCATTTTTCCTTTCCTCCTATTCTCCTTTAATGGTAGTTGCAATATTACGATGTGTGACCATCCATACCGGAATCAATACCGACAATAAATTAAAAACAACACATACGCCGAAAACCAACACAAATAAAGCAGGATGCAACAACAAACCTCCATCCAGACTGATACCTGATAATTCTACCTCGCCGCTACCAAACAACCATACACGTCCCAGCCAAACCAAAACACACGAAAACAGATATCCTAAAATTCCACCCAAAAAGACCGTAAGCAGATTCTCTAAAAACAACCTCACCATAATGGAAATACGTGATGCGCCATACGCCTTGCGAACTGCAATTTCTGTCACACGCTCCTGCATTCGGGCATTGGTCATACCTGAGATATTAATAGCAGGAACAATCAGCAAGACCATCAATAACATACTGTAAACCAACGGTGCACTAATATCTTTTCCACGAAAAAAGGTGTATTCCGTATGAGTATAGAGTTCGTTCATCTCGAAAGCATATTCTGCCGTTGAACTATTCAAACGATCCTGCCGATGCTGTACTTCAGTCCGTACCTCTGCAGGACGAGTATCCGGCAGCAGTTTGAGCAATCCCAGACGGATTCCTCCCAAGCCCCCTGTCCAAGTAGCATAATAGTCTTCATTTTCCAATGAGAAAGGAACAAAAGCATCAGCGTATGCTGTCTGGAAAATAGCATTGACATCTTTCACCACGCCTACCACTTTAGTAGGAAAAAAAATTACTTTGATATTCTTTTCCTACCACATCTGTCGTGCCGAAAAGCTGCAAGGCCATACGCTCGGTTATCACACTGACCCACCGACGGGCATCATACTCCTCTTGTGTGAAAGGACGTCCCGCTATAAATTCATAATCAAAGAACTTAAACCAGTTATCAGCCACAGGCCGCACATAATAGTTGAATATCTCATTCGAAGCGGACAAGTTACAAGGGGTCTTGGAAACGCCACGATACCAAGTAACCTCTTTTACACCAGGAAGCTCTGAAAACAATGCTTCAAAAGCCTTGCGTCCCATACCGCTGTTCTGGTTGGTATGATCCAGCTTACGATAGGTCATTCCCGAACCTGTATACATCATATCGCTCCGATCACTTTCCGGAGCCATATCCATTGTACGGAAGTCATAAATCATCACTACTACCATAACAAAAGCGATAGTGACAGCTGTTCCTATAATACTGATTGTAGCATAAAAAGGATTCTGCCGTATCAGATTAAATGCTTGTAATAATAGCTGTTTCATTCGTTTTATCTCTTCATTTTATTTATTCTTCATGTAATGCCTCAGCCGGTTCGATACTCATGGCACGACGGGCAGGGTATCCTATTCCAATGACAATCATTCCAGCAATCAGAATAAAAGTGCCCAGAACCGTAATCGCAAAACGACCTGCCGTAAAAGGCATACGTGTAACTTCCACCAGTTCGGCATATCCCAAATTCCACGCCACAACCAATGCAGGAATAGCAGATATCAGCAATAACAAGACTCCTTCCCCCATCAGACGACCGCAGATTCCCCAACGGGTAGATCCTAAAGCCATACGCAACGCTATTTCGGCACGCCGATGCTGTGTCCGGAACCAGAAAGTTCCGATAATGCCTAGAAAGATATTCAGCAATAAGAAAAATATGATACAAAATTGCGTATTCAACTCATTCACCGAATCCGTTTCATAAGCTGTGCGTACATCACTCAAAGGAGTTATATCCAAAAGATATAGATTGCCCACCTGATATTGACGGTCGGCATCCACTATCAAACGGTCTATGAATCCATCATTCTGTCCCTCACGAACACGCAGGCAAACTTCTATATAAACCGTCTCACCTAAGGATTCCAACGCCTCATCTGTCAGGTACACAGCAGCATAACGGGAGCCGTAATCATCCGGAGCTGTAAAATGGTCATAACGGACCGGCTCGGTAAGAGCAGCTATAGAAAGATGCTCCGCCTCCGGCTCATTCCGCCAAACAGGCACCCTACGCCCTAAAAGTTCCTTACCATGCCAAGGTGCATCCTGATAAACATCGGCAATATTCACAGATAAGACCATGCCGGACGGTGTCAGTGCCTCAGCAAGGCTTTCACTACCCGAACCGTCTATATTGCGGTAACGGAATACATTAAAATACTCCGGAGTTATCCATCGTTTCAAACTACGTACCGGGACTGTATCCAGATAAAATGAAAAACTGTTTGCACCGTCATTATAAGGTATACAGTTTTGCGAGAGGCTGACTGCTTCCACATCCGGACGATGCGCAAGCCTGTTTACAATTTCATGCAAATCGGCAACATCTTCTTTCATAGTACGGCCAGGCTGATAAGCAGCCGCCTTCGAAGTCATCCGCTCAAAACGAAGAACATACGTATTTTCTATATCAAAGCCCATCGGCAAATTATAGATGCTCAACGTGACATATACCACATCCACAATATACCATAATATGACAAACACCACAAAAAGTTCCATCCACAGAAACGCATTGCTGCGGCGCTCGTTCCATATCTGTTTCAATAAATTCCTGTTCATGATCTAACGTTGGTTTAAAGCGTCCGTAATATTCATGCGCGATGCCCTCCAGGCAGGGATGCACGCTGACAGCAAATTCAAGAGCAGGCAGAAAATGAATGCGGCCAAGAATATCCAGGGACTGAACAACATATCTGCCGAAAGACTGGTTTCTCCTATTTGGGCACGGTTCTCGCTATTGGAAAATAAGAAATCATTCAATAAAAAAGTACATGCATAACTGAAAAGCATTCCTACTGCTCCGGCTATGAGCGTCAATAATAAATTTTCATAAAACACTTGCCTCAACAAGACATTGGCAGTAGCACCAAATGCCTTCCTCACTCCTATTTCCGACATACGCTTCCGCATACGGGACAAAGTCATGCTACTCAAATTTATAGCCGGTACCAGCAATAAAATAACAATCACCAGCAGGTAGTGCAAATAAGCTTCCTTCGCCTGTAACTCTCTTCCCCAGTGACGAAAGATAAAAGAGAAACGATCATCGGGTTGTCCACGATAAAAAATTTCGGAATCCTGCAATCCGTCATTGAATTTCTGACGCAGGCGTTCCGCCTCTTCTCTGATGGCAGGAAAATCTTTCTCCGAATGTGCCAGAATGACCACACGAAAAGTTCCCATCGCATTGTCATACCAGCACTTTCTGGCTATTTCTGTTGAATTGAAAGGTATCCAAATCTGTGCATAAGAAGAAACAGCCAGTTTGGATACGTCTTTCACAACACCCACTACCGTATAATCGGCCAAGTTGAGTTGGACCGTACGTCCTACCGCTTCTACCGTACCAAACAAATTCCGGGCCACAGAAGCACTAAGTACAACCTTAGGAAGTCCGCTTTCACTATCGGCAGCCGTAAACGGCTTTCCGGCAATAAAATCAAAAGAGAACACTTTCCAAAAGGTATCGTCAGTTTCAAGGTTATCCACTGTCATCATTTTTCCAGCAGGTACAGAAATACGCATCCTGCCTCCTGTAGACACTATAGTTACCGCCTCAGGAACAGTAAGTGCCTTAAAACACTCTTTAGCCACTGTGAGTGACATACAGCCGTTTGATGAATTATCACTGGTATCTCCTTTCTGATGAATAGACATCGCTTTCATATAAAGAGAACGTGAACGGTTCACCTCGGGCACACAATCCGTAATGCGTACTTCCAACACCAGGACAATGACCATGATCATACAAATAGCCAATGCCGTTCCTATGATAGAAACCAAGCTGATGAGCCTATTCTCACGAAGTTGGTAAAAAGCCTGTTTAATATATAGTTTTATCATGTTTGTGCTATGCTCTAAAACCTTTTAACAAAAAAGAGATTACTCATTATGCAATGCTTCCGCCGGCTGAACTTTCATAGCCTTACGTGCGGGAATCCAAATGCCTACTACAATCATCAATGCAATCAAAATAAAGGAAATAAGAACTGTTATTATGAAACGTCCACCTTCAATAGTAGTGCCATTCATCCAAGCATTCAATTCACTATTTGCCAGATTCCAATCAATAAAAAATCGCAGGAATTGTGGCCACCGCCAATAATATCAATCCCTCTGCCAACTGACGGACAAAGATACTATGATCTGTTCCACCCAATGATTTCATCAATGCAATCTCACCACGTCGTTGCTGAGTACGGAACCAGAAAGTACCTAGCAATCCCAAGAATATATTCAACAACAAGAAACCCATTCCGAAAAGGTAACTGTTCCAGGCATTCGTATGTGACTGCTGAAAGTTACGACGGATATCGGTAAAAGAACGCACATCCGCGATAAACACATTGCCCACGCGATACAGTTTCTCACTATCCGCTTTCAAACGGGCTATAAAATCGCGATCTTGATCCTCTTTTACGCGTACACAAAGCTCCGTGCCCAAATCATACCATTCTTCCGGCATAGGAGCCACCATGCAGTAACTGTTCCATGCCTCAAAATAATCCCCATAACGGACAACCTGCAAAGAAGCCGCTAAATTATATGTATTCGTTGTATCCCCGAACAAATAAAATTGTTTGTCTACCAATGAAGTCAAATCACATCCATAGCGCCGTTTATAAAGATTATCTGAAGCTAAGAAATTCTTCGGATGTTTCAGCATCTCAGCCAGTTGTTCAGGGGTCTCCCCACGGGTGCCACGATAACGGAACACACGGACAAAATCGGGAGACACCAATCTGCGTATAGTCCATCCCGGCGAACGTAATGTATCATACACCACTGACGCACTGCTGTTACTGCCATTATACGGGTAAGAATTTTGTCCTAATCCGGCTGCCTCTATATCCGGTCTATGCTGAAGACGCTTAGAAGTTCCTTGATATCCTGCCGCTTTTCCTCGTCTGTCTGATTGGGAATAAAGTCTGGACTTTTGTCCGTAAGACGTCCCATTTGCACCAAATAGCAATGAGAAATATCAAATCCCCGTGTTCATTATAAATTGAGGTCTGCACATACATGTAGTCCACAATATACCATAAAACGACACTTACCAACAATAATTCGGTGACAAGCCAAAGATTAGACCGCCATTCATTTTTTATCTGAGTAAATAGTTTCTTATTCATCTTGATTCTTTACTTTTAATTCGTTATCACCTTAGTGAATCCTTCCTCCAGTGCATTGACAATGCTAGTCCTTGAAGCCCTCCAAGCAGGAATGCCGCTACTCAGCAAATTCAAAACAAAGCAAAACAACAACGCATAAAGGAAAGTGGAAGGGTGCAATAAAATACTGGAATCAACTGTAGGGGCATTCAATGTCGCACTATAAGGCTGTGCAAACAGGATATCGGTACCTAAATAAGCCATAACAATACTGATAAACAAACCTACGGCACCAGCCAACAAAGTCACGACCAGGTTTTCCATGATTATTTGTCCAACCATTTCCATGCGGGTGCTCCCAAAAGCACGGCGTACTCCTATTTCCGCCACACGTTGGCGCAATCGGCTTTGCGTCATACTGCTCAGATTTATAGCAGGTACTAACAACAGAATGATAAAAATGATAGCACGTTCACGACGAGCCGACTTCAAATCCGGCTCCAAATTAGCTGCAAATGAAATAGACTGAGTTTCCTGATCGTATGGCCGGTTACGGTCTATCAACGTATACCCCTGATCGGCAAGAATAGAATTATACTCACTCATACGCCGCTTGGCTTCAGCACGGATTTCTCCAAAATCATCATGGCTTCGAGCCAAAATAGTGACACTCATCATCCCCATGTGCTGGTCACTCCACGTATCATTAGGCAAATCCGTCGAAGTAAAGGGAATCCATACTTGGCCATAAGAAGCATCGGCAAGAGTAGATACATCTTTCACTACCCCTACCACACGATAGGGAGCATGATTCAACAAAAACTCTTTGCCCGCAGATTCTGTGGAACCAAACAAAGCCCGCGATATGCTCTCAGTAATCACAGCCACAGGAGTGCCTGCATTGAAAGTAGCTTCATCGTATGGTTTTCCATTCACAAAACGAAAATCGAACACTTTAAAAAAAGTATCATCCGTTTCCCGCACATCCGCTCCAATAGCCGGCATAGCGGGTAATGAAACAGGAGTCGATACCGGCATACTGCAATAAATAGTGACAGCTTCAGGGGTTTTCAATGATTTATATATCTCACGCGCTGTCCGCACACTCATCGGTCCGTTACTTGTTCCGTCCCCCCCAATCCTTATGACTAATACTCATATAATGCACATGCAGAAAACGATCCCGGTTTGACTCGGGAGAAAAAGGAGCGACCTTCACTTGTTGTAGCATCACTACCAACATAATAAGGAAAATGCTAAGAGCAGTTCCTGCAATGCTGATGACACTGATAAGCGGATGCTGGCGAAGTTGCGCCAAAGCTTGCTTAAAATACTGTTTAATCATCTCTGTTATTTCTTAATAAATTCCTTTTCATAGTAATCAGTAGTTATTGCACCTGACGCCCATCAAAGAAACGAATGGTTCTGGAAGTCTGTTTGGCTTGTTCTTCATTATGGGTTACCATCACAATGGTCCGTCCATCCTCTTTATTTAATTTATGCAACAATTCCATGACCTCTGCACCCATCTTTGAGTCCAGATTACCGGTAGGCTCATCCGCAAGAATAATTTCAGGATTACCCACAATAGCACGGGCTATCGCTACACGCTGGCACTGTCCTCCGGAAAGCTGTGTGGGCATGTGCCGCATACGATGACTTAAACCGACACGATCCAACACTTCTTTTGCCAGACGGGTACGCTCCTTGGCAGCCATCTTTCTATAGAGCAAAGGCAACTCCACATTGTCAATCACATTCAGCGAATTAATCAGGTGGAACGACTGGAATACAAAGCCCAAGGTCTTGTTACGGAAAGCAGCCAGTTCCTTGTCCTTCATGCTTCTACAGACGTGCCGTTTATTTCAATCTTTCCACTGCTGGGAGCGTCCAGCAGCCCCATAATATTCAGCAAGGTAGACTTGCCACAACCGGAAGGACCCATAATGCTGACAAACTCCCCTTTAGCCACATCCAAATTTACATTTTCCAGCGCTAATGTTTCAATCTCATTCGTACGGTAGATTTATTGATACCGGTTAATTTAATCATTGCCATATTTTTTTCTTATTTAAATTGTTAATCTTATACACTTTC
>ENA-OPZC01000092-OPZC01000092.1-human-gut-metagenome-genome-assembly--contig:-NODE-92-length-17618-cov-1.109999_pt1 | contig 17618 bp, 20 predicted proteins | sample MGYA00242477_ERZ504491 | MGnify/ENA primary metagenome ERZ504491 (study PRJEB26092, sample SAMD00036249) | human gut metagenome | host: Homo sapiens | study: EMG produced TPA metagenomics assembly of... | reverse complement strand
TTTTTGCTACAGTTTAGTAAGTAAAAAGAGATTTTTATTTGCTTCTATAGATTATTAAATTTCTATATATTGGGGGGAAGAAATTTGACGGGGCCTACTTCTTATTTTCCTGTTCATATCTTTCTTTAGATTCAGTATATACCTCCTGCGTGTGAAAAGAGTTGACATAAATTTTTAAACGGTTCGATCTTTCTGCTGCCGTAATAACAACATATCACATTCATTCCTGTTGCATAAGCCTTTTCTCTTCCCTGATTAAGCCTTTTTATACGGATGTATTCTATCTCCATAGCCTTTGGAGTTATCTCCATAAGCTTTGGAGTTATCTCCCAAGGCTATGGAGTTAACTCCCAAGGCTTGCGGAGATAAAACAAACAGGAAGAAAACCCTTAACCATGGGGCAGGAAAGGTTTAGAGATATGGATAAGATCTTTTAAGGATGAATCTGATTATAAAACTATGCATTCCCTATGGAGAGAAAGTTCCCAGACATCCTTCTTCTGAATTAGCGTTTGTTTTTTATATTCTAAAGCTTTCAATGTTTTTTCTTTAGTCATATTTCCTTAGTTATATTTGTCTTTCTTTTGAATCTATAATAAAAGTAGGCTTATTTTTTTTGATTCCCCCAAGAGAAGTATGCGTTTTTTTATTCGTTTATTCCAGTGAATTAATTACCTTTGCATTTCATTGAAGTTGAACTGAGGTAAATAGATAGGCATTGAATTACAAAGATTTATTTAAACGAGTAATATCGCTGATTTCATCTCCGGCAAAAGCATGGGAGGAAATTGGCAAGGAAGAGGATAGGCGTAAAGTGCTGGGAGCATTTGTTTATCCCATGATAGGTTTATGCGGATTGTCCGTTTTTATAGGTACATTCATTGGGAATACGGCAGGGGTCGCTGCTTTCCAGATAGCAATGACACGATGTTGTGCTATATTTGTATCCTTGTTCGGAGGATATTTTTTGGCGGCATACGCCATAGACCAGTTGGGCAAGAAACTGTTAGGACGTGAAGACCAGTATGAACTAAATCAGCAGTTTGTAGGTTATTCTATGGTAGTGACTTTTTGTGCTCGATATTGTCAGTGGGTTGTTCTCTATTTCCATTCTCCATTGGATATTGCAATTTTATACTATATTCGTGGTGTTCGAGGGTGCACGTACCCTGATGAAGGTAAATGAAGAGAAACTGACACGATACACCTTGATTGCTTCAGTTATTATAATTGTTTGTCCGGCATTGATTGCCGCTGTGTTTAATGAGTTATCTGTTATTTTAAATTAATGAAACCGACTCCTATTAATATAAAGAATAAGCGTGCATCGTTCGATTATGAATTTATCGATACGTACACGGCAGGTATCGTGCTCACGGGAACCGAGATAAAGTCCATCCGTTTGGGCAAAGCCAGTCTGGTAGATACCTATTGTTATTTTGTGCAAGGCGAGTTGTGGGTGAAGAATATGCACATAGCCGAATACTTTTACGGCTCATACAATAACCATTCTGCCCGTCGCGAACGTAAATTGTTGTTGAATAAGAAAGAACTGCGGAAATTGGAAGAAGCCGGAAAGAACCCCGGTTTTACGATTGTTCCTGTCCGTCTGTTTATTAATGAGAAAGGACTGGCGAAGCTGGTTGTCGCATTGGCTAAAGGTAAGAAACAATATGATAAGCGCGAGTCATTGAAAGAGAAGGACGACCGTCGCGAAATGGACCGTATGTTTAAAAGGTAAGTGAAATCCGTGTTATCCGTACCCCAAAAATAGACTTATGGCTACATAAACAACTAATTGACGAGAGAGTTCTCATTCTTGATGGTGCAATGGGAACTATGATACAAAGGTATAATTTGTCTGAACAGGATTTCCGGGGAGAGCGTTTTGCTGAGATGCCCGGACAGATGAAGGGCAATAATGACTTGCTTTGTCTTACCCGCCCTGATGTGATAAAGGATATCCACCATAAATATCTGGAAGCAGGGGCTGATATTATTGAAACAAATACGTTCAATGCCCAACGGGTTTCGATGGCAGATTATCATATGCAGGATTTGTGCCGTGAGATTAATCTGGCCGCTGCCGGACTTGCTCGCGAAATGGCTGACGAATATACCGCGAAGACCCCTCATAAACCTAGATTTGTAGCAGGTTCGGTAGGTCCTACCAACAAAACTTGTTCCATGAGTCCGGATGTCAATAATCCGGCCTTGCGTGCTTTGACATACGATGAACTGGCCGCTGCCTATCAGGAACAAATGGAAGCTTTGCTGGAAGGAGGAGTGGATGCGCTTCTGATAGAAACCATTTTCGATTCCCTGAATGCCAAAGCGGCCATTTATGCTGCGGAAACGGCAATGAAGAAGATAGGGCGTGAGGTTCCTCTTATGCTTTCTGTTACTGTTTCGGATATTGCAGGACGTACTCTTTCGGGGCAAACATTGGATGCTTTTCTGGCATCCGTACAGCATGCGCCTATTTTTTCTATCGGCCTGAACTGCTCGTTCGGAGCGAAACAATTGAAACCTTTTCTGGAAGGGCTGGCTGCACGGGCACCTTATTATATAAGTGCCTATCCCAATGCCGGACTTCCTAACAGTTTGGGACAGTATGACCAGACTCCGGAGGAAATGGCTTCAGAAGTGAAGGAATATATCGATGAAGGATTAGTAAACATTATCGGTGGTTGTTGTGGTACAACGGAGGAATATATTGCAAAATATCAGGAATTGATCGTTTCCGGTTCTGCCTGGGTATCTCCTCATATCCCTGCCACCACTCCTGAGAGGCTGTGGCTTTCCGGGTTGGAGCTGTTGGAGCAGACTCCCGAAATGAATTTTATTAATGTAGGCGAACGGTGCAATGTGGCCGGATCCCGTAAGTTCCTCCGTTTAATCAATGAAAAGAAATATGAGGAAGCGCTAAGTATCGCTCGCAAGCAGGTGGAAGACGGTGCTTTGGTGATTGATGTAAATATGGATGACGGTTTGCTGGATGCCCGGGAGGAGATGACTACTTTCTTGAATCTGGTCATGTCCGAACCCGACATAGCCCGTGTACCTGTCATGATTGACTCTTCCAAGTGGGAAGTCATTGAGGCCGGACTGAAATGCCTGCAAGGAAAGTCCATTGTCAATTCTATTTCTTTGAAGGAAGGGGAGGAGATATTTATAGAACATGCCCGTCTGATAAAAAAACTGGGAGCTGCCGTTGTAGTGATGGCTTTCGATGAAAAAGGACAGGCAGATACTTTTGAACGTAAGATTGAAGTCTGTGCCCGTGCTTATAAAATATTGACAGAACAGGTGGATTTTAATCCTCATGATATCATTTTCGACCCTAATGTACTGGCTGTGGCTACGGGTATTGAGGAACATGATAATTATGCGGTGGATTTTATCAAGGCTACCGGATGGATCAAAAAGAATTTGCCCGGTGCACACGTCAGTGGTGGCGTGAGCAACCTGTCGTTCTCCTTCCGTGGAAATAACTATATCCGTGAGGCGATGCATGCCGTGTTTCTTTATCACGCTATCCGTCAAGGTATGGATATGGGTATTGTAAATCCTGCTGCTTCGGTGCTCTATACGGATATTCCTGCTGATGTGCTGGAACGGATAGAGGATGTGGTCTTAAACCGTAGGCCCGATGCTGCCGAACGTTTGATAGAGACTGCTGAGGCGTTGAAAAATACGGCGACCGGAACAGAAGCGGTGAAACAGGATGTGTGGCGTGAAGAACCGATGGTAGAGAAACGGCTTCAGTATGCTTGATAAAAGGCATTGGCGATCATTTGGAAGAGGATTTGGCAGAAGCGGTTAAACTGTATCCTAAAGCAGTGGATATTATTGAGGGTCCGCTAATGGAAGGTATGAATAAAGTCGGAGAATTGTTTGGAGCAGGGAAAATGTTTTTACCGCAAGTTGTGAAGACTGCCCGTACCATGAAAAAGGCGGTAGCGATTTTGCAGCCGCTCATTGAGGCCGACAAACAGGAAGGTGTCCGCAGTGCAGGAAAAGTATTGATGGCTACCGTAAAAGGGGATGTGCATGATATTGGGAAGAATATCGTATCAGTGGTCATGGCTTGTAATAACTATGAAATTATAGACCTTGGCGTGATGGTTCCTGCCGAAATGATAGTCAGGAAGGCTATAGAGGAAAAGGTGGATATAATAGGATTAAGCGGGCTGATTACTCCATCATTGGAAGAAATGGCGCATGTGGCTGTAGAGTTAAAGCGTGCGGGGCTGGACATTCCCATTATGATTGGAGGAGCCACTACTTCCAAGCTACATACTGCCTTGAAAATAGCACCTGTTTATGGAGGTCCGGTCATTCACATGAAAGATGCTCACAGAATGCCTTGGTAGCCGCCCGTTTGCTGAATCCGGAATCTTCTTTTGAGTTTGTGGAAAGGCTGAACAAAGAATATGAGGATCTTCGTCTGAAAAACAGTGCCAAGCAGGTAAAAACGGTATCTTTGGAAGAAGCTCAGAAAAATAAATTGAACCTTTGGTCATAAAGAAGTGCCCCCCAAAAAAGTTAAACACAAAACTTTTGGGGGGCACTTCATAAAATTACGACTTTTTTTATCTGCCCATTTTATTCGAAAGAATAAGAAGCTATTTGCTAGCAAACAAAACAGTATCCCGCCTGAAATAATGGGTTATTTTAGGCGGGATACTGTTTTATGTTATGGATATATTTTTAGGACTGCTTAGAATTTACTGAGAAACTCTTCCGCTTTTTCCAGATTTTCGGGTTTGCCGATATCAAGCAATTGCAAGTCATCTTCTACATAGCACTGGATGTCGACCCTGTGACATATGGAGAGATAGAAATCGATAATGGAATATTTTCCTTTGGGAAGGAGATGTAAAATTTTAGGGGTGGTCACTTGTATTCCGCTATAGGCGTATTCCTGGTATTCCCCTTCTCTATACCGGAATCCTGCCGGTTTGGTTTCCATGGTGTCCTTATTGACCCAGCCACATAACAGATTGTCGTCATTAAACAACAGGTAACGGGAGGTCTTGCGCTGGCTGACTAAAAGGGTGGCATTGATGTTAGGACTATGCTGGTGATAATACATCAGACTTTCAAAATCGCAATTGGAAAGAATATCTACGTTGTGGAGTAAGTAGCATTCTTTCCGCATACTCCTAAGGTTTTTTCGATTATCTCTTCCTCATCCATCCCTTTGTTCAGATTTTCGAATATCAGTTCATACGGGGTTTCGCCTTTTTGGGTAAACATATTCTCAGGATGGTATAATAAATGGTATGCTTTTTCCAAACCGCCGCCGGTATCAAGCAGGCAGTCTGTTTCGTCCGAGATTTGTATGTTGACTCCAAAGTTCTGGTTAGCTTCCAGAAAAGCAAGAATCTGATTGGAAAAGTGGTGTACATTGATCACTATTTCATCAAATCCTGCTGCTTTCAGCTTTAAGATGATGTGCTCTAACATGGTTTTTCCACCTACCGTTACTAAAGCTTTGGGACGGGTGTCTGTTATAGGTTTAAGTCGGCTGCCTAGTCCGGCGGCAAAAATCATTGCTTTCATAATGTTCTTTCAAATGTTTGTTCTATATTCTGCTCACGGTGTATGAGTTCTTACTTTTACACCGAATTTTTATTGATATGTTCTGCCATGTGTTGCGCTGAATAAACAGAACGGTGTTGTCCGCCTGTACAGCCGAAACATACAGACAGATTGCTGAAACCTCGTTCCATGTATCTTTTTACTGAAGCATCCACTAAAGAATAGGCAGCATTTAAAAATGGGAATATTTCCCCGTCTTCTTCCAAAAAACGAATAACAGGCTCGTCTAACCCGGTGAAAGGTTTGTAACGTTCATATTTTCCGGGATTGTTTACGGCACGGCAGTCGAAAACATACCCGCACCGTTGCCTGTGGGGTCGTTGGGTATTCCTTTTTTGTAGGCAAAACTCATAACCTTCACAGTGAGTTGCCGTTTTTTTAAGTCATCTTTAAATTGTTTCAGTTCGGTCAGGTCTTTTAGTACGGAACACAGGTAGGAATATTCGGGGTATTCATTATGAAGCAATTGTCGCAGGTTCTCGATGGCGTATGGTACACTTTGGATGAAATGTGGCTTCTTTTCGAAATAGCCACGGAAACCGTAGGCTCCCAATACCTGCAAGGTGCGGAAGAGTACGAAGTGACGCAACTGGCTAAAGAAATAATCACGGTCTACTGGTTTGTATTTGGAGAGGGCGTCTATATATTCTTCCAACAGTTCGTTGCGCAGGGTTTCGGGAAATTTAGCTTTAGCCTGCCATAAGAAAGAGGCTACGTCATAGAAAAACGGTCCTTTACGTCCTCCCTGGAAATCAATGAACCAAGGTGCTCCATCCTTTATCATCACGTTTCTGCTTTGGAAATCCCGATACATAAAGGTGGCGGAAGAACTGCGTAGCAGTACATCACTCATTTTTTGAAAGTCATCTTCCAGCTTGTCTTCTTGAAACTCCAGGCCGGTAGCTTTCAAAAAGCAGTATTTAAAATAGTTCAAGTCCCAAAGGATAGAACGTTGGTTGAATTCGGCTTGGGGATAACAGTGTGAAAAATCAAAGCCGTCTGCTCCGGCAAATTGGATAGAAGGCAGTAGGCGGATGGTCTTGCGCAGCATTTCTTTCTCCTCTTCGGAGAAGACGCTGGTCGCCCGCCCTTTTTCAATAGCGTTGAACAACAGGATATCTCCTAAATCTTCTTGCAAATAACAATTCTTGTCTTCAGAACAGATGTATACTTCTGGAACAGGAAGACCTTTCTTGCGGAAGTGTGCTGCCATATAAAGAAAGGCTTCGTTTTCTTCTTTGGAAGTGCCGTATACGCCAATCAGTTTTTGGGTTCCGGTCAGCCGGAAATAACGCCTGTTGGAACCGGATGAGGGTAATTCTACAATCTCTTCGGGTACTTCTCCGAGATAGGTTTGATATAGGTTCTGTAAATCCTCTGTAATCATAATCATATTTTGGAACAAAGATATATATTATTCTCCCTTTCTTGGCTGATTTGCAAAGAAAGTTAATGCTTTAGTTCCAAATTATGAGAAAATTACTTTGTTTTTACTCTTTCATCCGTATCAGTGCATTTGAATGATGGCAGTCACTCCGCCTGTTGTAATGCCGGATGAGAAAATATTCTTTATTGATTCCGGAAATTGACATAGTATTTCAGGAACCATTTCTACACTTAAACCTAAAGCGAAACTAAGTGCGATGACTAATGTTGCTTTCCGGTTGATCTTCTGTGCTGCGATAATACGAATGCCTGCTGAAGCTACTGTTCCGAACATCAGTAAAGTAGCGCCTCCCAATACAGGTTCGGGCATTAGGGAGAAAATTAATCCTACACTGGGAAATAATCCTAATAGAATAAGAAAACCTGCAATGTAATAGCCTACATATCGGCTGGCTACTCCTGTCAGTTGTATCATACCGTTATTTTGCGCGAAAACGGAGTTTGGAAAAGAGTTGAGAATACCTGCCAGCATCGAATTGAATCCGTCTGCCAAAATTCCTCCTGAAGCACGTTTGATGAATACTTTTCCTTCTACAGGTTCTCCTGATATCAGTGAATTGGCAGTAATGTCTCCATAGGCTTCTATGGCTGTTATCAAAAATACTAACCCCAAAGCTATGAATGCGGAGAAGTCGAAATCCAGTCCGTATTTGAATGGGAGGGGAATATTGAAACCACCAAAACTTTGTACTGCCGAGAAATCAATTCTACCGAGACCCCAGGCAACTAAATATCCTATAATCAAACCGATAACGATGGAACTCATGCGTAGGTAGCGGTTGGAACTTCTATTAAAAAGGATGATGAGGATAAGTACTAGCAGAGCTAGACCTAGATTCTCAAAACTTCCGAAAGTGCCGTTGCTTTGAGCAGAGACACCCCCGCCACAAGCTGTGATACCTACTTTTATCAGGCTCATTCCAATCAAAGTGACTACAATGCCCGATACCAGAGGGGTGATTATTTTACGGGTATATTTTAAGATGCGGCTGATGACCATCTCTACAGATGATGCCACGATGCAAGTGCCGAAAATCAGTGGAAGTCCGCCCAGCATACCTGCCGAGATGATGGGACCGATAAATGAAAAACTGGTTCCTTGGATACATAAGAGACCGGTGCCGATGCCTCCTATCCGTCTGCATTGGATAAAGGTAGAAATACCTGAGGCAAAGAGAGACATGGATACTAGGAAACTGGTGTTCCCAAATCCAGTTTTAATGCTCCAGCGATGATAAGAGGCGGAGTGATGATGGCTACAAAAATAGCAAGCAAATGCTGTATGGCAGCAAAAATGGCCTCTCGTACAGGAGGGCGGTCGTTCAATCCGTAAATCAGTCCGGTATTGGATTGGGCGGTTTGAGATTCCTGCATGGGATTATCTTATTTTGATTTCACAATTGTCCAGACTTTCAATGATGGCCAATGACTCTACGCGGATACCTGCATTACGCAAATAATCTCCGCCATGTTGGAATGCTTTTTCGATGATGAATCCCATTCCGGACAGTTCGGCTCCGGCTTTTTCTACCAAATCGATGATACCCTTGGCTGCATTGCCGTTGGCGAGAAAGTCGTCAATAAAAAGAACACGGTCTCCTTTGGACAGGAAATCTTTGCTGACACATACATCATAAGAACGGTCTTTAGTAAATGAATATACACTGGTGGTGAGCATATTTTCCATTGTGACGGGTTTCTTTTTCTTGGCGAAGACAACAGGAAGTTCCAGTAAGTAGCCTACCATGATGGCGGGAGCTATACCACTGGCTTCGATGGTCATAACTTTATTGATATTGGTAGAGGCGAAACGGCGTACAAATTCTACAGCAATGGATTTCATGAGGATAGGATCCATTTGGTGATTGATGAAATTGTCTACTTTCAGTATTCCTCCTTCGAAACATTTTCCGTCCCGTAAAATGCGTTCTTTTAGTGCTTTCATTCAAATAGTATTTTATAAATGAGTCGCAAAAGTACGTATTTTGCTGCATTATGCCAAACGTTTGTACAACTATCTCTACAGAAGCCTATTTACTTAATGATCAGGAAAGCCGGAATAAATAAGCCTGTGGAAGCATAAGCTGGTGTGGATTAAAGAATGTTTATTTCCACAAACTTTAGTTTATATATTTGGTATGTACTTCTTTTCTTGATAATTTAGTTCTCAATATAATTTTCTTAGTTTAGTATTCTTACTTAGCGAAGATATTCTAATGGGAGGAAATGACTGAATATGATGTATATTTTTCTTGTCTTTTATGATATCTGTCGGTAGGTAAACATTTAAATTTAACCATTATGAAAAAGATATTTTTATCACTTGTATTCCTTTTTGGTGTAGGAACTTTTGTCATGGCTGATGATACCATGAAAAGTAAAGAATGATACAGTTGCCGTTGAAGACGGATTTAAAAACATAGACCTGAAAGAGGTTCCTCAATCTGTTAAAGATGCCATAGCAAAAAAATATCCCGAATCAACTCTTAAAAGTGCTTCTCTTTCTCTGAAAGAAGAAGGGGTGAAGGCATATAGAATAATATATGTAACCAAGGAAGGGGTTGAAAATAGTATTCTTATTAATATAAAGACGGCTCCTGCTAAAACGGCTCCTGCTACAAAGTAGTTTGACAGGTAGTATAGAATTGAATGTTTTATTAATATATTGAAAGCCACCTTGCTATGGTGGCTTTTTTTTGATGGGATAAGTTTTTTTTTCCTGTCGGATTTAGATTTTATATGTATCAAAGAACAGGTTGAATTTGTAAGAAATAGGCTATATGCTTATATTTGAACATAGTTTAAAATCAAGTTTATAATCAAATAGAAAAAGTATGAAAAGACAATTATTTACAGTGTTAGTGTGCATGACGGTGTTTGCTGTTGCATCTTGTGGCGAAAAGAAAGGAAAGGATAAATTCGAGGAGCGTATAGAAAAAGCCAAAGAATCGGTTGAAGATGTGGTGGATGATGCCAAAAGATCAAATTGAGGATAAAGCTGATGAGGTTGGGGAAACCTTGGATAAAGCTAAAAGCAAGATAGAAAAAGCCAAAAAGAAACTTGATGAGGCTAATAGAGATTGAGAAAAATTGATTATGGATGAATGGAAAGAGATTGTCGGCTGATTTATATTAAACCAGCCGACTTAATTTTTATATTTCTAGACCTTTGTTCACCATTTGTTATAATGGATATTTTCGGTCTTGAATTTGTCTTTAGCTTCTTCCCGATGTTGCGGATAACCTACCGGAATCAAATTGAAAGGAATGATATGGTCTGGTAAAGACAAGACTGACCTTACCTTTGCAATGCGGTCGTTCTCCGGATAGACCGCAGTCCATACCGCTCCCAACCCCATTGATTCTGCTGCCAGCAACAAATTTTCGGATGCGGCAGAGCAGTCCAGCATCCAGTACCTATCTGTTTCTCCGTTCAGGGCTTTGCTTAAATCACCACAAACCACGATGGCTAGCGGAGCCTGTGCCGTCATCTTGGCATAAGGCAGTTCGGCGGCCAGTTCATCCAATACTTTACGGTCATCCACTACCACGAAAGCCCAGGGCTGCTTGTTTACTGCTGTCGGTGCAGCCATGGCAGCTTTTACTAATAAATCCACTTTTTCTTTTTCTATCGGTTGGGGTGTATAGGTCCGGACGCTCTTTCGGGCAAAGATATTTTCTATAGCCGTGTTCTTTCCTGTTTCTTCTTTTTTTGCTTCCATATTGTTACAACCTCCTGTAATTAGTAATGTTATTGAAAGAGTAACAGTTGTCAGAGTTTTAAAGATTGTTGCCGCATTCATTTTTATTATTGATTAATAATTGAGATGGAATTCTACCACAGCTTCAATTCCTTTGCGGAATATATCCAGAGAGAAGTTTTCATTGGGCGAATGGATGGCGTCACTTTCCAATCCGAATCCCATGAGAACGGTCTTTATACCTAGGATTTGTTCAAAATCGCTGATGATAGGAATACTTCCTCCACGGCGTACGGCAAGTGGTTTTTTTCCGAATGCCTTAGCAAAGCCTTTTTCGGCAGCCTGGTAGGCGGGCAAGGTGATGGGGCATACATATCCTTCGCCTCCGTGCATCGGGGTTACTTTTACTTGTACATATTCCGGAGCGATAGACTGGATATAGTCCACAAACAATTGGGAAATTACAGCGTGGTTTTGATGTGGAACCAGTCGGCACGATACCTTGGCATATGCTTTTGAGGGAAGTACTGTTTTTGAACCTTCGTCTGTATATCCGCCCCAGATGCCACAAATGTCAAAAGAGGGACGGCAGCTGTTACGTTCTAAAGTAGAATATCCTTTTTCACCTTTCAGTGCTTTTACACCGATGGCTTCCATGTATTTTTTTCGTCGAAAGGAATTTGTGCAATCATCTCACGTTCGGCTGCCGGTACTTCCTCTACATCGTCATAGAAATGGGGGATAGTGATGTGTCCGTCTTCGCCAATGACTTGGGCTAACATACTGCACAGGGTATTGATAGGATTAGCTACCGCCCCGCCGAAGTGTCCGGAATGAAGGTCACGGTTCGGACCGGTCACTTCTATTTCCCAATAAGCCAGTCCTCGTAAACCTGTGGTCAGAGAGGGAAGATCCGCGCCTAGCATACTGGTATCCGAAACAAGAATTACATCGGCTTTCAGCAATTCCTTATGTTCCTTGATGAAGGTATTCAGACTGGGAGAACCTATTTCTTCTTCACCTTCGAAAATAAATTTCACATTGTGTTTCAGCAGTCCGTTTTTTACTACGTATTCGAATGCTTTTACTTGGATCATGGCTTGTCCTTTATCATCGTCAGCTCCACGTGCCCAAATGTGTCCGTCACGAATTTCAGGTTCCAAAAGGCTGGCTTTTCCACAGGTCCAACGGCTCGGCAGGCATTACGTCATAGTGGGCATAAATCAATAGGGTAGGAGCATCATTGCTTACATGCTTTTGTGCAAATACCAATGGATTGCCTTGTGAGGGCATTACCATAGCTTCGTCTGCTCCGGCTGCCAACAAAAGTTCTTTCCAACGTAAGGCACAGGCCAGCATATCGTCTTTATGTTCGGGTAAAGCACTGATACTGGGAATACGGATGAGGCTGAAAAGTTCCTCCATGAAGCGCGCTTCATTTTCTTTAATGTATTGTTTTATTTCCATAATTGAATGATTCTTATAGTTGTGTAGTTCTGTCTATCAGATAATAATCCAAAATGGTCATGGCAGCCATGGCTTCTACAATGGGGACGGCACGCGGCAGTACGCAGGCATCATGACGCCCTTTGGCTTTCATGGTCGTGTCTGTGCCGTTGATATTTACTGTATGTTGCTCCATCAGAATTGTGGCAACTGGCTTGAATGCCACACGGAAGTAAATGTCTTGCCCGTTGCTGATGCCTCCTTGTATTCCTCCGGAATAATTACTTTTTGTTTCTACTCTTCCGTTATTATTATAAAATACATCATTCTGCTCACTGCCTTTTAGCTCCATGGAGTCAAAACCTTGTCCGTAAGAGAAACCTTTTACGGCATTGATACTTAACATGGCATTTCCTAGTGCGGCATGTAACTTACCGAATACGGGTTGCCCTAGTCCGATAGGGCATCCTTTGATGACGCAACTCACTACCCCGCCTATTGTATCGCCTTCTCCTTTGATTTTCCAGATAAGTTCTGCCATTTCCTTGGCTTTTTCCGGATCGGGACAACGCACATCGTTTGTTTCTATCAAGTCGAGGTTATAGCTTTTGTAATCTTTATCAAGTTTGACAGGTCCTACCTGTGAGGTATAAGCTGTGACACTGATTCCTAGTTGTTTCAATGCCAATTTGGCTAAAGCTCCTGCTACTACACGTGAAATGGTTTCTCGTGCTGATGAACGTCCCCCGCCACGGTAGTCACGGATTCCGTATTTTTGCATATAAGTATAATCTGCGTGTGAAGGGCGGAACAGATTCTTGATATTCTCGTAGTCGTTTGAATGTTGGTTCTTGTTCCATACCACAAATCCGATGGGGCAGCCGGTGGACTTGCCTTCGAATATACCTGAAAGGAATTCCACTGTATCAGGCTCCTTGCGGCTGGTGGTAAGTAATGACTGTCCGGGACGGCGGCGGTTCAGTTCCTGCTGAACGAAATCCATATCAATCTTAATACCGGCAGGGAAGCCGTCAATGACGCCGCCTACTCCCGGTCCATGGGATTCACCGAAACTGGTTAACCGGAAAATATTACCAAATGAATTGAACATATTGCTTGTAGTTTTAAAAGTTTCTTTCCGTAAAGATAATGATTTTAGGGATAATATACTTGATTGTTGCTGAAAAATTAGCAGAATGGATAAAAATGGGGTACGGATTGTATGAATTTTACAGTTTGGAATAAGAAAAACTGTATTCATACAATCCGTACCCGGAAACTGTTTCTTAAGGATGGAAACAGGTATCTTTTACGAGTTAGAATTCTACCTTAGGTGCTTTATCGGCTCCTTCCTCAGATTCAAAATATGGGCGTTTGTCAAATCCGAACATGCCAGCAAGCAAGTTACGGGGGAAAGTACGGATGGCTGTGTTATATGCCCGTGCTGTGTCATTGAATCTTTTGCGTTCTACACTGATCCGGTTTTCTGTACCTTCCAATTGTGCTTGCAACTCTTTGAAGTTCTCATTGGCTTTCAAGTCGGGATAAGCTTCGGTGATAGCGAGCAGGCGGCTCAATGCACTACCTACTTCGCCTTGTGCCTTTTGATAGGCCTGCATTTTTTCGGGAGTCAGGTCATCGGCGCTGATCTGCATCTGAGTGGCTTTGCTACGGGCGTCTACTACGGCTTGAAAAGTTTCTTTTTCGTGTGAGGCGTATCCCTTTACTGTATTTACCAGGTTGGGTATTAAATCAGAACGGCGTTGGTACTGGTTTTCTACATTGCTCCACGCTGTGCTGACAGATTCATCCATTTTTACCATACCATTATAAGAGGTTATTCCCCAAATGGCAATTAATACAATGACTACTATTACAATAATCGTTGACTTTTTCATATGTATATACTATTAAAATTATGAATATTCTTGTTCTTAAAAACGGCTTCCGGCTCCTCCGCCTCCAAAGCTTCCACCTCCAAAACTTCCTCCGCTAAATCCGCCTCCACTTCCACCGTGACCACCAAAAAATCCTCCTCCCATTCCGCCTATGAACGGCCCTCCTCCTCGGGGGCCTTTGTAATTTTCATCTCTCGACCGTTCTTTCCGTCTGAGGATATGTCCGCAATTTCTGCATTTATATACTACTTCTTCAGTCTTTGTTCCGTTACTTCGGTCTATAACTTTGGAAGAAAGACGTTGCAGTTTGTGTTTTTTGCAGTGGGGGCAGCGTGTTTTACGCCAGTTTGCATACAATCCGATGCCAATAAATCCTCCGAAAATCACAAAAAAGATGATAATGAATTCCAAGGGATCATCTTCGTTTTCGTCATTGCCGATATTTTCCATGGAACCGTCCAGGTAGCCGTTTACGGCCCGTATTCCTGCTACCATTCCTGCGTTCCAGTTATTGTCCTTGAAATAGGGCAGCATATAGCGGTTCTGAATCCGTTTGCAGATGGCATCCGGCAATATCCCTTCAAGGCCATATCCGGTAGCGAATTGCACACACCGCTCGTCGGTGGAAAGCAAGATGACCAATCCATTGTCACGTTCTTTTTGTCCTACGCCCGTTTCCTGTCCCAGCCGGTGGCAAAATCAAAACAATCACCTCCCTCTATGCCTGTTACCGCTACCACTAATGTCTGTATACCTGTTTTTTGCTCTAAAGCGTAGAGGATGCTGTCCATAGTGGTGACAGCGGTGGATGAAAGGATACCGTCGGGATTGCTGACGTAGCGGGTACGGTTTTGCAAATGTACCATCGGTATGTCTTTTATGGCATATTCTTTGGCTTGAAGCTGGACGGAGCCTAGAAGCATGAAAAAAGTAAGTAAAAATGTCAATTTTCTCATTGGATGTATTTGTCTACAAATGCTTTTACTTTTTGGGTATATTCTTCAGTATTGAACAGATAGGAATGTGCATGGTCTGCTTCCGGAACTATCCATAATGCTTTGGGCTGAGGTTTTGCCTCATACAATTTGTACACCATCCATGTGGGTACGTAGTCATCTTTATCACCATGGATAAAGAACATGGGCAGATGGCATCGGGCTACCTGTTTCAATGCGGATGCTTCTTTGAACCCCCATCCATATTCCAGCTGGCATAACCAGTCGGCGGTGTACATTAACGGGAATTGAGGCAAGCCGAATTGTGCTTTCAGTTCTTTGGAAAATTGGTCCCATACGCTGGTATATCCGCAGTCCTCGACAAAACATTTCACATAGTCGGGTTGCGGTTCGCCCGAAACCATCATAGTGGTGGCTGCACCCATCGAGATTCCATGTACTACCATGCTGGTGCTGTCACCGTAAATTCGATTGGCAACCTCCATCCATTGTGTTACATCTTTGCGGTCTAACCATCCCATTTGTATGGCATTTCCACCGCTCAGGCCAGTGTCGCGTAAATCTGGTAGGAGGATGTTGAAATCCAGTTTTTTATTGTATAGATAACCTATCATCATCATGCGGATGGCATTGTCTGTATACCCGTGTACTATAACTGCGGTTTTGGCTGTCGGGCGGCTGGAAGCCACATAGTAAGCATGCAGTTTTACGTGGTCGGGAGAATAGATAAAGGTATCCTTCAGTGCTTGGTTCTGTTTCAGACTATCTATCCACGGTTTTAGATAGGGGTAAGTCTTAAACATATATTGCCAGGAACTTTCCAAATTCTTTCCTCTGTTTTCAGGGCGTAAGGAATAGTTCAGCATATATTGACTGCCTCCAAGTAGGACTTATAATAAGCAGAACGAATATACTACTCGTTCCAATAATCATTTTTTTTCTTTTCATACCTTAACTATTTGTTCCATATATCCCATGCACCAAAGGCTTGCAATAAGAGCATTTCTAAACCGTTTTTGGTAATTGCCCCTTTGTCTGCCCCCTTTTTCATAAAAAGAGTAGTGTCAGGATTATATAACAAATCATAAAGCAAATGGTTGGGTGTGAGATATTGGTATGGAATATTGGGATATTCATCGGCACGGGGATACATACCTACAGGAGTACAGTTGACAACTACTTTATACTCATCCATGATTTCGGGAGTGAGCTGATCGTAAGTCAGCATTTCTTCACGCAGGTTCCGTGATACGAATTTGCATTCCAAACCTAATTTTTTCAGTCCGTAAGCAATCGCTTTCGAGGCCCCTCCTGTTCCTAGGATCAGAGCTTTTTTGTGCTGGGGTTCCAGCAAGGGTTCGATAGATTGAGTGAAGCCAATCACATCGGAATTATAGCCTATCAGCCTGGTCTTACCTTTTTGGCGGACAATTTTGATTACATTGATGGCTCCGATGGCTGCCGCATCTTTATCCAGTTCGTCCAAATAAGAGATGACTTGTTCTTTATAAGGTATAGTGACATTGAGCCCTACTAAATCAGGATTAGCCAATAGCACAGAAGGCAGTTCTTTGATGGATGGGATTTCGAAGTTTACATATTCGGCATCAATGTTTTCCGAATGAAACTTTTCATTGAAAAAGTTCTTTGAGAACGAGTGCCTAACGGATAACCTATCAAACCATATTTTTTCATAAAACTCTATACTTTAAATTATTTCGTTGCTAAATAAAGCGTACAGATACCTAGTGTCAACCGCTTGAAACTCACCTGGTTGAATCCGGCTTTACGGATAATGTCTGTCATTATTTCGCCTTGTGGAAAGGCTTTGATGGACTGCGGCAGGTAAGTGTAGGCACTACGGTCTTTAGAGAGTAGCTTGCCCAAAGTGGGGATGACTATTTTAGAATAGACAGCATATAGCTGTTTCATGGGGAACCAGTCGGGTTCGGAGAGTTCCAAAATGACTAGTTTTCCGTTGTCTTTCAGTACGCGGTGCATTTCGCGGAGTCCTTTGTCAAGGTCTTCGAAATTGCGTACACCGAATGCTACGGTAATAGCGTCAAAGCGTTTGTCGGGAAAGGTGAGTGCTGTACAGTCTTCCTTAGCGAAAGAGATGCGGCTGTCCAGTCCGGCGGCTTTTACTTTTTCACGTCCCACATTCATCATGCCTCGGATATATCGGTACCTATCAGCTCTTGGGGGTGAAGTGTCTGACAGGCTTGAATGGCAAAATCGCCCGTTCCGGTGGCTACATCCATTATATGTTGCGGGTGAAAAGGTTCCAGCCAGTTGATGGCTTTGCGGCGCCAGCTTTTGTCAATGTTCCATGAAAGGGCATGATTCAACTGGTCGTAAGCAGGGGCAATGTTGTCGAACATTTTCTCTACTTGGACGCTTTTCTTTTCGTCAGCGTTGTAGGGCTTGATTTTTTCTTGTGGGTAGTTCATGTTTGATTAAAATTGAAAATTAAAGATTAAAAGGAGAGGGTGGAGGATTTTTGGATTCCTGTACTTGTCTTTTAATCTTTAATTTTTCATTTTTATTTATTTCAAGTATTCGGT
>ENA-OPZC01000091-OPZC01000091.1-human-gut-metagenome-genome-assembly--contig:-NODE-91-length-17640-cov-1.499800_pt1 | contig 17640 bp, 13 predicted proteins | sample MGYA00242477_ERZ504491 | MGnify/ENA primary metagenome ERZ504491 (study PRJEB26092, sample SAMD00036249) | human gut metagenome | host: Homo sapiens | study: EMG produced TPA metagenomics assembly of... | reverse complement strand
CGCCGATTCTACTTTCCATGCAATTGCGGAAGCAGCGCCGGACAGCTATTTGGGGTAACTTCTGGAGAGCACGTGCCAAATTCTGCACTTGACCCTGAAACAACTCAAGGACTTGCGAAACCTTTCTATGAGGAAGTGGCCGCTTTATTGGAAAGCAAAAACGATCCTCATTACATTCAGCTTTGGTTGAATGCTACAGTTATCTTGGATATTACTATTTGTTAGCTATCGAAAATCCGGCATTGAAAGCCGAAGCAAAGGCTAACAAAGATAAATCCATAGAATACTGGAGTAAAATTCTGGCTATAGACCCCGCTAATGCTACTGCTAAAAGGGCATTGGACGGCATCAAATAGTGAATAATTTTAGTTGTTTGTCGTGTAGGAGGAGTGGAGAGTGATTCTTAGCTCCTTCCATTTTTTTTGAGAAATAAAAAAAGACCGCTGAATTTAGCGATCTTCTTTAGTTGCGGAGGCCTGACTCGAACAGACGACCTTTGGGTTATGAGCCCAACGAGCTACCAACTGCTCCACTCCGCGATGTTTATTTCTTAAATGCGGTGCAAAGGTACGGAGATAAATCCATATAAACAAATGTTTATGCGAAAAATATAGAAAGGTTTGCTTTTATTTAGAATAATAAAGGCTTTAAGTCATATAATTGAAGAATCTAAAGAGAGGTAAGGGCTTTTCAGATGAATTTGACACCTTATATTTGTGTAGTATGAAGAAAAACAGTACTTTTGCTCAGATTTTTATCAGTTGTGCAATAAGGAAAGATGACAGTATTAAAGACGAGAGCCAAGTTGGTAGACGTTGCCCGACAACTTTTTGCGAAGAAGGGGGTGGAAGATACCACGATGAATGACATTGCCCAAGCTTCAAAGAAAGGAAGACGGACGTTGTACACTTACTTTAAGAGTAAGGAACAGATTTACATGGCTGTGGTAGAGTCGGAACTGGAGATGCTTTCCACTCAGATGGAGAAGGCGGCAAGCAAGCCGGTATCTCCGGATAAAAAGATTCTGGAACTGATTATGACTCATCTGGATGCGATAAAAATGGTGGTATACCGTAATGGAACGTTGAGAGCCGATTTCTTTCGGGATATTTGGAGGGTAGAAGCCATGCGAAAGGAGTTCGACCGGAAGGAGACAGCGTTGTTTCGCCGCGTACTGCATGAAGGAAAGGAACAGAATCTTTTCGATATTGACAATGTAGAGATTACAGCTGATATTTTGCATTATTGCATAAAAGGAATTGAAGTGCCTTATATTCGCGGTCAGATAGGCGAAGAGCTGGACGATGAAACGGGCTGGCGCTATGTAGCCAAGATTGTGTATGGCGCATTAGGGTGCAAGAAAAAAGAAAATAATCATATCGTTTAATTAAAAAATAAAGAAAATGGGATTATTAACTGGAAAGACGGCTATTGTTACCGGTGCTGCACGTGGTATTGGTAAAGCCATTGCATTGAAGTTTGCTGCAGAAGGAGCAAACATTGCCTTTACGGATTTGGTTATTGATGAAAACGGCCAGAATACAGAAAAGGAAATTGCGGCTTATGGCGTAAAAGTAAAAGGATACGCTTCAAATGCAGCAAGCTTTGAAGATACTGCAAAGGTGGTAGAACAGATTCACAAAGACTTTGGTTCTGTTGATATTCTGGTGAACAATGCAGGTATTACAAAAGACGGTCTGATGATGCGTATGAGCGAAGGACAGTGGGATGCGGTGATTGCAGTCAACCTGAAATCTGCCTTCAACTTCATCCATGCATGTACACCGATTATGATGCGTCAGAAACAGGGAAGCATCATCAACATGGCTTCAGTAGTAGGTGTACACGGTAATGCAGGACAGTGCAACTATTCAGCTTCTAAGGCTGGTATGATTGGTCTGGCTAAGTCTATCGCACAGGAATTGGGTTCTCGCGGTATCCGTGCCAATGCCATTGCTCCGGGCTTCATCATTACAGAAATGACAGCTAAGTTGTCTGACGAAGTGAAGGCTGAATGGAACAAACGTATTCCTTTGCGTCGTGGAGGTACACCGGAAGATGTAGCCAACATCGCTCTGTTCCTGGCTTCTGACATGTCTTCATACGTATCAGGACAGGTCATCCAGGTTGACGGTGGTATGAACATGTAATATAATAATGTTAGTATAGAGTGAAGAATGGGGAATAGGGGAGAGTTTTCTTCAGTATTCTCTGTTCTTCATTTTTTTGTGTATGACAGTAGTTTACGAAGATAATCACATCATAGTAGTCAACAAGACTGCTTCAGAAATAGTACAGGGCGATAAGACCGGCGATATTCCCTTGTCGGAGACCGTGAAGCAATATCTGAAAGAGAAATATGCCAAACCGGGAAACGTGTTTTTGGGAGTTACTCACCGACTGGACCGTCCGGTAAGCGGACTGGTGGTATTTGCCAAGACCAGCAAGGCATTGAGCCGTCTGAACGAGATGTTCCGTAATGGCGAAGTAAAGAAAACGTATTGGGCCATCGTGAAACAACAGCCTAAGGAGGCAGAAGGAGAACTGGTGCACTATCTGGTCAGAAACGAAAAGCAGAATAAGTCGTACGCCTACGATAAGGAAGTGAAAAACTCCAAGAAGGCTGTACTGAATTATCGTTTGATTGGTCATTCAGAAAACTATTATCTGTTGGAAGTAGATTTGAAGACCGGACGCCATCATCAGATACGTTGTCAGCTGGCAAGATGGGATGCCCTATTAAAGGCGATTTGAAATACGGTTTTCCACGTTCCAATCCGGATGGAAGTATCTGTTTGCATGCCCGTAGGGTACGCTTTATTCATCCGGTGTCCAAAGAACCGATAGATTTGGTAGCTCCTCTTCCTGCAGGCAATCTGTGGAATGGTTTCGGTATGGAATAAAAATAAGAAGGAAACGCTTCACAGCGTCCCCTTCTTTTAACACATAGGCATCTTCATTTTATCTGAGATTGTAAAATAATTGAGAATTCAATTAAATGAGGTAAACAATCTCTGAACTTTATTCTATGGGGTTGGGTTTAGCCTAGTTTGTTTTGGTTGTTCATTGTCTTTGTTTATCTATAAGTAAATAAACAAAACCCGTGCCAAACTCGTAGAAAGCCTTGTAGAAGGGATTTTTATACAGAACGCTGTGGAATAATTGTGGAACGTGTGGAAATTTTCCACACGTTTATTGTGGAATTTGATAGAGCTTTAATTTGTTGTATAAAGTTTTCCGGTCAATTCCCAATAATGTAGCTGCTTTGGTTTTATTATTTCCGGTTTGTTGCAACGCTTTTAAAATCCGGTGTTTTTCGGTTTCTTCATCATGCAGGGCGAAAAGTTTCTTCCATTTCCGGATTTTCGCATACCGTTTTCCGTTCGTTTATTTCTTCTCCTAAATCTTTAGCCGTGATAAATTCACCTTGAGCCAGCAAGGTAGCCCGTTTGACCACATTCTTCAGCTGGCGCAGGTTGCCCGGCCATGGATATTTCTGCATGGCTTCGCTGGCTTCTGCATCGAATCCTATCAATGTACGTTCCAGCTCATGGTTGGCCTGGTCCAGAAAGAAGTTGGCAAACAGCAGAATGTCTTCCGGACGCTCTTTCAAGGAAGGCATCTGTAGCGTAAATTCATTGATACGGTGATATAAATCTTCCCGGAAATTCCCTTTTGCAATGGCCTCTTTCAGATTTTCGTTTGTGGCGCTGATAAGACGAACATCCACCTCAATTTCTTTTGTAGAGCCAATTCGGCGGATACGACGTTCTTGCAAAGCACGCAACAATTGTACCTGCACTTCGTAGCTGAGGTTTCCGATTTCATCCAAAAATAATGTACCTCCATTGGCCTCTTCAAATGCACCGGCCTTGTCATTCAAGGCACCGGTAAATGAGCCTTTCACATGACCAAAGAATTCAGAAGCCGCCAGGTCCTTAGGTATGGAACCGCAGTCAATGGCGATGAAGGGCTTTTCCGAACGTTTGCTCAACTGATGAATGCGATGAGCCACATATTCTTTTCCGGTTCCACTGGCTCCGTTAATCAGTACTGACATTTGTGTAGGAGCTACCAGTCCTACGTAGTTGTATAATTTCCGGGCCTCTTCACTTTCTCCTTCCAGAAAACCATGAGCTGTTTGTGCAGCGTTTTTTTCTTTTCCGCTTTCTGCAGGAGTTTTCTCCTGATGAATAGCCTCTTTGATTTTTTTCAGTAATTCGTCAGGTTGTACCGGTTTCGAAATATAATCAGTGGCTCCTTCCTTCATGGCACGTACGGCACTTTGAATTTCCGCATAGCTGGTCATGATGATGAAGGGTACCTGATTACCCTGCTCGCGAAGCCATGACAACAGGCTTAGTCCGTCCTGGTCGGGAAGACGCAAATCAGACAAGATAAGGTCGAAGTCGCGGGTGCCAATCTGCTTGCGTGCTTTAGCCTGTGTACTTGCAGTCTCCACTTCGAACCCTTTTTTCCCCAGCCATGTTTTTAGCATGGTAGAAAAAGTCAAATCATCCTCAACGATTAAAATAGACGGAACCATGTGATTTTTTGTTTAATTGATTTTACAAAGATACTATTTTTTACGATACCCCTTCTATGTCTTTTAATATTTTGCATGCGAGCACCTGCTTTGTTTCTGCAATAACGGTTTCTGCCGCTTGTTCTGCTTCCGGGGTATAGCTCTGTGTGCCGCGTTGTTGCTCCAGCCATTTCAATAAGGGAATGGCCTTTTGTGCTTCAATCATCAGGAAGGTAGGCAGCATTTTGTGAGCGGTGGCACACAGGGCTTCCATATCTTTGTTGCTGATGGCAGTTTGTAACTTTTCCATATTTTTTTGTGTTTCCTGTGCAAAGGTGCGCAGAATCTCTTTGGCAGCTTCCGGGTCATCCTCCGAGAAAGCCGTCAGCGGAGAAAAGTTATAAGGCTGATCTGTGTGTGGCGAGGTTTCGTGGGTGTCCTTTTGAACCGGCAAGGTGTCAGGAATATTGTCCGATACGGTGAGGTGGTTCAGTGCATTTTTTACCACCTTCTTCAGTTCCGACTGGTTAAAAGGTTTCTGCAACATACCGGCAAATCCTTTTTGCTGAAAATCATTCTCATTCATATCCCTCGGGCTGTGATGGCAATGACTGGAATGGACTGGGCCTGGGCAAAATTCTGGTTACGAAGGTGATGAAGCAGTTCAAAACCGTTCATGGCAGGCATCTGAATGTCCGTGAATACCAGATCGAACGTACGGTTCTTGAGTTGTTCGATAAGCTCTTCCGGCTGTTCGCAGCATACCGTTTCTACTTTGAAGCCTTTCACTTCTTCTGCGGCATTATGTAGCATGGCTTCCGTCAAATGCATTTGTATCCGGTCGTCATCGATGATGGCAATTCTCAGATGGATTTTAGGAAGAGTAATGGCCGGTTCCTTTGAGCCGGGAGCTGGTTTGGGTGAAATGGAAGGTAAAGGCATGGATACCTTGAACGTACTACCTTTTCCGGGAGCACTTTCGATGTCTATTCTTCCTAACAGAAGCTCTACCAGCTTGCGGGTGATAGATAATCCCAGTCCGAATCCTTCCTGTCCTTGTGCACTGCTCAAGCGGGTGAACTCTTTGAATATGCGTTCCTGCTCACTGGCTGTCATGCCGCATCCGGTATCGGATACGCTGAACACAAACTGATTACCGTGGTATTCTGCCTGTAGGGTAATACCTCCTGCGGCAGTAAATTTCAGGGCATTCGATAGCAGATTTTCCACAATCTGGCGTATGCGGAACGGATCACCTTCCAGGGTGAGAGTTTCCGGAAGTTTTTCCTTGAAATCCAGTTGCAGTTGCTTCTTTTCTGCTAAGGGCAGGAAACTGTTATAAATATCTGTCAGTAGTTCATGAGGATTGAAGGCTACCGGATGCAAGTCCATCTTACCTGCTTCCAGGCGGTGGTAATCCAGCAGGGAAGTGACAAGTGCCAGTAGGTGTTGTGCCGAACTTTTCATGTTCGACAAATAAAACTGCTGTCGCCGGTCATTCACCAGGCGGATGAGCAGGTCGATGTAGCCGATGATGGAGCCGGCGGGGGCCTTGATATCATGGGTGATGGTCAGCATCAACTTTTCACGGGCAACCAGCAAGTTCTCGGCATACGACTTCGCTTTTTCCAGTTCCCGTCGGTAATGGTTGTTGCGGGTAATGTCGCGTGCAATGACAATGGAGAATACCAGTACCAGTACAAAAGCGGCAATGGCAATCTTGGCCATGGTTTCAGCAGCCTCTTTCCGTATCTCTTCCTCCTGCATCAGTTTGGTGCGGGCGGCTTCCTGTTCATCGTGTTCAATGTTTTCCAGCAACTGGTTGACACGCTGACTCAGCCCACTTCCAATGACGCGCAGGCTGCTGATGCGAGTGTTCAGCATTTCGGTTTCCTTCTGACGGGTCTGGAATACCTTGTGCTGAATACCTGTAATCATGCTGCTGATGGTATCAATCGGGCTGTATACTTCATCCAGTGTATCTGTGTATTCCTCCTGAATCACGTTGCTCACTTGAGTGGAATCTTCTTTTCCTGGTGCGAATACGTCAGCCAGTCTCTTGAAGAATCCTTTCTTCTTGTGATGGATAGTGTAGGAGTTATGGTGCGTAATGACTTTTCTGCGTATGTGTGGCGTACTGAGCAAAGAATCCTGTTGAGCTATCAGGCTGTCGAGCTGTTCCTGATAGATCTGGTCGGTTGGCGTATTCCGCATGGCTTCCAGTACCGCATACATGTTCCATTGCTTGTTCTGTAACAAGGTCCTTACGGTGTCCAGACGGGCTTGCTGTAGGGTGTCCGTCAGAATCGTTTCCAGTGTATCAATCGAAGCATTCACTTCTTTCATCGCTTTCAGGTAGTGATAATACTCGTTCAGCTTTCCGGTACGGAGTGTCTGCCCGATACTTTCCGCGTCATACAGCTGGCTGATGATGCGGTGAGTGATGTGGCGCCGGTGGTCGAGCTGGTCTCTCAGGCAGGTAGGAGTAGTCAGCAGGTTCATCTGCTGCATGGTATAGGTGAAAGCTCCAATCAGAAGCCCCACCAGCAATATGTAGCCGATAACGATTTTGAAAGAAGTGGAGAACATGGTTTAGCGGATAGATTTCGTTTTATATCTGAATCGCAGGTAATACATGATTCCGGCACTGGTAAGTCCGAAAGGAAAAGCTGCCCAGATACCGATGGCTCCCCAGCCACAGACAAATCCGAAGAGATAGCCTGCAGGTAAGGAAATCAGGAAATAGGCGATGAACGAGAACAACATCATGGGGCGTACGTCGGCAATACCTCGCAGCGCGTTGGCAAAATTGATTTGCAATCCGTCGCCAAACTGATACAGCAGGAACGGAATAATCAGTTGTGCCACCATCAGACTGACGGCTTCGTCGTTGGTAAACCAGCCGCCGATGTAGTGGCGGAGCAGGAAGATAGGTATACCTGTGATGACAATCATGGCCAGAATGATGTGGAATCCGCTTTTAGCCGTGTGGCGTACATTCTCCAGGTCGTTCTGCCCGAAAAAGTAGCTGATGCGTACCGATACGGCCGAGCCCATGCCGTAGTACATCATGAAGCAGACCTGCGACACTGCCATCATGATTTGATACGAGGCAAGTGCGGTACTTCCCAGCCAGCCCACCATGATGGCACTGAGGCTGAAAGAGGCTGTTTCCATTCCCATTTGTCCGGCGATGGGCCATCCTAATTTGTTCAGCAAGCCGAAATCGGACTTGTTGAGGCTTCCCTGTGCAAATCCTTTTCGGAAGGTGGCATAACGTGAGGTTCCGAAAAAGAGAATCAGGTAGGTGATAACCATCAGGATGCGTGAAGTCAGGGTGGCAATTCCGGCTCCCAACAATCCTAACTCCGGAAATCCGGCCTTTCCGTAAATCAGAAGGTAGTTTCCTATGATGTTCAGCACGTTACCCCCTAACAGAATCCACATGGAGATACGTGTGTCGGTAATTCCGTCAGTAAATTGCTTGAAGCCGTTGAACCACAGTACAAAAGGAAGCGAAGCCAGCAACACGAGGTAATACGGCCGCATGGTGGGAAGCAGTTCTTCCGGTTGTCCTAATTTATCGATGTTCCAATAGAGCACTGCCATGACCAGACACACGATTGCGGCCAGCAGCGTATTGGCTGCCAAACTGTTTTTCAGGGTACGTCCGACTTCTTCACAACGGTTTTGTCCGAACAGGCTGCCCACGATAGGGGTTAGTCCGTAACTGAAACCCGTACTGAAAATAATCGCTAAATTGAACATGTTGTTCACAAAGCTGGCTGCCGCCAGTTCATGCGTACTGTGATGCCCAATCATCAATGTGTCGGCAAAGCCTAAGATGATGACTCCAATCTGTCCGATGACGATGGGAATGCCCAGCCAGAGGAGTGCACGGTAATTTGAATGTCTCATGAAATAGCCTTATAGTAGAGTATGCTGCAATTTTCGGGAACGAAGCAACGGGCCGAAGTCGCCTGAATCTGTTCAGCAGTTACGGCACGGTATTTTCCTACCTCCTCGTTGATGTCTTCTGCTTTTCCCGTCAGTTCAAAGAAAGCTAGATTGGTTGCTACGTTCAGGTAGTTGATGTTGTTGAAAATCTGTTCGCTCTCGTAGCGGTTCTTTACCTTCTCCAGTTCCTGTTCGCTTACCGGTACGGTCTTCATTTTCTCTAATTCCTTCCAGATGGCCTCTTCTGCCTGTTCCAGAGAAACACCTTCTACCGGTTTACCGGTGACATGAAGCAGTCCTTCATCCAGGCTGCCTGAAATATAGGCATCGATGGAAGTAAACAACTTCTGTTCCTGCACCAGCGACTGGATGAACCGTGAAGAACGACCGTTCGACAGAATGTCAGTAATCATGTCGTATACGTAATAATCCGGATGCATGCGGTTGGACATGTGGAAAGCCATGTAGATGGCATCTACCGGTACTTTCCGTTCCACCGTCTTGCGGCGTACAGCCGTCTGGGGCTTTTCAGCCGGAAGCTGCCGGGGAGAAATGTTCCGTGCTGGAATCGGCCCGAACCATTTCTCTGCCAGCCGGATGGTTTCTTCGAACGAGATATGTCCCGTCACGGCCAGGATGGCATTGTTCGGTGCATAAAAACGGTAGAAAAAGTCTTTCACTTCCTCCAGTGTAGCCTGAGCGATGTGTGCAATTTCCTTTCCGATAGTCGGCCAGCGGTATGGATGCGATTCGTATGCCAGTTCACGCAACAGGTGCGATGCATCCCCGTAGGGCTGGTTCAGGTTGCGCTGCTTGAACTCCTCAATCACCACCTGGCGCTGCACTTCCAGACTTTTCGGACTGAAATCCAGGCTGAGCATACGGTCGCTTTCCAGCCAGAATCCCGTTTCTACGTTCTGGTGCGGTAGGGTGATGTAATAGTTGGTAATGTCGTTGTTGGTCCAGGCATTGTTTTCCCCTCCGGCATTCTGTACGGGAGTATCATAATCGGGGATATGAAGGGAGCCTCCGAACATCAGGTGCTCGAACAGATGGGCAAATCCCGTGTGCGACGGGTCTTCATCGCGGGCTCCCACGTCGTACAACAAGTTGAGGGCGACCATTTGTGTGGAGTCGTCCTCATTGTGTACAATCCGCAGCCCGTTAGCCAGTGTATAACGGTTTACTTGAATCATGCGGAAATCAGATTATTCAATCACGGTTGCTTTCAAAATGCGTACGTCTGTTTCCGGACGGTCGGCACGGTTGGTTTTTACAGCCTGAATCTTGTCGATGACGTCCATACCTTCTGTCACCTCTCCAAATACGGTATACGCTCCGTCCAGATGAGGTGCACCTCCTACGGTAGTATAAGCTGCAATCTGTTCACGGCTGAACTTCAGGGCCGGTTCCTTGGCTACGATGCCACGTGCCTGTGCTTCCAGGCTGTCCTGCAATTCCAACAGACCGTCGTTGTCGCCCGCCTTGCGCAGCTGGTAGATTTCTTTCATGTGCTTGCGGGCCAGTTCGTTGAACACCGTTTCCAAACGTGCCTCATTCAACTGGTTCTCCATGCTGATCATCTGTGCTTCAGAGAATTTACGTCCGGTCACAATGTAGAACTGACAGCCGGAAGATTCCTTGTTCGGGTTTACTTCGTCACCCAAGCGGGCAGCAGCCAGCGCACCTTTCTTGTGGAAGAATTTCGGGTTGAACTCAGCCGGCAGTGTGTAACCTACATCTCCGTTACCTAATGTAGTGGTATCGGTAGCTGTCTTGCTCTGTGGGTCGCCAGCTTGAATCATAAAGTTCTTGATTACGCGGTGGAAGAGCGTACTGTCGTAAGTACCCTCTTTCGCCAGTTTGATAAAATTGTCCCTATGCTTGGGAGTTTCATTATACAGTTTGACCGTGATGTTTCCCATGGTCGTTTCCAGACGTACAAGTGTTTCGTTTCCTGTTTCCATATCGGTTGTCTTTTTCTGACCGCCGCTGCATGCCATCAGGCAGCAGGCCATCAATGTGAATAAAATAGATAATTTTTTCATGTGAAGAAAGTTGGTTTTGCAAAGGTACAAAAAAACTCTTTATCTGCTGCTTTATAAAATGTTGCTCTCAGTCTTTTTCTTCGGTAGTGACGGTTATGTGGGTGCTGCACCTACGCTGTCTTTGGAATTGTATGCTTGTCTTGGGTGTTTTACCATAGAAACAAGCTTTTATAAAATCCCTTTGAATTAAGTAGTAAGGCTTTCTTTATAGTTGATGTTTTCCATGGCAAAAACCTATGTTTCCGTCATGGAAAACGTAGAGTTCTGCTATCGGAAACATAGGGCTCTGATAAGGAGGATATAGAATGTTGTTTTGTCTTTCTGTTTTATTCACGGCTGTTTTTCTTTTTACGAGTAATTGCTGTTTACAGGAATAAAAACATTAATAGATTAAGAAATCATAGAACGGTTTGTATAAAAGATTATTGGGTTGTAAGTAAATATGTCCTTCTTGCAGATTTAATGTGAGATGGAGCGTTGCAGAAAATTGTTTCCAAGAACCCCATCCATTTTGTCACTGGCTTGTACCCCAGTTGTAAGAGTTGAAAAGGCTCCTGGAATACATGGGAGAGAGAGAGTGCCAAGTTTTACCTCATCGAAATATACATTGTATAATTTTCCTTGATTAGCATCCGAACTGGTAATTTCTGAAATGGCAAACGGGGTCTGTGACTTTTCTAGGTCGTGTTGGCGGACGAAGGGGGTATTTAAATCAAATACGCGGTCTGATCCCATGTCGATTTCTGCCCGTACTTGGTAGTCTTTCCCGTTGATGCGCACTTGTAATGGAACGACAGGGACTCCTAGTTCATATTCTACCTTCAACCGGATGGAAGGACTGGGAGGAGTGAATGATTCTTTCTCGTATAGATAAATTTGACGGGTTGAATAATCAATACGTATGGGATAACGGGATATGAAACTTAACCCTACAATTCCGTCCCATGAATCGGCAGGGTAGGAAATACGTAAGAAACGAAGTGCTTTGATGGAGGTTTTTCCTATGGTAAAGGTGTTGGAAGAACTGGAAAGTACAGAATTACTTCCAGTAGCTCCTTGGTTAATGATTTGTTCATTCCAGCTGATTGAGAAATTACTTCGGGGGGAATTGGGATTGAGTACCATGTCCGTTGCTCCCGTATCGAATAAAAAGCGTAGTGTGTCACTATCATTTACACGGCAATGTATGTATACACGATTATCTTTTCCTAATTCAAAGGGAATGCTGTCCATTACTTGTGCATGGGCGAATAAAATGGATAGGCATTCTGTTAATAGCACGAGTATAAATGATTTCATGATTCTTGTATGATAGAAATAAGGTTTTTGACATATTTATTATCTTTTAGTCTTTGGAAAGGGGGCTTTCTGCAAACTATCAAAGATTTGTGGCAAAAGTAATTATTTTGTTTAGATAGTAAAGGGTAAGTCTAGGAAAGCATGTTTTTATTTTTAATAGAACGATGGCTAAATAATATAACAGGACAGGCTGATAGTGTTGCTGATTATAAAGTGATAGGGGAGTCTTTATTCGATTTTTTTGTTTATTTCTTTGTTTTTTCGTCCAAATAGTATAATATTGTATATATTTAAGATTAATGTATGCTATTTTCCCGATGAAGCTGAGACTATTCATATTTTTTATTTTTTCTGTTTACAATTGTACATATCAAGGCTAGTGTCAATGATAAATACTTGATAAACAATATAACTTCAACAAATGGACTTTCTAATAGTGCTGTATTGACTATTTTTCAAGACTCTGATGGGCTTATGTGGTTCGGAACATACGATGGCTTGAATTGTTATGATAGTAAGACCATGAGTGTGTTTCGCTCGAAAAGCCCTTATAATGAGGATTTTACTTTTAAAAGCAATATTATCCACAAAATTTGTCAGGCTGATAATCAGTGCCTATGGGTGAAAACGTTCTTGGGAGTAGCTCGTTTTTCCTTGGTAAAAAGGGAAATAGAAGAAATATATACTGATTCGGAAAATTATGTAGTGTATTCTAATGCAAAAGGTGATTCTTGGGTTGTAAACGGATCCGAATTATTGTATTTTAATACAACTTTAAAGAGGTTTGTTTCTTTGGGAAATATCATACCTGATGCTGAAAAGTGTACGCAGGCACTGGTTACAGATTCAGGTGAGATATGGTTATTGTATGCAGGCTCTCCAGATGTGGTATGCTTTAAGATTCCTTCTTTCTCAGTTCAAAAGTCAATAAAGATAGAATTGGAAAAAGAACTGATTAAGTTGCACAATGTTTCTGTAAATCGCTATTTCGTACAAAACGATTCATTTAGTTTTATTGATGCAGAGAATAACCTTTATCTTTATGATGTCGCGGCTAAGACCAAGGTATATATCAGGAATATATCCGATTTGATGCAGCAGTACGGGAAAATTGAAAATATAACTTCTTTGCAGGAAGATGTCATTATTGCTTTTCATCTGAACGGGCTTGTATCCTTGAATTCGTCAAAGGAATATAGGGAAGAGGTGATAGACCGTAGTGTTAGGATTTTTTCGATGACTAAAGACCGGTATAATGACATAGTCTGGGTAGGTACCGACGGGCAGGGTGTCTTGATGTTGACAAAAAATAACTCAATAGCTCAGACTTTGGAGTTGACCCGCCTGTCTCCTTTATTAAAGCGACAGGTGAGAAGTATTGCTACTGACCGCTATGGAGGATTGTGGTTTGGTACGAAAGGGGATGGATTGATACATATACCTGAATATGAAAAAAATTGGGGTAAAAAGGAGGCGGTGGAATTGTATTCTGGTAGCTCCCGTCAGGCCTTGTCTGATTATCTGCCATGGGAAATGATAATCGTGTATTTTCGATTCATGAAAGTCAGTTTCATGATGGAATGTGGATTGGGGGAACCAATGCGAACTTACTTTATTTCTATTCATTTGAGCAATCAAGAATGATTAAGGTAGAAGGCTTCGATACGAAAGGTAACACTGTAGAAATAAAAGGAGTATATGAGGAAGATGCTTCTACTTTATGGGTCTCGGTCAATATGCTTGGACTTGTCCGTTTGAAAGTAGATTTTAAAGGAGATCAGATTCGAATAACCGATCAGAAAGAAAAAATAATATATAGGGGTAACAATGATGCGTATCTTGTATTCTTTTCTATGACGAATCAGGGTGATTCTGTATTATGGCTAGGTGACAGAGGCAAGGGACTTGTCAGATATAATATAAAAGATAATACGTATAAACTTATTTCATTTCAGCAGAAACTAAATCGTCCGGTAGATGATGTATTGTCTTTCTGTCAGTATGATGAGAATAAGTTCTATATAGGTACTTCTACAGGAGTTGTTTCTATGAAATATGAGGAAGACAGTGTACGGGCAATAAGCTATATCGGACAAGAACATGGCCTTTCGAATGACATGATTCATGGAATTTTGTCCGATAAGAATGGTTTTCTTTGGATGAGTAGTAACAAAGGATTAAATAAATACAATCCTATGAACGGAAGAATTCATACCTTTTACGGGAATGGCATACATATTGAAGAGTTTAGTGATGGTGCATATTATAAATGTCCTTATAGCGGACGACTTTTCTTTGGTGGGGTAAACGGATTGTTGTATCTGTCTGATAATTCTACGTCTGTTTATAGTCCATTTCAAAATATAGTGCTACGCGATTTTTGGATAGAGAATAAAAGAGCTTTCTCACCAAATTATGAGGAAGATGGTCGGAATGGATGGGAAATAGATGGTGAAAAGGTATTTTTCAGATTTAATTTTATTGTACCTGATTTTGTCGGGGGAGAGAATATTGAATATTCTTATATGTTGGAAGGATATGACGCGGATTGGTCGGTATTTAGTAAGACAAATGATGTAACCTATTCGAGTGTTCCTCCTGGTAAATATATGTTTAAGGTGCGTTATAAGAGGGATATAAATGAAAATAATGAGAAGATATTGATGATTCCTATTTATATTACTACGCCCTGGTATAAATCTCCTTTGTTATATATAGGACTAGTTATTTTACTATTCCTTCTTGTCGGGACTATATTACATTTTTTCCCTTCTTTTAATCCGGTTGATGTTTTTGTGGGAAAGGGTCATATAGATGATTCTAAAGTGGATATCGAAGAGACGTCTCAGGAGGTGATGTATTATGGTGTACGGTTTACGATACATAGTGTGGAACAGATGGATGTGTTGGAGAAATTTGTAGCGATAGTGGAAAATAATTTGGATAATGAAGAATTAGGAATTCCATTTATTGCGTCTGAATTGAATTTGAGTACTCGTCAATTCTATCGTAAGTTTAATGAAATGACAGCCGATATCTCTCCTAATGAATTCATAAAATTGTGTCGACTTGAAAAGGCTGCTGACTTATTAAAGAATACCAGTTTATCTATATTGGAAATTATTTCTATGATTGGAATTAATAGTCGCTCTTATTTTTACAAAGAATTTATCAAGAAATTTGGTTGTACTCCGAAAGATTTTAGGAATACACCTTCATTGGGTGACGAGACAAATGATAGAAAATAGAAATAATTCTGTCATTTCTTTGATTTTATATCTGTCTCAAAAGAGTATTGTAATGTGCTCTTTTGAGACATTATTTTCTATTTAATTGATTATCAGTAGCGTAAAAGAGGACAAGTTGGTTGTTATGATATTTTTATGACATTTTAAAACTTCTCTCTTTTTTGGCAGTAAGCGGGACATTGAACGGGCTTGTTTTTCGTTTCTTTGCATCATAAGAAAGAATCATGCATGATGGATTCTGACACTTAGCGTAAGCAACCCAAAATTTAATAATATGAAAATATCTCTTCAGTCTTTTTTATTAGCAATTAGTGTATCTGCTTTGATATCGTGTGCTCAAAAGAATTTATCTACAGAGAAAGATATAATCCCTTCTCCGGTAGAAATAATAAAGAGCGATGGACTGTTCACTTTTAAATCTGGAATGTCATTATATATTAATGATAAGAATTTAGCTCCAGCTCATACGCTTTTGCAAAATTCTTTGGAAATAGATTTGGTGGAGAGTCATGAAGAGCTATCAGCTTCCATTGTATTGCGAATGATTGAAGGAATGAAAGAGGGTGGGTATCATCTTTCAGTAAATAATGATAGACTTCTTCTTGAGGCCTCAGATTATTCGGGTATTGTGGCTGGTATTTCTACCATACGTCAGCTTTTGCCGATAGAAGCAGAGTCGGGTTTGTCTATTCCTAATGTAGAAATAACTGACTATCCTCACTATCAGTGGAGAGGGATGCATTTAGATGTTTCCCGGCATTTTTATTCTAAGAAAGAAGTAATGAAACTGCTGGATCTGATGTCCCTTTATAAGTTTAATAAATTTCATTGGCATCTGACGGATGATCAGGGATGGAGAATTGAAATCAAAAAATATCCTCTATTGACAGAAAAAGGAGCCTGGAGAAAATATAATGACCAGGACCGTACATGCATGCAATTAGAGAAATCGATGCGTAATCCGGATTATGCTATACCGACAGACAAAACATCTGTCATTGAAGGTGATACTATTTATGGAGGTTTCTATACTCAAGATGAAATTAAGGAAGTGGTAAATTATGCGGCGGAAAGAGGAATTGATGTAATTCCAGAAATTGATATGCCGGGACATTTCTTAGCTGCTATACAGCAATACCCTGATATTGCTTGCGACGGACTTATTGGCTGGGGGCAAGTATTCTCTTCACCGATATGTGTGGGAAAGGATTCTACACTGGAATTTTGCAAAAATATCTGGTCGTGAAGTTTTTCAAATGTTTCCTTATGAATACGTGCATTTGGGGGGAGACGAGGTAGATAAAACCAACTGGAATAAATGCAAAGATTGCCAGAAAAGAATGAAATCTGAGGGGCTGGCTACCCCTGAAGCTTTACAGGCATGGTTTGTCAGGGAGATGGAAGCCTTTTTCTTGCAAAACGGGAAACGGCTCGTTGGCTGGGATGAAGTGGTAGAAGACGGTTTGTTAGATAAAAGTGTGATTTCCTGGTGGAGAAGCTGGTGCACGGATGCGGTTCATAAAGCTACAGCTGCTGGTATGAAAACGATAATCTGCCCGAATTCTCATTTGTATTTTGATTATGAGCAAAAATCTGATTTCTTGAAGAAAATATATGACATGGATGTGGTGCCTTCTGGACTGTCGGATACACAGAAATCACTCGTGTGGGGAGTACAGTGTAATGTCTGGACAGAATGGATTCCGACCATGGAACGGATGGAGTATATGGTTTTTCCGCGTATGATGGCGGTGAGTGAGATTGCTTGGTGCGAGAAATCCAGATTGAATGATTATAAAGCTTTTGAGCAACGGGTAATGAATCAGGTGAAACGCCTTGACAAGCTGAGTGTGAATTATCGGATTCCTGATCTGACAGGTTTTTATGATCGTAATGTATTTGTTGATAAAGGAGAGTTTAAAGTCGATTGTATTATGCCGCAGGTGGAGATTCGCTATACAATGGATGGAACTGATCCTTCCAGTGAATCAGCATTGTATACCACCTCCTGTTACCGTAACAAAGGATACTGAATTTAAATTTAGAGCTTTCCGTCCGGATGGTACATACGATAAATTATATACAGCCAGTTTTGTGAAAGAAGCTGTTCGTCCGGCGTTGAAGGTTACAGAGAATTTAAAACCTGGTTTGAATGTGGCTTTGTATGATTTTTCTGGTAATAAATGTGCCGACATAGCTTCTTCTAAGCTGATTAAGACTTATGTGAGTGAACGCATTGCTTATCCGGAAGGAAAAGCCGGTAATTTGGCTATGGTATATAATGGTTATCTGGAGGTTCCGTCAGACGGTGTTTATACATTCTCACTGCTTTCGGATGATGGTAGTATCTTGAAATTGGATGATCAGGTGTTGATTGAGAATGATGGGTTACATTCTCCTGCAGAACGTAGCGCGCAGGTGGCACTTGCTGCAGGTAAACATAAACTGGAACTTTCTTATTTTGATTATTTCGGCGGTGTGTTGACGTTGTATCTCATTAATGAGGAAGGAGAAAAAACTGAATGTCCATCAGAATGGTTAAAACATGAATAGAGTAAAGAGG
>ENA-OPZC01000090-OPZC01000090.1-human-gut-metagenome-genome-assembly--contig:-NODE-90-length-17698-cov-1.341358_pt1 | contig 17698 bp, 15 predicted proteins | sample MGYA00242477_ERZ504491 | MGnify/ENA primary metagenome ERZ504491 (study PRJEB26092, sample SAMD00036249) | human gut metagenome | host: Homo sapiens | study: EMG produced TPA metagenomics assembly of... | reverse complement strand
CATGGGTATCGGCTGGAAGAGGCTTTCGGATTGTCTGTGTCGAGTATCGGTAACGTGGGGCCGGGACTGGGTGCCTTCGGGACCAGCATTTTCATGGAGTGCACTTCCTGACCTGGCGAAGTGGCTGTTGTCGTTTATGATGCTGATAGGGCGTCTGGAGATCTTCGGCGTACTACTGCTGCTGACTCCGAGTTTCTGGGATAGACGATGAGAAAGAGATAGATTATGATAACATGTATATGTCTCTAAAAAAGTTTTCTATATCTTTTATAGAGAAGGTATTTTTGTCTAATTCTGTTTTTCTAAGCATTAGGTATGCGCTATTGCGTTCGTCGGTGTGGTGTTCAAATGTTTTATTCCTTTACAAGTTGGAGCTTTCCGCATAATAAATACGGAGCCATAATAAGGAGGTAGGATTTTCATTAGGGAACGAGGTAAGAATAGACCTGTATTCTGTATTTGGCGTGTTCTTTTTTAGTAACTTTTTTGAAGTTTACTTTTACAGAGTCAGGCTTTGTAATTTGTTTCTTTGCTTTTGTATCTGTAGACTTTCCCATATTATTTATCTTTTTTGCAAAGATAACGTTATTGCATATTCAATGCAAGGATAAAACATTTTTTATAATACAGAAAAAAGGACCACTACCCACAGGTAATAATCCTTTTCTTTATTTGTAACTCAGCCTGTTAGTCGATAAACCGGCGGGTGAGCTGCTCAAATTCATCGATGCGGCGGTCGCGCAGGAAGGGCCACCAGCGGCGGACGTTTTCACTGCGGTTCATGTCGATTTCTACCACCATGTTTTCTTCTTTCAGGTTGCTGGCCTGGGCGATGATTTCGCCTTGCGGACCGGCTACGAAGCTGTTGCCCCAGAACTGGATGCCGTTGGTCTGGCCGGAAGGGTCGGGTTCAAGGCCCACACGGTTTACAGCAATGACGGGTAGACCGTTGGCTACGGCGTGACCGCGCTGTACGGTTACCCATGCCCCAGCTGGCGCATTTTTTCTTCCTGAGTGTCGGTGCTTTCCCAGCCGATGGCGGTGGGGTAAATCAACAGTTCAGCACCTTTCAGGGCCATGATGCGGGCTCCTTCCGGATACCACTGGTCCCAGCAAACCTGCACGCCGAGCTTACCGATGGAGGTCTGAATAGGTTCGAATCCTAAGTCGCCGGGAGTGAAATAGAACTTCTCATAGTAAGCAGGGTCATCTGGAATGTGCATCTTGCGATACTTGCCGGCAATGCTTCCGTCGGTGTCGAATACCACGGCGGTGTTGTGATACAATCCGGCGGCACGGCGTTCGAATAGCGAAGTGACCAGTACCACATGGTAGGCAGCGGCTATCTCACTGTAGAAACCGGTGGAAGGGCCGGGAATGGGTTCGGCCAGGTCGAACAGGTTGGTATCTTCTGTCTGGCAGAAATAAGGGGTGTTATGGAGTTCCTGAAGAACTACTAACTGCGCACCGGCCTGTGCCACGGAGGCGATGTTGCGGTGCAGCTTTTCAAGATTCAGTTTGAGGTCGTTCGTACAAGCCTGTTGTACGATGCCGACACGGATAGTTCGTTTCATTGTGCTATTTGGTTTTTTACAGATTCAGGATATTGCATGGTGACGCAGTGGAGAGAACCATGCTGCTTGATAAGCGCACGGCAATCCACGCCTACGATTTCACGTCCGGGGAAGGCCTCAGCCAGTACCTGTGCGGCACGGGCATCGTTTTCCGGTTGGGCGTAGGTAGGATAGAGCACAGCCTCATTCATAATCAGGAAGTTGGCGTAGGTGGCCGGAAGGCGTTCGCCGTCTTCGTCATAGATGGCTTCGGGCATGGGCAGCGGAAGCAGACGGTAGGGGTCTCCGTCGAGGGTACGGAAGGTCTTGAGCTGGTCTTCCATGGAGCGGAGGGCACCGTAGTGCTCGTCGTTCTTGTCCAGACACTGCACGTAGGTAATGGTGTGGTCGGGACATAGACGGGCCAGGGTGTCTACGTGGCTGTCTGTGTCGTCACCGGCCAGGTAGCCGTAGTCCAGCCAGAGTACCTGACGCAGGTTGAAGCGTTCCATCAGGTAGGCTTCGATGTCTTTGCGCGAGAGGGTGTCATTGCGGTTGGGGGCCAACAGGCAGGGTGAGGTGGTGAGCAGGGTACCTTCTCCGTCGCTTTCAATGGAACCTCCTTCGAGCACGAAGTTACGGCAGTTGATGTAGTCGCCGTTAAGTACGCCGGTCTTGACAGATGACTGTTGATGAGGTTGTCTTTATGGGCAGCAAACTTCATCCCCCAGCCGTTGAAGCAGAAGTCGAGCAACTGCGGGTCGGAATGTTTTTCCAGCAGGGTGATGAAAGCATGGTCGCGGGCCCAGGTGTCGTTTGTAGGACATTTCACAAAAGTAATCTGGTCACGATAGGGGAAGTCGGCCAAGGCTGCCGGAAATTCGGGAGCCACGAGCAACAGGGGCTGGCGGCTGGCTATTTCGGTAGCAAGGCGGACAAAGCAGGTTTCTACTTCATCGAGCATATAGGCCCAGTCGGTATCGGCATGAGGCCAGGTAAGCTGTATGTAGCTTTGTTTGTACCATTCGGCGGGCAGATAATAGGTTTTTTCCATATTCTTGTATAATTATTTTTCGTTTGATTCTCTTTTTTCTCTTGCGGCAGGAAGGGCTTCCTGCGGAAGGTATTTCTGGTCTTCTTTTTCTTTCTGTTTGCTACTGCGGTTTTTCCGGCGGCGGAGGAACCAGTCGACGAGTTCTTTCCAGTTCATGAAGTCTTTCTTGTACATGATACCGATGCCCTGAGTGGTAAGGGTGGACTTCGTGAAATAACGGTCGTTGGTCTGGTTGTATCCGCGCAGACGGAATTCTCCGTTCTTGGTGAGCAGCCAGATGGCTTCGAAGTCACCCACAAAGTTGGTATTACGCATGGTATTTTCACGGTAACCGAAGTTTCCGTTGATTATCAGTCGGTTGTTCAGTAAGCGTCCGGACAGGATGGCTTCAGCTTCTACATCGCTCCAGCCTTTTTCTCCGGTGGTGAGGTTCGTACCTACGTTCCAGTTTTGGTTGTCGATGACTTGCGAAAGCATGTTGTTCAACTGGCCCGACAGGGTGCTGAAGGCCAATGAACTGGTGGCATCGGTCTGCCCGGTGTTGTTGGCATAGTCGTAGGTATAGAACTTGCCGACTCCCAGCAGATAGATAATCTGCGTATTCATCTGCTCTTCAGTGCTGGTGAGGCTGCGTACCAGTCGCGGTCTTCCTCGCTCACGGTGGGCAGTTCAAGGCCGAATGTCAGGTTGGGGGATGTGAGGTTGCCGCTCAGGTTCAGCAGACAGTTTACCCGTACGTTTCCACGGGAAGAAGAGGCATCGGCTATCAGGTCGTTCAGTGAAGCGGAGTTCACCGTATAGACGGCCTGCACGTTCAGGTTGGCGGCTTTGGGGTCGCCGTTGAAGGATACCACACCTCCGGGCTGCAGGGTAAAGTCTTTTCGGATGATGTTCTGCAGGCTCATCTTGTAAATACCTTCGGCGATGTTATAATTGCCGAACATCTGGAAATTGCCCTGATTAAAGAAGTTGATGCGCAGGTTACCGGTTCCGTATGCAGAAATATAGTCTCCGGCCGAAGGTCCATGATGATTTTCATGTTGGCACGTTCGGCAGGTTCTATCTGCAGATTGATGTGGATGGCGGTAGGTGTATCATCGTCATCCTGCTTGTCGGGCTGGTTGAGCGGGTGGTACACTTCGGCTTTGACGGCAGCCTGTTTACGCCGTGGGGTACGGTCTACGAAGGTGATGAAGCCGGAGTTGGTGGCCTCAGCTGCCGTTCCTAACACGTAGACAAACTCGGTCTGGTTGTCGGCACGAACTTCTCCGTCAACGTTCAGCTGTCCGTCGCCTCCCCGGAGGAATACATTCCCGGTAGCATAGATATGACCGTAGAAGGGGAATTCCGGAGTTTCCTTTTCAGAGTGGAATACCAGCATGCGGTTTGTATTGAAGCGGAACTGGTAGCTCAGGTTCTTTAATTTGGTATGCCGTAACTCACCGTTGGCTAGTCCGGTATGCCCTTCTGTATCCTGCAAGCGTACGTTCTGGAAACGGAACAAGCCGGAAGCGATGTGTACGGAATCGGCCGAAGCCAGGAAAGTAGCATTCAGAATGTTGACCTTCATCTGCATCTGCGCCTTGGCTTTTCCTTCCAAATCCAGTTGGGAGAAGGGACCAAACAGACGCACGTCGCCATGTACGCTTCCGTTGACATTGCTGAATATATTTTCTACAAAGGGTTGCAGGAAGGAGAGAGGGGTGCCTCCGGCCTGGATATGGAGGTCGAGTCCCTTCATCTTGGGTGATACATAGCCGATTACCCGTGTGGTGCAGGCACTGTCGCGGCGGATGTCGGCATTCAGGCGAACGCCTCCCAACTCTTTATCCCATGAGCCGAGGATGTCGGCGCGTCCTAGCAGGGCATGATTGAGGGAGAAATCTTTCACATCGAGACGGGCTTCCATTACCGGTTCCTGAAGCACGTGGCGCAAGTGGACTTTACCGCTGATGCCTCCGTCGAAGCGTACGGCATGAAACTGAATCATGTCCATGATGTAGAGCAGATTGATGTTCTTCAAGTCTACCAGGCAGGAGTCAGCTTCCGTTTTTCCCAGTCGCCCGTTGATTTTCAGGTGCTGGTCGCGGTGCTCAAACAGGAAGTCGTGTATTTCGATGCTGTCTTTTGCAATGTCTACAGTAGCCGGATGGATGTTCCAGGTGGTGTCATTCAGAATGACCTGGCTGGGCTGGATGTCCACACGGGTGTGGAGTACCCTTTTCAGACTGTCCTGACGGAAAGAAGCGATGGCGTCAATCTTTCCGCTATAGGTGAGCTGTGTGTTGTTGCCCCAGTAAATGGTACTGTGCAGCTTGTCGTCTTTGGCCCTCGTGATGAGGGAGAAATTGAACATGGCTCCTTTTTTCATTAAGGTGCCGGCACGTAACTGGCACTGCAGTTCGTCGGAACGGCTTTCACACAACAGGGTGCCCGATTCGTAGTATTTCCCTTTATACGTGAATTGAGGAATCGAACCGTTGATGCGCATCTGTGAGAGGCTGTCGTTAAGTTGTCCTGAGAACGTGGCCGGCATCTGCAACTCGAACGGAATGTTCAAAACCTTTGAAAGAAATTCACTGTTTTCCATGCGAAACTGGAACCGGAACTGGTTGTTCAGCTCTGCGGGTTTCTTTCTTCCTTTTTTCGGCTTCTCCTCAGGGAACAGGGATGGAAGATGCTTCCGGATCACTTTCTCCATGCTCTTCAGCAGGGTGTGGTAGGCATATTGTCCTTGTATGGTTCCGGTCAGGAACGGGGAGTCAATGCGTATTTCCTTCTGCTTGGCCTCTGAGGCAAGCTGTGTCGCATCAATCTGCAGGCGGGGAAGGAAGTAGTTCCCTTCTTCGTCGGGCGTGCGGACAGAAAGACTGTCGAGGCTGATTTTTCCCTGGACATCGTCAATGGAATGTCCTGAAAAGTCAGCCGTCAGGTTCAATGATACGTCGGTATCTTCGTATTTTTTCGTCAGCTGAAGTTTATGGGGACGAAAATCACGTACTTTTACCCGCAGGTTGAAGTCGGGTACGGCCTGTTGGGTCACGAAATTCCCGTCTACGCTGATTTTACCATTTTCATCGTCGAGTGACAGATGGCCGTTGAAACCGCCCGGCTTGAAATTTCCGTTCAGTGCGATGTGCTGGTATTGGTAGTCATTGTACTCTAAAGAAGAGATTTCTCCTTTGATATGCGATTCTGGCTGATGGTTTCGGTATTGCAGTCCGTTCAGTTCCAGGTCAAAAGAGGTTTTACCCAGTTCTTTTTTTGCCAGCAGTTTGCCAAGCTCAAAATTATGGGTGGAAACTTTTCCGGAGTAACTTTTTTGCTGGGTCAGGGTGTCGGTATGCATGGTCAGATTGGCATTAATCTGTCCCGGTTGGCTTTGCAGGGTACCGTGTGCAGTGATACGGGAGGGGTATCCCGATACATCACCTCGAAATTTGAGAAAGCCCAGTCGTTGCAGGATGTCGGGTACTGGTGCTGCGGTACCTTTCAGGTTGTGTATGAGCCAGGAAATGGCAGTCTCGTCGGCATCGGCCTGTGTGATTTCGCCAAAAAAATAAGGCGGTTGCGAAGGACTGCTGTGGTCGAGCATGCCTTCTGCGTGTATTTCCAGTGCTTTGTGGGGGCTGGAAAGATAGAAATTGGTGCATCGGGCCTGTTTTCCTCTTCCATGAAAAGCCATGTCGATGTGTACGGAGTCCTGAAAATGCTGGAGCGCAGGGACAAAGCAGGCAATGTCGGCCGGAGTAACCGAGGCATTCAGGCGACCCATGTAGGTGGTTTGCGTATCTGAAATAAAGTCGGGTGCGGTGAGTTCTCCCACTACGGTAAATGTGTCGATGTTTACCGTCGTGGCCGGAAGGCTCAGGTTCAGGTCATGCAAATGGATACCTTTGGGGGTAGCTGTGGCCTTCAGCGCAAATTTCTTCAGTTGAAATCCGCTTTGCTCATTGAAACTCATACGGCGGATTTGTGCGTTAAGCGAGTCGGTCTGCAAGGCCTTTAAGGAGATGGTTGCCGAAAGTTCGCTGATGCCGATGTGATGAGGATTGAACCGGCGGGGCGTATTGGATTCCGACAGCACATCGTAGTGGATTTGTCCGCGACGGATAAGCACGGAGTTGATACGCAGGTCGATGGACTTTTCGCTCTTTGTCGTATCATTTGAAGCAAAAGTGTCAATCAGAAACTGGCAATTCAGGGGAGCCTTGGGATGAACGCGGTTCAGACGGGCATCCAGTCCGAATAGCTGTACACTGCTGATGCGGATTTTTCCACGGAAGAGAGAGGGAATGTCAATCTTGACGGAAAAGCGTGATATGCCGAGCATGTCTTTCTTCTGCCGGTCCTTTATCTGCACGTTCTGGATGACAACGCGGTTCAGAAGCCCTAAATCTACATTGCCAATGCTGACTTCGGCCTGGGTGAGACGGGTAAGTTCACGGGCAGCATACGTACTGATGCGGTGTTGGACAGCCGGAAGGTTCAGCAGAGCAATCAGACCGAAATAGAATACCAGTGTCGAAATGACCGTGATACGTATGGCTTGTTTTATGCGCGTGGCTTTACTCATTCTTTATTTATGCAAATTATAGACAAATGTACAAATAACCCTCGAAGAAAAGGGTCTTTGAGGGTGTTATTAGTAGTTTTTAAGTTTTGGACGATGGCCTTTTACGGTTGGTATAAATGAATTGGAAATCTATTTTTATTCATTTCTGTAGCATAAAATGTAAATATATATGGATTTTGTATGGAAAATTGGAAAAATATTCGGAAATTTGCAGCCGTTATTAATTTAGTAATAAAATTAGACTTAAACGGATAAAAATGACGCAAAAAATGAAGATTCCTTCTCCGCTGGTGTCTTTGCTGCCTGTGGCGGTATTGGTGGTATTACTTTTCTTTACGATTCGTCTGTTGGGGGCTGACGCGCTGGGCGGAGGTAGCCAGATTTGTTTGTTGCTGACTACGGCTTTGTGTGCGGCTTTGGGTATGAGCCGGTATGGAGTGAGCTGGAAGGATATTGAACATGCCATTATCAACAACATTGCGGGGGTGAGTTCTGCTTTGATTATCCTGTTGATTATCGGAGCTCTTTCGGCAGCCTGGATGTTAGGGGGAGTGGTACCTACGCTGATTTACTATGGGGTACAGATTATTCATCCGAAATTTTTCCTTGTGTCGTGCTGTGTGATTTGTGCAGTGGTATCGGTCATGACGGGTAGTTCGTGGACTACTATTGCGACCATCGGTATTGCCTTGATGGGTATTGGCAAGGCACAGGGTTTTGATGAGGGATGGATTGCTGGAGCTATTATCTCGGGTGCATATTTCGGTGACAAAGTTTCTCCGCTTTCGGATACGACCATCCTGGCTTCCTCAGTGACAGATACGCCGCTGTTTACGCATATCCGTTACATGATGTACACCACGGTGCCTTCGGTGGTCATTTCACTGGCTATTTTTACAATAGCCGGATTTTCGCATGAGGCATCAGACAGTTCGCAGATTGCCGTGTTTACTACCGGACTGGCGGAACGTTTTCATATTACTTTCTGGGTGTTGCTGGTGCCGGTGGTGACAGGAATATTAATTGCCCGTAAGGTGTCTCTATTATTACCTTATTCATATCGACCGCTTTGGCTGTGGTGTGCATGCTGGTTTTCCAGACAGATGTACTCCGTGAAGTGGCCGGTGACGGAGTGAGCGGAGGGGAAGCTTTATATAAAGGAGTTTTGTTAGCTTTATCAGGAAGTACGTCGTTGCAGGCTTCTACTCCTGCATTGACCGAACTGATTGCCACCCGTGGAATGGGAGGTATGATGGATACGGTATGGCTGATTCTCTGTGCCATGTGTCTGGGTGGAGCCATGACGGCCTGTGGCATGTTGGGGAGTATTACGCGTATGTTCGTACGCTTTACACATAAGCTGGCAAGTACGGTAGCGGCAACTGTAGCTTCCGGTTTGTTCCTGAATCTGGCTACTGCCGACCAGTATATTTCGATTATTCTGACCGGAAACATGTTCAAGGATATTTATAAGAAGAACGGATACGAATCGCGCTTGTTAAGCCGAACAACGGAAGATGCCGTCACGGTGACCAGTCCGCTGATTCCATGGAACACATGCGGAATGACGCAGGCCACGATACTGAATGTGCCTACACTGGTGTATTTACCGTATAGTTTCTTTAACTTGCTGAGTCCGTTGATGAGCATCTTCGTGGCGTGCATCGGCTTTAAGATTGTACGTTCGGTAAAAAAGGATTAAGAAACAATTTTCATTAAAACCATAATAGAATGAACCAGAAACACGTAACATTGGCTGCTTGTCTGTTGGCTTTCGGACTGACGGTACAGGCTCAGGATGGAGGCATCTCTCCGGATATGTTGAAAAAAATTCAGAGTAGTTATCAGAATACGGCTGCCGACAAGGCATTGAGGAATGCCATGGGAGGTACCAGCATCAAGGAACTGGCATTGAACCAGGAAAACCAGAAGGCGCTGAATACAGATTTTTCCATTAAGGTAGAATCAAAAGGTATCACCGACCAGCAGTCGTCTGGCCGTTGCTGGCTGTTTACGGGGCTGAACGTGATGCGTGCCAAGGCCATTGCACGCTATGACTTGCCAGGACTGGAGTTCTCGCAGGTATATTCTTTCTTCTGGGACCAGCTGGAAAAATCCAATCTGTTCTTGCAGGGAGTTATTGAAACGGCTGGCAAACCGATGAACGACCAGACAGTGGAATGGCTGTTCAAGCATCCGCTGAGCGACGGAGGTACCTTTACGGGAGTAGCCGACATCGTGTCGAAATACGGTCTCGTGCCTAAAGAGGCTATGCCGGAAACATACAGCAGTGAACACACCTCGTACATGTCTTCTTTGATTGGCCTGAAACTGAAGGAATTCGGTTTGGAACTGAGAGAAATGGCCGCTAAGGAGAGAAGGCTGCAACGATTGAAAGCCGTAAGGAAGAGATGCTGAGCACGGTGTATCGTATGCTGGTGCTGACTTTTAGGAGTGCCGCCGACCGAGTTCGACTATGTACGTAAGGACAGCAAAGGGAATGTGGTGGCTACAGAGCATCACACACCGATGTCGTTCCTGGAAAATACGGTGATACGAACCTGTTGACCAACTATGTGATGGTGATGAACGATCCTTCACGTGAATATTACAAGTGTTACGAAATTGCATACGACCGTCATCGTTACGATGGAAAGAACTGGACGTATGTGAATCTGCCAGTAGAGGAAATCAAGGAAATGGCCATTGCGTCATTGAAGGACAGCACACGGATGTATTTCTCGAGTGACGTGACACAGCTGGACAGCAAGCGTGGGCTGCTGGATGTAAACAATTATGATTTCGGTTCGTTGATGGGCACGACTTTCGGAATGGATAAGAAAGAACGTATCCAGACGTTTGCCAGCATGTCGGCACATGCCATGACACTGATGGCGGTAGATTTGGACGCGAACGGAAAACCGAAAAAATGGATGGTGGAAAACAGCTGGGGAGCTGCATCAGGCTATCAGGGACACCTGATTATGACGGATGAATGGTTCAATGAGTATATGTTCCGCCTGGTGCTGGAAACGAAATATGTACCGAAGAAGGTGCTGGACATCTTCAAGCAGAAGCCGATACAGCTTCCGGCATGGGATCCGATGTTTGCGGAAGAAAAATGATGACCGGGCAGAAATAACATGGCTCAGGGCTTGCTTTATCGGTAGAAATATCTTTTCTTTGTGAAAAGAAGGAACTGATTATACGGGGCGTGGAGGTTTTGGTATCTTCACGCCCTTTTGACCTTAAATAAGTATGCTATGGATAAAATGCAGCCAATATCTCAGGCTTTGTACAGCTTGTTGTTCTTAGGGTGTATGGGAGCCGGATTCCCGCTTTATGTACAAGGACAGAATGTAGACGAATTGCCTCCCGATTCAATTTATAACATCGGGTATGCCCGTGGTAGTTTGAAGAATATTTCCGGTTCGGTGGAACAGATTACGGAAAAGCAGATGAACCGTGAGTTGATAACTAATCCGCTGGAAGCTATTCAGGGACGCGTGCCGGGACTTACCATCTTAAAGAGTAACAATGGAATGGCGGCGCTGGAGTCGGTCCGCTTGCGTGGTACGACTTCGCTGACCAGTGGAAATGACCCGCTGATTATCGTGGACGGGGTATTGGGTGATTTGACGATGCTGACCTCGGTATATCCCACCGATATAGAGTCTTTTACGATTTTGAAGGATGCGTCGGAAACGGCGCAGTATGGTTCGCGTGGAGCATCGGGAGTCATTAATATTGTCACCAAGAAAGGTCGGGCAGGGAAGACGCGCGTGAATTACAACGGTAGTTTGGCGTGTCACATGCTTATCGCCGGTTGGATATGCTTTCGGGAGCAGAGTATCGCAAGCTGGCGGCTGAACGAGGATGGAGTATCCTGGATAAGGGATATGACACGGATTTCCAGAAAGCCATTGAACAGACGGGCTTGCAGCAGAATCATAACATTGCGTTTTATGGGGGTGGTGAGGCTTCCAATTACAGGGTGTCGTTAGGCTTTCAGAACCGTGAGGGAGTGATTCAGAATGAGCATGAAACTGTTTACGGCCAATATGAATATGTCGCAGAAGATGCTTGACGGACTGATTGACTGTGAATTGGGGTTATTCGGCTCGATGAAGCGCGACCGTACGCTGTTTGATTTACAGAAGACTTTTTATTCGGCAGCCACTTTTAATCCTACTTTTCCTGATTTTCCAGATCCGGAAACCGGGAGCTGGGACCAGATTACGACGGCCAGTCAGATTACAAATCCATTGGCCTGGATGGACGTGGATAATCGCGAGGAGACTTCTTATTTCAGTTCGCACGCCCGTCTGACTTTTAATTTGCTGAAGGATTTGAAGATGGTACTATTTGGTTCTTATACCTATAGCACAACAGAAAACGCCCAGTTCCTGCCGACAACGGTATGGGCCAACGGACAGGCTTACCGGGGAAACCGGAAGTCGGAAGCCTTATTAGGAAACCTGATGCTGACGTATCAGAAGCAGTTGGGAACTCACTTTCTGGATGTGCTGGCTTTAGGGGAGGTAGAGAAGAATCGTTTTCACGGCTTTTACACGACCACGACTAATTTTTCTTCCAATGAGTTGGGGTATCATAGCTTGCAGGGCGGAGCATTGCGTCCTTGGGAAGGTACCGGTTCCTATTATGAAGAGCCGCATCTGGTGTCGTTCCTGGGACGTGTGAATTATACGTACGACGACCGTTACGTGCTGACGGTGAACTTGCGTACGGATGCGTCTTCCAAGTTTGGACGGAATCATAAATGGGGTGTATTTCCTTCTGTTTCTGCTGCGTGGAATATAACCCGTGAGAAGTTTATGAGACATTTTCACCTGATTGATAACCTGAAGCTACGATTGGGATACGGATTGGCAGGAAATCAGGGGGGGATTGATTCGTATACCACTATGGCACTGGTGCGTCCGAACGGGGTAACTCCGGTGGGAAACTCGCCTTTGGTGACGTATGAGAGCCTGAAAAACGTCAATCCGGATTTGAAATGGGAAGTCAAGTCGACTTTCAATGTGGGGGTGGACATGGGATTTTACGGGAACCGCTTGTTGCTGTCGGTGAATTATTATCTCTCCAAAACAAGGGATATGCTGTATATGTATGATGTCAGTGTACCTCCGTTTGCTTATAACAAACTTTTGGCTAATCTGGGATCCATGCGGAACAGTGGAACGGAACTCTCCATCGGTATCACACCCTTGCAGACCAAGGACATGGAGCTGAATATCAACGCAAACGTAACTTTCCAGCGGAACAAATTGCTGTCGCTGAGCGGTATGTATGAAGGAGAATATATCAGTGCGGCGCAATATACGGCTTTGGCCGGACTGAACGGTGCGGGACTGCATGGCGGATACAATAATATCGTGTATCAGATCGTAGGACAGCCGTTGGGCGTTTTCTATCTGCCGCATTGTGAAGGACTGGTTTCGGACGGGAACGGAGGATATACCTATCAGATTGCTGACTTGAATGGAGGAGGCGTGAACTTGGAGGAAGGAGAAGACCGTTACGTAGCCGGACAGGCTACTCCCAAGACCTTGTTAGGTTCCAACATCAGCTTCCGTTACAAGCGTTTTGATGTGTCGTTACAGATAAACGGAGCATTCGGGCATAAGATTTATAATGGCACGGCGCTGAGTTACATGAACATGAACAGCTTGCCGGACTACAATGTGTTGGCTGAGGCTCCGGCACGGAATATACATGACCTGACGGCAACGGATTACTGGCTGGAAAGCGGCAATTATGTGAACTTTGATTACCTGACTGTGGGTTGGAACGTGCCTATTAAAAAACAGCGTTTCTTGCACGGGGCACGCCTGGCACTGACCATTAACAACCTGGGCACAATATCCGGTTATTCGGGGCTGACTCCACTGATTAATTCTACCTTGGTGGACAATACTTTCGGGGTGGACGACAAGCGTACTTATCCTCTTTCAAGAACTTATATGATTAGTTTAGGTCTTAACTTTTAATCTGCTTACTATGAAAAGAATATACTCAATACTTTTTGCGTCGTTTTCTCTTCTGTCATGGACTTCTTGCAGCAGTTATCTGGAAGAAAATCCGAAGGACCGTCTGGATGAAGAAACGGCATATTCTACCCTGTCGGACGTGCAGAAAAATGGGGTGCTTTCGTTGTATAATTACGTGGGTGGATATGTCGATAGTCAGGGCCTTCAGGGGACAGGTCGGGGTATCTATGATTTGAATACGTTTACTACTGATGAGGCTATCATGCCCACACGTGGAGGAGACTGGTATGACGGCGGATTCTGGCAGGGATTGTACTTGCATCGCTGGGGAGTGAACAATGAGGCGATTTATGCCACCTGGGAATACCTGTATCGCACGGTGATTTTGTGTAATGGCTCTTTGGAAAGAATACAGGATTTTGCTGAAAAACATCCCGGGGAAAATGTAGCAGATTGTGTGGCTGAAGTACGGGCATTGAGAGCCATGTTTTATTATTATATTATGGACCTTTTCGGGAGTGTTCCACTGATTGAAAAGAGCAATCCGGAAGTTGAAGATATTGTTCAAGAAAATCGTTCTAAAGTGTTTAATTTCATTGTGAAAGAACTTACGGAATCTTCTTCTATTTTGAGTAGAGAGCGGAGCAATCAGCCGGGAGTGTATTACGGGCGAATGACACAGCCAGTGGTGTGGTTTCTGCTGGCCAAATTAGCCTTGAATGCGGAAGTTTATACCGATGATGACTGGACAGACGGAAGTCGTCCGGACGGGAAATCCATCTTTTTCGAAGTGGAGGGGCAACGTCTGAATGCCTGGCAAACGGTGAACTATTATTGTGAGAAGATTACGGCTGCAGGATATACCCTGGAAAAGGATTATACAGCCAACTTTGCCGTGTTCAATGAGTCCTCGGAGGAAAATATTTTTGTCATTCCCATGAGCAAGACTTTATACACCAACCAGTTTATCTACTTGTTCCGTTCGCGGCATTACAACCATGCCAAGGCGTATGGCTGAGTGGAGAAAATGGCTCGTCGGCTACGAAAGAGGTGCTTGAGACCTTCGGCTATGATACGCCGCAGGTGGATGCCCGTTTTGATTACTGCTATTTTGCCGGGCCGGTAAAGGATTTGGAGGGAAATCAGATTCTGCTGGATGACGGGGTTACTCCATTGGTGTATGAGCCTTGGAACGTGGCACTGGATGTGTCGGGAAAGCCGTACGAGAAAACAGCCGGAGCCCGAATGAAAAAATACGAAGTCGATAAGACGGGGCTTAAGGACGGAAAACTGCTGGACAATGACATCGTGTTGTTCCGCTACGCCGACGTGCTGCTCATGCAAAGTGAGGCTAAGGTGCGGAATGGGGAAGATGGCGATGCCGAGCTGAATTTAGTGAGAAGTCGGGTAGGTATGGCTCCGAGAACTGCTACATTGGAAAATTTGCTGGGTGAGCGAATGATGGAGCTGGCCTGGGAGGGCTGGAGACGGCAGGATATGATTCGTTTCGGTGTTTTTTACCCGTTCGTACAGCTGTCGTCCGCAGCTTCCGGGGGAGGAAAACGGCTATACTACCGTCTTCCCGATTCCGGAAAAAGTGATTGACATGAACCCTCAGCTGCACCAGCACAAGGGATATTAAGTGTATTTTTGCTTTCTCTATATGGCAGAATGACCTCTTTTGTCATAGTTATTTAATATTTGCCTTTCGATATAAAGAAATATTTCTCTAATTCGATGGGCAAATATTCTTTTTTCACCTCTTTTTTATTTAATTTTGCACGCAAAATACAAAAACCATTTTTTATAACCTAACATGGCAAATTTAATTAAGTTGCGTAAAGGCTTGGACATAAACCTGAAAGGTAAGGCGGCTGCGGAAGTGGTGGCTGTGAAAGAGCCGGGATTCTATACTCTGTGTCCCGATGATTTTACAGGCGTGACTCCGAAAGTGGTCGTAAAGGAACAGGAATATGTGATGGCCGGAGGACCCTTGTTTGTAGACAAGAATCATCCAGAAGTGAAATTTGTTTCGCCGGTAAGCGGCGTAGTGACAAGCGTGGAACGTGGGGCAAGACGCAAGGTGATGAGCATCACCGTGCAGGCTGCTACGGAACAGGACTTTGAAGAATTCGGCAAGAAGAGCGTGGCTGCACTTGACGGTGCTGCTGTAAAGGAAATGCTGCTGAATGCCGGTTTGTTCGCGTTTATCCGTCAGCGTCCGTATGACGTAGTGGCTGATCCGACTGTAGCACCTCGTGCTATCTTCGTTTCTGCATTCGACACAAACCCGCTGGCTCCAGAATTCGAACTGGCGCTTTCAGGCGAAGAAGCAAACTTCCAGACTGGATTGGATGCATTGGCTAAGATGGCCAAGACATACCTGAGTATCAGTGTAAATCAGAAATCACCGGCTTTGACGCAGGCGAAGAACGTGGAAGTAACTGTATTTGACGGACCGCATCCTGCTGGTAACGTTGGTGTACAGATTAACCACATCGCTCCTGTAAACAAGGGTGAAACAGTATGGACTATCGATCCGCAGGCTGTTATCTTCATCGGCCGTCTGTTCAATACGGGTCATGTAGACTTTACCCGCACAGTAGCAGTGACAGGTTCTGAAGTACTCAAACCTGCATACGTGAAATTGAAAGTAGGTGCACTGCTGACAGGTGTATTCGAAAACAACGTGACAAAAGACAAGGCTTTGCGCTACATCAGCGGTAACGTGCTGACCGGTAAGCAGATTTCTGCCAACGGTTATCTGGGAGCTTTCCACAGCCAGTTGACTGTAATTCCGGAAGGAAGCGACGTACACGAAATGCTGGGTTGGATTATGCCGCGTTTCAATGATTTCAGTACCAGCCGTTCTTATTTCAGCTGGATGATGGGTAAGAAGAAAGAATATGTGTTGGATGCACGTGTGAAGGGTGGTGAACGCCACATGATCATGTCGAATGAATACGACCATGTTCTTCCGATGGACATTCTGCCGGAATACCTGATTAAGGCAATCATCGCGGGCGATATTGACCGTATGGAAGCACTGGGTATTTATGAGGTAGCTCCAGAAGACTTTGCCTTGTGTGAATTTTGTCTGCTCTTCAAAAGATGGAATTGCAGCGTATTGTTCGTGACGGACTCGACATGCTCCGCCGTGAAATGTGTTAATGCTAACTAAAACGATTATTAATAAATGAACGCGTTAAGAAATTATCTCGATAAGATAAAGCCTAACTTTGAAGAGGGAGGCAAATTTCATGCTTTTCGTTCTGTGTTCGACGGGTTTGAAACATTCCTGTTTGTTCCGAACACTACTTCGAAGACAGGTACGCACATCCACGATGCGATAGACAGCAAACGTATCATGTCGTTCGTGGTGATCGCGCTGATACCGGCCTTGCTGTTCGGTATGTATAATGTGGGTTACCAGCATTTCCATGCTGCAAATGTAGAAGGCAGCTTCATTGAAATGTTCGGTTATGGTTTTCTGGCTGTACTGCCGAAAATCATTGTATCATATGTAGTGGGTCTGGGTATCGAATTTGTGGTAGCTCAGTGGAAGAAGGAAGAAATTCAGGAAGGTTTCCTGGTTTCAGGTATGCTGATTCCGATGATTGTGCCGGTTGACTGTCCGTTGTGGATGCTGGCTGTAGCTACTGCTTTCTCTGTAATTTTTGCAAAGGAAGTATTCGGTGGTACAGGTATGAACATCTTTAACCCTGCATTGATTACTCGTGCATTCTTGTTCTTTGCTTATCCGACCAAAATGTCTGGTGATACTGTATGGGTATCCAGCGACAGCATCTTTGGCTTGGGAAGCAATGTAGACGGCCTGACTGCTGCTACAGCACTGGGACAGGCTTCTACTGCAACTGATGCGATGGCATATCCTGCTTTCTCTTGGGATATGGTAACTGGTCTGATTCCGGGTTCTATCGGTGAAACCAGTGTAATTGCCATTGCGATTGGTGCGGTTATTCTGTTGTGGTCAGGTGTGGCAAGCTGGAAGACAATGTTGTCAGTATTTGTAGGTGGTGCGGTAATGGGATGGATTTTCAATACCATCGGTCCGGACACTGCAATGGCTAAGATGCCTTGGTTTGAACACTTGTGCTTGGGTGGTTTCTGCTTCGGTGCCGTATTTATGGCTACAGACCCTGTAACTTCTTCACGTACAGAAAACGGTAAGTTTGTATATGGTTTCCTGATTGGTGCCATGGCAATCATTATCCGTGTATTGAATCCGGGTTATCCTGAAGGTATGATGTTGGCTATCCTGCTGATGAACATCTTCGCTCCGCTGATTGACTACGTAGTAGTTCAGAATAACATTTCTCGCCGTGCAAAACGTGCTATGTCTAACAAATAAAAACCGAAAATACAATGAATACTAATAGTAACTCTTATACTATCATTTATGCTTCGGTAATGGTTGTTATCGTAGCATTCTTGCTGGCTTTCGTGAACTCTTCTTTGCGCGACTTGCAGGGAAAGAACGTAG
>ENA-OPZC01000088-OPZC01000088.1-human-gut-metagenome-genome-assembly--contig:-NODE-88-length-17762-cov-1.936093_pt1 | contig 17762 bp, 16 predicted proteins | sample MGYA00242477_ERZ504491 | MGnify/ENA primary metagenome ERZ504491 (study PRJEB26092, sample SAMD00036249) | human gut metagenome | host: Homo sapiens | study: EMG produced TPA metagenomics assembly of... | reverse complement strand
CTTGATTTTCACACTTTAAGGATTTTTTTACGCAAAGAAGACAAACGGCATAACGAAAATTAGAAATTTGATGGGAATTTTAAGGTATCTTTTCATTTCATTTCCAGAATGAAGAAAGCAGTAATTCCGGTAATCCACTGTTTGACAGTAAAATAAGTCATCTTTTCCCCTTGAGAATTGAAAAATCAGCTTCTCCCCGACGGATGGACGGGATTTTCAGATTCTCGCGGCGTTTATTTCCACCAGCCGCCGGGCAAGGCAAGAATCATGGCTACCACTTCGGCATAGTTTTTCTGTCCGGAAGGAATCTGGTTGCCTTTGAGGTAATACTCATACATCAGTTCCTGCACTCGTCCTACCCACGGATTGTAGCGTGCCTGCCAGTAGGCTTGCTTTTCACGAAGGGTCTGCAAAATCTCGGGACGGATGGAAGCAAGCAGTTGCCGGTAGTCTTCTTCTTCCAACAATGTAGCGGCATTGGAGAGCACATAGGGTAGCAGACCGAAATAGCCGGAGTAGCGGACGGCTGGTGAAACGGAGCGGATGCAAATCTGATAGGCCCAGAAGTTGGCTTCGGCCTCGCTGCTTATTCCCAACAGATGGGAATATTCATGGGTATAGGTGAACGGCCATTGCAAGGGAGGCAGCTCGCGGTTGAGCTGTGACTCGGCAAAAAAAGGGCCCATGTAGCCCAACACGCCGACACCGGAATAGAGTGCGTTGAACATGACTTGCTTGGGATGCTGGTAGCTTCTCGGTGAAGAAAGACCGAAACGGGAGGGCACCTGGGCAAAGAGTTGCTTCACCTCTTTTTCGATGATCTCGTGCGAAGGGAAAGGCGACTGCGTGTAGGCTTGATTCAAGCGGCGGGTATAGTCGGCCAGAAAATGCTGAAAGGTGGAATCCTGATAGGCCACATATTCTACAGAGGAACGCGTAAAGAAGTCTTTCCGGAAATAGTTGATTCCCCAGCCTACATAGAACCAGAGGTACACTCCTACCAGCAGCTCGGCTTCTGCACGCAAGGTCCACTTCCACCCTTTCTTTTTCTTCCAGCCCCACAGCGGTAGTCCGGCAAGGAGTACACACGCGGCTACAAAAAACCATTCTTCCATGGAGAAGGGTATCCAGGAAACCAGGGCCGACAACAGTGCGGACAAAGCGGGATAAAAGTGACGGGCATACATCTCGCCCCAATCGGGCAAGAGGCGGCAAAGGAAGATGAAGCACACCCCCAAGGCCTCTGCGGTCCAACGTACGTAACGTAAGGGAAAACTTTTCATATACACAAAGTTATATGTTTTCAGACAAGGTGAAGGAAGTGACAAAGAAATTATATATTTTTGTAACACAGATTAATCATGAATTATACTTAGATAGAAATGGCTTTAAACTACATCTGGATTGCATTTTTCCTTCTGGCCTTCGTGGTGGCACTGGTCAAGCTCGTATTTTTAGGCGACACGGCCGTATTTCCGGAGATTATCAATTCTACTTTCGCTTCTTCCAAAACGGCGTTCGAAATCTCATTGGGACTGACGGGGGTGTTGTCGCTCTGGCTGGGCATCATGAAGATTGGAGAAAAGGGAGGGGTTATCCAGCTTTTCGCCCGCCTGCTGAGTCCGCTGTTTTCGAAACTGTTTCCGGAGATTCCGAAAGGGCATCCGGTGACGGGAAGTATTTTCATGAACCTGGCGGCGAATATGCTGGGGCTGGACAATGCGGCCACACCGCTCGGCCTGAAAGCCATGGAGGGACTGCAGGAGCTGAACCCACGAAAGGATACAGCCAGCAACCCGATGATCATGTTTTTAGTGCTGAACACGTCGGGACTGACACTGATTCCCATCAGCATCATGGTATACCGGGCACAGATGGGAGCCGCACAGCCTACGGACGTGTTTGTTCCGATTCTGCTGGCGACTTTCTTTTCGACGATGGCCGGTATCATTGCGGTCAGCCTGTACCAGCGCATCAACCTGCTGAACCGGACTATTCTGCTGTTTCTCGGAGGAGCCAGTCTGCTCATTGCAGGCATCATCTGGCTTTTCCTTCAGCTTAGCCGGGAACAGATTGACCTCTACTCTACCACCTTTGCCAATGTGTTTCTCTTTCTCGTCATCATCGGCTTTATCGTGTCGGGCATGCGGAAAAGAATCAATGTGTACGATGCCTTCGTGGAAGGAGCCAAAGAAGGATTTTCTACTGCCGTGCGCATCATTCCTTACTTGGTGGCCATCCTGGTTTCCATCGGTGTGTTCCGTGCTTCGGGCGCCATGGATTTTCTGATTCAGGCATCGCCGGGGTGGTACGGAGTTGCGGAATAGACGACCAGTTTGTCGGCGCACTGCCCACGGCACTGATGAAGCCGCTGAGCGGTAGCGGGGCCCGCGGACTGATGGTGGACGCCATGAGCACCTACGGAGCCGATTCGTTTGTCGGCCGTCTGGCCTGCATCTTCCAGGGGTCAACGGATACTACATTTTATATTCTGGCGGTGTATTTCGGAAGCGTCAGCGTGACGCGTACAAGGCATGCGTTAAGCTGCGGACTGATAGCCGACTTTACCGGAATACTAGCTGCCATTTTCATCGGATATTTATTTTTCAATTAACATAAGCTATGATTAGTTATCAGACAGAGGGCATAGACATGCCCGCCATCAAGAAGCGCGAAACGACTGCATGGATCAAAGCCGTGGCCGATACCTACGGCAAGAAGGTGGGCGAAATAGCGTACATCTTCTGTTCGGACGAGAAGATCTTAGAGGTGAACCGCCAGTACTTGCAGCATGATTATTACACGGACATCATTACGTTCGACTACTGCGAAGGCAAGAAACTGTCGGGCGATTTGTTCATCAGCCTGGACACGGTACGCACCAACGCCGAACAGTTCAATGCGCCGTATGAGACGGAACTCTACCGCGTAATCATACACGGCATACTGCATCTTTGCGGCATCAATGACAAGGGGCCGGGAGAACGCGAAATCATGGAAGCCGCAGAAAACAAAGCACTGGAAATGCGGAAAGATTTCATGTAATTCGTATTTTTGCAAAGGATTAAAAACATAAAAGCTAATGGATTTCAAGTATGATGTAATCGTAATCGGAGCCGGTCATGCCGGATGTGAAGCAGCGGCTGCGGCAGCCAATCTGGGCTCAAAGACCTGCCTGATTACAATGGACATGAACAAAATCGGGCAGATGAGCTGTAACCCGGCCGTAGGGGGTATTGCCAAGGGACAAATCGTCAGAGAGATTGACGCCTTGGGAGGATACATGGGACTGGTGACAGACAAGACCGCCATCCAGTTCCGTATGCTGAACCGTTCCAAAGGACCGGCCATGTGGAGTCCGCGCGCCCAGTGCGACCGAGGAAAATTTATCTGGGCCTGGAGAGAAATTCTGGAGAACCTGCCCAACCTGCATATCTGGCAAGATACGGTGGAAGAGTTGTTGGTGGAGAATGGCGAAGTGACCGGCGTGGTGACTTGCTGGGGAGTGACGTTTCATGCCAAATGTGTGGTGCTGACTGCCGGTACTTTCCTGAACGGTCTGATGCACATCGGACACAAGATGCTGGCAGGAGGACGCTGTGCGGAACCGGCATCGTATCACCTGACTGAATCCATCACCCGCCACGGCATTACGGCCGGACGCATGAAGACGGGTACCCCGGTGCGCATCGACGGAAAGAGCGTGCACTTTGACCTGATGGACACACAGGACGGCGAGAATGATTTCCACCGCTTCTCGTTTATCAGCGAACCGCGCCACCTGAAACAGCTGCAATGCTGGACCTGCTTTACCAACGAAGAGGTGCACGACACACTCCGGAAAGGACTGGCCGACTCTCCCCTTTTCAACGGACAAATCCAGAGCATCGGACCGCGTTACTGTCCGAGTATCGAAACCAAAATCGTGACCTTTCCTGATAAGCCGCAACACCAGTTGTTCCTGGAACCGGAAGGTGAAACCACACAGGAACTTTACCTGAACGGCTTCTCTTCTTCACTCCCGATGGACATCCAGCTGGAGGCACTGAAGAAGATTCCTTGCTTCAAAGACCTGGTGGTGTACCGCCCGGGATATGCCATCGAATACGACTACTTCGACCCGACACAGTTGAAGCATACATTGGAATCGAAGATGGTGAAAAACCTCTTCTTTGCCGGACAGGTGAACGGGACAACCGGATACGAAGAAGCCGGCGGACAGGGTATCATTGCAGGTATCAACGCGCACCTGAACTGCCACGGCGGCGAGCCATTCGTGCTGGGACGCGACGAAGCTTACATCGGTGTACTGATTGACGACCTCGTGACCAAAGGTGTGGATGAGCCGTACCGTATGTTTACTTCGAGAGCGGAATACCGCATCTTGCTTCGTCAGGATGATGCCGACATGCGACTGACCGAACGGGCTTATCAGCTGGGACTGGTGAAAGCCGACCGCTACGAAATCCTGCAAAAGAAACGGGCCGAAATAGACCGCATCGTAAACTTCGTAAGCACCTTCTCCGTGAAGGCCGACAAGATAAACGACGCCCTCGAAAAGTTAGGAACAGCTCCGCTTACTCACGGATGCAAGCTGGTTGACTTAATCAGCCGTCCGCAGATTACGATTGAAAATATCGCTCCTTATATCCCCGCCTTCCAGGCAGCACTCGACAAAATCGAGGACCGAAAAGAAGAGGTAATCGAGGCAGCCGAAATCCGCATCAAGTACAAAGCTACATCGACCGGGAGCGTACGATTGCCGACAAGATACACCGGTTGGAGTCCATCCGAATCAAAGGAAAGTTTGACTACGCGAACCTGCAATCCCTGTCGACCGAAGCCCGCCAGAAGCTGGTGAAGATAGACCCGGAAACCCTGGCACAAGCCAGCCGCATCCCCGGCGTATCACCGAGCGACATCAACGTGCTGTTAGTGCTTTTGGGACGATAAAGCAGGTATGTTTCACGTGAAACAATTTGTTTAAGGAATACACATAAAATACTGGATATGAATAAAGAAACATTAAAGAAAAACCTTCGAGAAATACCCGATTTCCCCAAGCCCGGAATTCTGTTCTACGACGTCACTACCCTGTTCAAAAATGCGGAATGCTTGCAGGGCATGATAGACGAATTGTATGAGCTGTACAAGGACAAAGGGATTACCAAAGTGGTAGGTATCGAGTCCAGAGGATTCATCTTGGGAGGTGCCTTGGCGGCCCGCTTAGGAGCCGGATTCATCATGGCCCGCAAGCCCGGAAAGTTGCCGGCTGAAGTCATTGAAGAAACTTACGCCAAGGAGTATGGAACCGACACCATACAACTTCACAAGGATGCCATCAGCAAAGACGACGTAGTATTGCTGCACGACGACTTGCTGGCTACGGGCGGAACCATGGCGGCAGCTTACCGACTGGTAAAACGCTGCGGCGTGGAGAAAGCGTATGTCAACTTCGTCATCGAGCTGAAAGGACTGAACGGAAGAAACGCTTTCGAAAAGGACGTAGAGGTCACTACCCTTTTAGAACTATAACACGAGAAGAATCCCCTACAAAAAGGGGGAAATTATATGCAGCCTTCTTTGCAGGAAACCTCTCCTCAAAGAAGGCTGTATTCACCCTGACAAGAACCCTACGACATGGAAGAAACAGAAAAGACAAGCAACACCAGTGAATACCTGAAAGGAATCGTATTGAACCTTCCGGAAGGTCCGGGCATCTACCAATACCTGAACAAGGAAGGGGTCATCATCTACGTGGGAAAAGCCAAGAATCTGAAGCGCCGTGTCTATTCTTATTTCTCCAAGGACCACCAGTCGGCCAAGACACGCATGCTGGTTTCCAAGATTGCCGACATCCGCTACATCGTGGTGAACTCGGAAGAGGATGCCCTGCTGCTGGAGAATAACCTGATCAAGAAATACAAGCCAAGATACAACGTGCTGCTGAAGGACGACAAGACCTACCCTTCCATCTGCATCAGCAACGAGTATTTCCCACGCATCTACAAGACCCGGAAGATTATTCGCGACGGTTCGAATTACTTCGGCCCGTACAGCCACGTGCCTTCCATGATGGCCTTGCTAGAGCTGATAAAAAAACTGTATCCGCTCCGTACCTGCCACCTGGCACTGACGCCCGAAAACATTGCGCAGGGGAAGTTCAAGGTCTGCCTGGAATACCACATCAAGAACTGTAAAGGACCCTGCATCGGGAAGCAGTCGCACGAAGAATACATGCAACAGATAGCGCAGGCAAGGGAGCTGCTGAAAGGCAATACCCAAAAGGTAAGCAATGCGCTGATGGAGGAAATGAAACGCCTGGCAGAAGAGATGAAGTTTGAGGAAGCACAAAAACTCAAGGAGCAATACATGCTCATTGAAAGCTATCGCGCTAAGAGTGAAGTAGTGAGTTCGGTGCTTCATCACATTGACGTATTCTCCATAGAAACGGACGAGAATACGGCGTACATCAACTACCTGCACATTACCAACGGATGCATCAACCAGGCCTTCACCTTCGAATACAAGGTGCGCATGAACGAGAGCAAGGAAGAGTTGCTGCAGTTGGGTATCGTGGAAATGCGCGAACGCTATAAAAGCACGTCGAAGGAAATCATCGTGCCTTTTGAACTGGACATGGAAATGAACGGCGTGACGCTCACGATTCCTAAAAAGGGCGAGAAAAAGCACTTGCTCGACCTTTCGCTGATGAACGTGAAGCAGTATAAAGTGGACCGTCTGAATCAGGCCGAGAAACTGAATCCGGAGCAGCGGAGCGTGCGGCTGATGAAAGAGATTCAGGCACAGCTGCAACTGGAGAAAATGCCGAACCACATTGAGTGTTTTGATAACTCCAACATTCAGGGGGCGGATGCAGTGGCTGCCTGCGTGGTGTTCAAGAAAGCCAAACCCAGCAAAAAAGACTACCGGAAATACCTTATCAAAACGGTGGTGGGACCAGATGATTACGCTTCCATGCAGGAAGTGGTACGTCGGCGCTACAGCCGCATTCTGGAAGAGCAAGGTGAACTGCCCGACCTGATTCTGACGGATGGAGGAAAAGGCCAAATGGAAGTGGTAAGACAGGTGATAGAAGACGAGCTACACTTGCAGATTCCCATTGTGGGTCTTGCCAAGAACAACCGTCACCGTACGTCGGAAGTGCTGTTTGGATTTCCACCGCAGACGCTCGGCATCAAGCAAGGCACTCCCCTTTTCCATCTACTGGAAAATATCCAGGATGAGGTGCACCGCTTTGCCATCACCTTCCACCGGGAAAAAAGAAGCAAAAGCCAGATTGCCTCTGCACTCGACCATATCAAAGGTGTCGGCGACAAGCGGAAAACAGCCCTGCTGAAAACATTCAAGAGTGTGGCCCGCATCCGGCAAGCCAGCTTGGAAGAGATTGCAGAAGTGATTGGAGAAAGTGCAGCGAAAAGCGTCAAGGAATCACTGTCGGAATCCAAATAATTTGATTATTTTTGTAGAAACAAGACGAATCACATGAGAGTAGTTATACAGCGCGTGACACACGCATCCGTGACCATTGACGGAATTTGTAAATCGGCCATCAAAGAAGGCTTCATGATTCTGCTCGGCATTGAAGCTGCCGACTCGCAGGAAGATGCAGACTGGCTCTGCAAGAAGATTGTCAACCTCCGTGTTTTTGACGATGAGAATGGCGTAATGAACAAGTCCATTCTGGATGTGCAGGGAGAAATCTTGGTGGTAAGCCAGTTCACACTGATGGCTTCGACCAAGAAGGGAAACCGCCCCTCTTACATCCGGGCTGCCGGACATGAAATTGCCGTTCCTCTATACGAATACTTCTGCAATGAATTGAGCATTGCCCTGGGAAAAGAAGTGGAAACCGGTGAGTTCGGGGCCGACATGAAGGTGGAATTATTGAACAACGGACCGGTGACCATCTGCATGGACACCAAAAACAAGGAATAACCATGACACTGGAAGAAGCACAGAAGACCGTAGACGAATGGATAAAGACGTACGGAGTAAGGTACTTCAGTGAGCTGACCAATATGGCTGTGCTCACAGAAGAAGTGGGTGAACTGGCACGCATCATGGCACGCACCTACGGCGACCAGTCGTTCAAGGCAGGCGAAAAAACGGACTTGGGCGATGAAATGGCCGACGTGCTCTGGGTGTTACTCTGTCTGGCCAACCAGACGGGTGTGGACCTGACGGAAGCGTTCAGAAAGAACCTGGAGAAGAAAACCAACCGAGATAAGGAAAGACATAAAAACAACCCTAAACTATAAAGTATATGAATCCTAATCACGAACATGCGTGCGGATGCGAACATACGCACGAAGAAGAGAGCCAGTACAACAAGTACGAAGATGCGTTGAGCAAATATCAAACGAATCTGAAGGACGATGAAATCGCGGAAAAAACAGCCCGACTCATCGAAAAGCACCTGGAAGAAAACAATACGAAGGAAGTAAAGAAATTTCTTTTCAATTGTATTGACTTGACTACGCTGAAATGTACAGACAGCGACACAAGCGTGATGAAATTCACGGAAAAGGTCAATGAGTTTGTCGACCGCTACCCTGACCTGAAAAACGTGGCAGCTATCTGTGTATATCCCAACATGGCTGAAATCGTCAACGATACACTGGAAGCAGACGACGTGAAGATTGCCTGCGTATCGGGAGGTTTCCCCTCTTCACAGACCTTCATTGAAGTAAAAGTTGCCGAGACGGCCATGGCTATTCATAGTGGCGCAGACGAAATAGATATCGTAATTTCTGTGGGCAAATTTCTGAGCGGTGACTACGAAGGTATGTGCGATGAAATCGAAGAACTGAAAGAAGTATGCGGCGACAAGCACTTAAAAGTAATCCTGGAAACCGGCGCATTGGGAAGTGCTTCAAATATCAAGAAAGCTTCTATCCTATCTATGTATTCAGGTGCTGACTTTATCAAGACTTCTACCGGAAAAGAAAGTCCGGCTGCTACACCGGAAGCTGCTTACGTAATGTGCCAGGCCATCAAGGAATACTTCCTGGAAACCGGACGTAAAGTAGGATTTAAGCCCGCTGGAGGCATTAACTCCGTGCACGATGCATTAGTATACTACACCATCGTAAAAGAGCTGTTAGGAGAAGAATGGCTGACCAACGAGCTGTTCCGTCTAGGTACAAGCCGCATGGCCAACTTATTGCTTTCTGACATTGTAGGAAGTGAAACCAAGTTCTTCTAAAAAACCTCATATAAGGACATAAAAAAAGCCCTTTCTTCGATAAAGAAAGGGGCTTTTTTTATGAATCATTTATTTCGTTCAATCACATAATCGATATAAGCCGTCAATGCTTCTTTCAGACTGGAATCGGCCGAAGCGGGAACCAGGGCCAGCGCCTTATCGCGGAACTCGTACATCATGCGGGTGGCGTATTCAATACCTCCCTTTTCTTTCACGGTTTCTACAAAGTTCGCTATCTCCTCTTTCGAAGCTTCCAAGGAACGTATCTTCAAGGCGGTCTGCTTCAAGCTGTCATCCCCCGTCTGGTTCAGTACATACAAGGCAGGAAGCGTGAGCTTTCCTTCCAGCATATCGTTTCCTGTAGGCTTGCCCAGCTCCGAACTCTCGAAGTAATCAAAGATATCGTCCTTTATCTGGAAGGCAATACCAATCATTTCACCTAACAATCCAGCTTTCATTACCTCTTCCTGCACGGCTCCTACTGATACAGCTCCACTCTGCGAACTGGCCTTAAACAGGGCAGCTGTCTTCTTCCGGATGACATCGAAATATGCCTCCTCTGAGAAATCTTCCTTACCAATATTGCCTAACTGCAGAATCTCACCTTCCGACAATTCCTGTCCTAAAGTAGCCACCAGTTCTACCAGTTCCACCTTACCAGTCAGAGCGGCATGCTTCAGACTTGTGGCCAGCATATAATCGCCTACCAGTACGGAAACTTTATTATTGTAGATTGCGTTTACAGAAGACTGCCCCCGACGCTTATCACTCTCATCTACCACATCATCGTGTACCAGACTGGCGGTATGGAGCAGTTCCAGCGACAATGCCGCATGAAAGGTTGACTGATTTAATGTACCGAACAATTTAGCCGTCAGCATCACCAGAATAGGACGCATCATCTTTCCGCTCCGTTTCTTGATGTAAGCCAACACCTCTCCCAAAAGAGGGTCTGTACTCGTCAAAGAGTTTTCAAAAAGCCCTCTGAATTCCTCTAATTCTTTTTCTACAGGCTGCTTTATTAAGTCAATTTTGTTCATGTACATTTATTTAGGCCCACAAAAGTAATAATAAAAGACTGAATACCGTATTTTTTTGTACTTTTACATGAAAAAACTTAATATTTTTACACGAATGGAGAAGCTATTTCTATTAGACGCTTATGCACTGATTTACCGTGCTTATTACGCCTTTATCAAGAATCCTCGCATCAATTCGAAGGGTTTCAACACCTCTGCCATCCTAGGATTTGTCAACACTTTGGAAGAAGTGCTACGGAAAGAGAATCCTACTCACATCGGCATTGCCTTCGACCCGTCGGGACCTACGTTTCGCCACGAAGCCTATGAAGCATACAAAGCACAGCGGGAAGAGACTCCGGAAGCTATCCGGCAGTCGGTTCCTGTCATAAAGGATATTATACGTGCCTATCATATTCCTATTTTAGAGATTGCCGGATACGAAGCTGACGACGTAATCGGCACACTTGCTACGGAAGCCGGCAAAAGAGGCATCAATACCTACATGATGACTCCCGACAAGGACTACGGACAGTTAGTGAGTGAACACGTGTTCATGTATCGTCCCAAATACGGCGACAAAGATTTCGAAGTGATGGGGGTGGAAGAGGTAAAAGCCAAGTTCGACATCCAGTCGCCCTTACAGGTCATCGATATGCTCGGACTTATGGGAGATACGGCCGACAACATTCCAGGATGCCCGGGTGTGGGAGAGAAAACGGCACAGAAACTGATAGCCCAGTTCGGCAGCATCGAGAATCTGTTGGCTCACACCGACGAACTGAAAGGTGCCATCAAGAAGAAGGTGGAAGAAAACAAAGAGCAAATCACGTTCTCAAAATTTCTGGCTACCATCAAAACGGATGTGCCCATCGCACTCGACATGGAAGCACTGAAAAGAGAAGAGCCCGATGAAGAGGAATTGCGCCGTCTGTTCGAAATGCTGGAATTCCGAAGCCTGATTGACCGGGTAATCAAAACAGAAAAAAAAGCTCCCTCCTCTCCTGCCGCTCAACCCGATCTCTTTGGCTTTTTTGCGGAGGAAGATACAGCTGACGCCAAAAATTCAATTCTCACGAGGTTAGAAGACCTGCCATACGACTATCAACTCGTTGATAATAAGGAGAAAATGGCGGTTTTGGCCGAAAAATTACTTGTCCAGAAATTTTTCAGTCTAGACACGGAAACCACCGGAATCGATCCCATCACGGCAGAACTGGTGGGAATGAGCTTCAGTTTTGCCGAAAACCAGGCCTTTTATGTACCGGTACCGGCTAATCGTGAAGAAGCCCTTACAATTGTGAATATATTTAAACCAGCCTTCGAAAATCCAGATTCGCTCAAAATTGGACAAAATATCAAATACGACCTGATCATGCTGGCCAATTACGGAGTGACCCTGAAGGGAAAGATGTTCGATACCATGATTGCGCATTATGTGCTGCAGCCCGAACTTCGTCACGGCATGGACTACCTGGCCGAGATTTACCTGAAATACGAAACCATCAAAATCGAAGAGTTGATTGGAGCAAAAGGGAAAAAGCAAGGAAACATGCGCGACCTGGCTCCCGAGGCAGTTTACAAATATGCTTGTGAGGATGCCGATGTAACCCTCAAACTGAAACAGGTACTCGGGAACGAACTGGAGACTAACGGAGTCAAAAAACTGTTCGAAGAGATAGAAATGCCTTTGGTGCCGGTATTGGCTTACATGGAAAGAAACGGAGTACGTATTGATACGGAAGCACTGAAAGAAACGTCACGACATTTTACGGCCCGGATGAACCAGATAGAAGAAGAGGTACACCAGCTGGCCGGAATGGAATTCAACATTGCCTCTCCCAAACAAGTGGGTGAAGTGTTGTTCGACCGCCTGAAAATCGTGGAAAAAGCCAAGAAGACGAAGACCGGGCAGTATGTCACTTCGGAAGAAGTGCTGGAAAGTCTAAGAGGAAAGCATGAAATCGTAGGAAAGATTCTGGAACATCGCGGACTGAAAAAACTGTTAGGTACCTACATTGATGCCCTACCCCAACTTATCAATCCGGCTACCGGACGCATCCATACATCTTTCAACCAGACGGTCACAGCTACCGGACGACTGAGTTCTAGCAATCCGAACCTGCAGAACATTCCTATCCGCAACGAAGACGGAAAGGAAATCCGAAAGGCTTTCATCCCCGACGAAGGAAGCGAATTCTTCTCGGCTGACTATTCACAAATTGAGCTGCGCATCATGGCACATCTGAGCAATGACCCGCACATGATTGAAGCTTTCCAAAAAGACCAGGACATTCATGCAGCTACTGCCGCTAAAATATATAAGGTAAAACTGGAGGAGGTGACACGCGAACAAAGAAGCAAGGCCAAGACTGCCAATTTCGGTATCATCTACGGAATTTCAGTGTTCGGACTGGCAGAACGTCTGAACGTTGACCGCAAGGAGGCCAAAGCACTTATCGACGGATACTTTGAAAACTATCCGAATGTAAAGGCCTATATGGACCAGAGCATTCAGGAAGCACGCGAAAAAGGATACATTGAAACCATCTTCAAACGCAAACGCTATCTGCCGGACATCAACTCCAAAAATGCAGTCGTCAGAGGGTATGCCGAACGAAATGCAATCAATGCCCCCATTCAGGGCAGTGCCGCCGATATTATTAAGGTAGCCATGATACGCATATACCAGCGCTTCCAGGAAGAAGGTATCCGCTCGAAAATGATTCTCCAGGTACACGACGAATTAAACTTCAGCGTCTTGCCGGAAGAAAAAGAAAAAGTGCAGCAAATTGTGATAAGCGAAATGGAGGCTGCTTACAAAATGAAAGCTCCACTGCGTGCTGACCATGGTTGGGGACACAATTGGCTGGAAGCACACTAAGTCATCCAAATTGTTAACTAATGTTTAATTAGTGACATTTTGCTAATTTGTCGCATTTTTTTTGCCGGAATGCATACAACATATCAAAGCTTTTACTACATTTGCACCGTCAAAAAGAACAAAACGTAAGTAAAACCTTAAAATTAGAAAGATATGAAAAAGATGAATTTAGCAAAGTGTGTAGTTGTTTTAGTTATAACTTTTGTTGCAAGCTTGTCAACTTATGCTGCTAAAATGAATAACAACCTGATTTACAATGCGCAAGAAGTTAACGGATTGAAAGTTGCAGAAACTGTATACAAGAAAGACGGTAACATGCTGACAAACTACATGAAGTATAACTACAAATACAATGACAACAACCAGATGACTGAAAATATGTCACAGAAATGGAATGTAAACAAGAACTGCTGGGAAAACGATTTGTGTATCCGTTATACATACGACAACAAGAGTGTAACTACAGAATACTACAAATGGAATTCCAAGAAGAATGATTTCATTCTGATTCCTGAAATGACTGTTACAATGGACAAATGATTAAATAAGAAAATTCATAAACTCTCTTTTACAAAAGAGGCACTTCGTGATGAAGCGCCTCTTTTTTTATTTTCCACCGACGAAGTCTGCCAAAATTGCCGCTCATTCTGTAGAAGAATAGGCAGGAACTTAAAAAATAACTATCTTTGCAGAGAATTAGAGTATTATGCATCTGAAAATAGATTAAAAAACAAACTATAAATTATGGCATTACAATGTGGTATCGTCGGTTTGCCAAACGTGGGAAAATCGACACTTTTCAACTGCTTATCAAACGCAAAAGCCCAGGCGGCCAACTTCCCGTTCTGCACCATCGAGCCCAATGTGGGCGTGATTACGGTGCCCGATGACCGTCTGAACAAACTGGCCGGGCTGGTGGACCCCGACCGTATAGTGCCCGCTACCGTGGAAATTGTGGACATTGCCGGACTGGTGAAAGGGGCCAGCAAGGGCGAAGGGCTGGGCAACAAGTTCCTGGCCAACATTCGTGAAACGGATGCCATTCTGCACGTGCTGCGCTGCTTCGACGATGAGAACGTGACGCATGTGGACGGCAGTGTGGACCCGGTGCGCGACAAGGAAATCATTGATACGGAACTTCAGCTGAAGGACCTGGAAACCATTGAAAGCCGCATTCAGAAGGTGCAGAAACAGGCGCAGACCGGGGGCGACAAGGTGGCCAGGCAGACGTATGAGGTGCTGGTGCGCTACCGTGAGGCGCTGTTGCAGGGCAAATCGGCACGTACCGTGCAGTTTGAAACGAAGGACGAACAGAAAATAGCGCACGAGCTGTTCCTGCTCACCTCGAAGCCGGTGATGTATGTGTGCAACGTGGACGAAGCCAGCGCCGTAAGCGGCAACAAGTACGTGGAGCAGGTGCGTGAGGCGGTGAAAGAGGAAGGTGCTGAAATCCTGATTGTGGCGGCCAGGACGGAAGCCGACATTGCCGAACTGGAGACGTACGAAGACCGCCGGATGTTCCTGCAGGAGGTGGGGCTGGAAGAGTCGGGCGTGAGCCGGCTGATACGTGCGGCCTACAAGCTGCTGAACCTGGAGACGTACTTCACGGCCGGAAAGATGGAGGTGCGTGCCTGGACGTTCCACAAGGGATGGAAGGCTCCGCAGTGTGCCGGTGTCATCCACACGGATTTCGAAAAGGGATTTATCCGCGCGGAGGTCATCAAGTACGACGACTTTATCCGTTACGGCTCGGAAGCTGCCGTACGTGAGGCCGGAAAGCTCAACGTGGAAGGTAAGGAATACGTGGTGGAAGACGGCGACATCATGCACTTCCGTTTCAACGTGTAACCGTCGGGAGGAGAACACCATGAACTATCTCATCATCGGAACGGGCGGTGTAGGAGGATGCATCGCCGGATTTCTGGCACTGGCAGGCAAGGACGTGACCTGCATTGCCCGCGGAAAGCACCTGGAAGCCATCCGCCGGCAGGGACTGCACCTGAAGTCGGACCTGAAGGGGGAGCATTTCCTCCGCGTAAAGGCATGCACCGCCGAAGAATACCAGGGAAAGGCGGATGTCATCCTGGTGTGCGTGAAAGGCTATTCCATTGACTCCATCCGCCCCGTGCTGGAGCGTGCGGCTACCCCCGACACCCTGGTCATCCCCATCCTGAATGTGTATGGCACGGGGCCCCGCATCGGCCGCCTGGTGCCTTCGGTCAAGGTGCTCGACGGGTGTATCTACATCGTGGGCTTCGTATCGGGCGAAGGGGAAATCAGCCAGATGGGCCGCATCTTCCGCCTGGTGTTCGGGGCGCGTCCGCAGCAGCAGGTGGCTCCCGAACGGCTGGAGAGGATTGCCGGCGAACTCCGCGAGTGCGGCATCAAGGTGGACGTGTCGGACGACATCAACCGGGATACGTTCATCAAATGGTCGTTCATCTCGGCCATGGCCTGCACGGGTGCCTATCACGACGTGCCGATGGGCGAGGTGCAGCACGAGGGTGAGGTGCGCGACACGTTCGTCGGCCTGTCGCGTGAGAGTGCGCAGATTGGGGAGAAACTGGGCATCGCCTACCCCGGCGACCCCGTGGCCTACAACCTGATGGTGATTGACAAGCTCGACCCGCACAGCACGGCTTCCATGCAGAAGGACATTGCCCGGGGGCATGAGTCGGAAATTCAGGGTCTGCTGTTCGATATGATTGACCTGGGCACACAGTTACACATTGACATGCCTACCTACCGGAAGGTGGCGCAAAAATTCCAGCAAGCATGAAGCATCTTATCGATATTGACACCTGGGAGCGGAAGGAGAACTATCTTTTCTTCCGCGATTTCCATAATTCCTGGATTGCCATGACCAGCGAAGTGGACTGCACGGAGGCGTATGCGGAAGCGAAGGCGCAGGGCCGTTCCTTCTTTCTGTATTACCTGTACGCCATTCTTCGTGCGGCGAATGAAATCAAGGAGTTCCGTTACCGGTGGGACAAGCACGGGCAGGTGGTCTGCCACGATACGGTAGACATCACGACGCCCATCGCCGTGCCGGGAAAGACGTTCTACACGGTTCGCATTCCCTGGAACAGTGATTTCAAGGCTTTCTACGAGGAAGCCCGGCGCATCATCACCTCTATCCCGGAGGACGGAGACCCGTACGGCACCGACAAGGAGATTGCGGCGCAGGCGATTTTGACGTCATCCTGCTCAGTGCCACGCCCAAGCTGTACTTTACTTCCATCTCTTACACGCAGTATGCCCCGGGCCATCCGCTGGACTATCCGCTGATGAATGCGGGCAAGGCGGTGACGCGTGAGGGAAGGCTGGTCATGCCCATTGCACTGACCGTAAGCCACGCCTTTGTAGACGGGGCGCACATCTCACTGTTCTTCGAGAAGGTAGAGAAGTACCTGAAGGAAAGATAAACCTGCTTCTAAAGAATATCGTTATGACAAAGAAAACAAGCTGGTTTCTGTCTGTGGCCGCCACTGTCATCGTACTCATGGGGGGCGGTTACGCGGCGCTGCGGCATAGCCGGACGCAGGTGCATGCCCTTATCAATCAGAGCCTGCAGGAAGCCGAACGCCTTCACTACAACGACCGTCTGAATGCGTTCAGCAGGAACCCGCGCATCTACGTAGACCCGGCCCTGAAGGCTTATCTTTTCGCGCCCGTCTCCAGCCGGAAAATCAAAAGCTATACGCTCCAGACTACAGAAGGGAAAACCACTTACCTGTTCAAGGACAGCATCCCGGAGGAGAAAGCCCGGAAACTATTGAACGAATACCTGCTGGCAGACATACAGCCTGTCAGGGTGGAGGAAGTGAACCGGTTGTTTCAGGAGCAGCTCGAACAAAGGCATGTCAGCGGAACGGCGGGTGTGTTTTATTCTGACAAGTCGGCCCGCACCCGCACACGGGCAGGCATCTTACCCACGCCCTCAGCCTATAAGACTCCGGTCTGCTCGCTCGACCTGACTCACAGCCTGCAACTGCAAGGGTGGGCGGACTACGACTGGCTGACTTTACTCCGCCATATCCACGCGGGCTTTTACGGGCTGCTGTGCCTGCTGCTTGCGGCCACAGGCATACAAGTCTTCCTTTACCTGAAAAAACGGCAAAATAAGCCTGAAAAAGGGCTGTACATCGACCTGAAGCAGCAGATATTGCTGATCGACGGCATGCAGTGTGCCATTTCCAGCCTCGACTTGCAGCTTCTTTACCTGCTATGGGAAAAGAAAGGAGAATGTGTGAACCGTGAAGACTTGAAAACGGCTTGCTGGCCGCACGACCCGCAGGCGGATGAGAAATTAGACGCGCACATACAAACAATCCGGAAAGTCCTGCAAGACTTCCCGGATTATCGGATTTCCACCGCCAGAGGACGGGGATATTATCTGACTGCTGCCTCCTGTTAGGGATTCTGCACCAGGTTAGGATTGGCGTCTATCTCTGTCTGCGGAATGGGGATGGCCAGACGTGAGTCATTCGGCTGGATGGTATAGGCACCGGAAGTCTCCAGCGAAGTCAGGTGCCAGCTTCCCTTACGCTCCACGGGCAATTTATTACGCGTATAATCGTACACTGCCAGGCCCTCGCCCACCAAGTTCCTTTCTTCTTCTTTCAGAATC
>ENA-OPZC01000087-OPZC01000087.1-human-gut-metagenome-genome-assembly--contig:-NODE-87-length-17788-cov-1.242908_pt1 | contig 17788 bp, 13 predicted proteins | sample MGYA00242477_ERZ504491 | MGnify/ENA primary metagenome ERZ504491 (study PRJEB26092, sample SAMD00036249) | human gut metagenome | host: Homo sapiens | study: EMG produced TPA metagenomics assembly of... | reverse complement strand
CTTATTTACTTTCGAGATGATTGCAGGTTTGTCAAATGCGGGTAGCTTTAAGGTAGCTTATCGTATGTTCCCGAAGAACGATGCACTGCCTCACCGTCAGGATTTCTGCTATGTACGCTGGTTTAATGAATAAAGACCTCTGTCTGTTCAGATAATCATATAAACAGGCCATTCCGGATAATTTTGATATCCGGAATGGCTTTTTTGTTTTCAAAAACTATATGCCATGAAAATATTAATCGTTGAAGATGATGCAGACTTGCGGGAAATTACCACCCGTTCGTTGGAGAAAGAACGCTATGTCGTGTCGCAGGCACCCGATTATAAAACGGCACTTCGTAAAATAGAGGATTACGACTACGATTGCATATTGCTGGATATAATGTTGCCGGACGGCTCCGGACTTGATTTGCTGGAAGAACTGTATGCGTTGGGAAAACGGACCAATGTCATTATACTGTCGGCCAAGGATTCTTTGGAAGACAAAGTCAAAGGATTGGATTTAGGAGCGGATGATTATCTCCCTAAGCCTTATCATTTGGCCGAGCTCCATGCGCGATTGAAGAGTCTGTTCCGTCGTAACCAGCGGGAAGGAGAGAAGAAGGTAAGCTATGGCAATGTAGAAGTCATCCCAGACCATTTTAAGGTTGCAGTAGGAGGGAAGGAACTGGACCTGAACCGGAAAGAATACGATATTCTGCTGTATTTTATGCTGCGTCCCGGAAGATTGGTAAACAAAACCACACTGGCTGAATCTGTATGGGGAGACCATATTGACCAGGTAGATAATTTTGACTTTATCTATGCACAAATCAAGAATCTGCGCAAACACCTGAAAGAAGCCGGTGCTACGGTGGAGTTGAAAGCAGTGTATGGTATAGGTTATAAACTGGTAGAAGAATGAAACTGTTTCAGTTGGTTATGTGGCGTATGTCCACCATCTTAGTGGTCATACTGACGTGTTGGGCAGTATTGTTTTATCTGGCCATTATGGAGGAGGTGAACGACGAAGTGGATGATTCCTTGAGCGATTATTCCGAGTCGTTGATTATCCGTTCCCTGTCGGGAGAACAGATGCCTGATACAAGCAACGGCTCGAACAATCAGTATTTTCTGTATGAGGTCACTCCAGAATATGCAGCCTCCTATCCTAATATATCCTATCGGGACGAAATGGTATATATTACCGAAAAAGGAGAGACGGAACCTGCTAGAATATTAATGACCATTTTCCAAAAGGAGGATGGGGGATACATGGAGCTGGTGGTCTATACTCCTACCATTGAGAAATTCGACCTTCAGCGTGCCGTTTTAGGGTGGATTGTCTTTCTTTATGTGTTGCTGTTCCTGATGATTTTAGCGGTTAATGCCTGGGTGTTCCATCGCAATATGCGGCCACTTTATACTTTGTTGAAATGGCTGGAAGATTATCGTTTGGGAACGAAGGAGAAACCGCTCGATGAATCACTTCGGATTGTGGAATTCCGGAAACTGAATGAGGCGGCTAATATGTTCTCGGAACGCAGTGAGAAACTCTATGAACAGCAGAAACTGTTTATCGGAAATGCCTCACATGAGATGCAGACACCGCTGGCTATTTGCCGCAACCGCCTAGAAATGCTGATGGAGGATGAAACATTGACCGAGAAACAACTCTCCGAACTGATGAAAACCCATCGGACACTTGAAAATCTGACACGCCTGAATAAGTCGCTGTTACTATTGTGCAAGATAGAGAACCGTCAGTTTACGGATGTAAAATCTTTGTGCCTGAATGAACTGCTTTTGCAGTATCTGGATGATTACAAGGAAGTATATGCCTATCGTCATGTGCAGGTGGAAGTGCACGTAGAAGAATGCTTCCGTTTGGAAATGAGTGAATCGCTGGCTACCGTCCTGCTGACCAATCTGCTGAAGAATGCGTTTGTGCATGTGACGGAGGGGGGAGTGATTTCTCTTTCTTTCACAGCTTCCTCTTTCCGTATCAGCAATACCGGAGATGCTTCATTGGATAAGAACCGTATTTTTGAACGTTTCTATAAAGAAGGAAAGGCCGAGGGTTCTACAGGACTTGGATTGGCCTTGGTAGACTCCATCTGTAAGGCCTATCATCTCACTCTTTCATATACCTTTTGAAGACGGGCAGCATATTTTTTCTATTGTTTCTTGATTTTTTTTGTCGAAAAAGGGGAAATCTTCAGATTCTTTTCAGAATTACATCCCATTTTTGCAGTACAAATAAATCATTAAAGTATTCATCTTATAAAAATAGAACATTATGAAAAAGTTAGTTTTTTTACTGGTGTGTGTGTTTACAGTGTCAACCGTAGCAATGGCAGATAACGAAAAACCGATTCAGGTAGGACAGTTGCCTACGAAGGCGCAGACTTTCATCACTACTTACTTCAAAGGCCACAAGGTAGCTTTGGCAAAACAGGACAGCGATTTGTTCAGCAAGTCATACGATGTGATTTTCACCAACGGCGAAAAGATTGAGTTTGACAAGTCCGGCGACTGGACAGAAGTGAAATGCAAATCCGGCGTACCGACTCAGATTGTTCCATCGGCCATCCGCACGTATGTAAAGAATAATTACCCTGACGCTTCCATCATTCAGATAGAGCGCAAACGCAATGAATATGAAGTGAAACTCTCTAACCGATGGGAGATTACATTCGACAGCCAGATGCGCGTAATTGATATTGACGATTAAGTTGGTTATATCCTTCGGGAAACTGTAGCCCGTTCCTTTTTCATAAAAGGGACGGGCTATGTGTTTTTATGTAGGGTAAGTTTGATGGGTTGAGTGGGGCGAGACTGATACACAATGGCTTGTCGGCTCGCAGTACTTTCTAAGGAGGATTGCAGTACTTCTTTGAAAGTACTGTAGTACTTCCTTTGCAGTACTTCAGTACTTCCACGGAAGTACTGAGGAAACGTAGTTGCTTTTTCCTTGCAGACTGACCATTCTTTTCCCACTTCATCGGTAGAGTCTGCCTTTTTCGTAGTTTTTTACATCTTATCCGGTAAATATTCCATTTCCTGCCCTGTTTGTTTTTGTTATTTTGTATCCGTAATACAATATAACAGAAAATATCATGAAAAATACACTTATCGCTTGGCTGTTTTGCCTTCCTTTTGCTTCGTGTACAAGTCCTGTTACACAGATGGATCTTTCCGGACAGTGGACGGTATGTCTGGATAGTACTGATGTGGGGATGAACGCTTCTTTTGGCGGAAAATTGTTTGATACCTCCATTACACTTCCGGGTACAACGGATGAAGCTCATCTGGGCACTAAATGCACATTGAAACCTGCATTGGAGAAACCGCAGCTGCTCCATCTTACTCGTGCCTACAGTTATGTAGGTCCGGCCTGGTATTCACGCGAGATTCAGGTACCTTCCGACTGGAAAGAAAAAGATTGTATCCTTCATCTGGAACGTGTGTTATGGGATACACAAGTATGGATAGACGGGCAGAAAGTAGAAGGTCATGAAGAAAGTCTGACGACTCCGCATGAGTATGACTTGACTCCTTATATTCAGCCCGAGAAAAAACAGGTGCTGACTGTCAGAGTAGACAACCGCAAGCGTTATGACATGTCAGTGAATGACCTGGCACATGCCTATACAGATGCCACTCAGGTGAAGTGGAATGGTATCTTGGGCGACATGTACATCAAGGCCGTGGAGAAAACACGCGTAGAAAGTCTGCAGCTTTATCCGGATGCTGCTTCACGTACAGTAAAGGCTGTAGTTTCTGTATATAATTCATCTTCACAGACTGCACCGGTTAATCTTAGCCTGCAGGTAAAAGGAAAGGATGATAGCAAATCGTACGCTTCTGTCGAAACTCAAGCAGAAGCCGTAAAAGGCTATTCAACGGTAGAACTGACCTGCCAATTAGGAGATAATGCTCCTCTGTGGGATGAATTTAATCCTTATCTTTACGATGCTTCTGTAGAATTAGTATCCGGAAAATCGACTTCACTTACAACCGAAACTTTCGGATTGCGTGATATACGGCATGAAGGAAACAAGTTAGTGCTGAACGAAAAACCGATATTCCTTCGTGGTACATTGGAGTGCTGCATTTTTCCTTTGACCGGCACACCTCCTACAGATGAGGCTTCGTGGGAAAAACTTTATGCTTCTGCACGCGAATATGGAATGAATCATCTCCGTTTTCACTCCTGGTGTCCGCCGGAAGCTGCGTTCAATGTAGCCGATGAAATGGGATTCTATGTGCAGGTAGAGCTTCCAGTATGGAGTGTGACGCTTGGAAAAGATTCTGCTACGGTCGAGTTCCTGCGTGCCGAGGCAAAGCGTATAAGTAAGGAATATGGCAACCATCCTTCTTTCTGCTTCTGGAGCATCGGAAACGAGCTGCAATATGATTTCAATATTTTGGCATCCATGTTGGGTGAGATGAAGGCTGCAGACGACCGCCATTTATATACCACCACGTCGTTTACATTTGAAAAAGGTCACGGCGACTGGCCGGAAAACCAGGATGATTTCTTCGTCACTCAGTGGACCAAGAAGGATGGGTACGTGGACAGGGAGTATTCAATCAGGAACTGCCGTCATTCGATAAAGATTTCCGTGCATCCATAGAAGGTATGGAAGTGCCTTTGGTAACTCACGAAGTAGGACAGTATTCTGTCTATCCGGATCTTACGGAGATTCCTAAATATACGGGAACTTTGATGCCGCTGAACTTTATGGCAGTGAAAGAAGACTTGGAGAAAAAAGGATTGATAGACAAGGCCCCGCAATACCTGCAGGCTTCTGGAAAATTGGCTGCCATTCTTTATAAAGAAGAAATAGAACGCGCCTTGAAAACGCCGGGTATCAGCGGATTCCAGTTGCTCGACCTGCACGATTTTCCGGGACAGGGAACGGCACTGGTAGGACTGCTCAATGCATTTTGGGAAAGCAAAGGTATTCTTACAGGTGAAGAATTCTGTGAATTCTGCGCGCCGGTAGTTCCGTTGCTGCGTTTCCCGAAAGCTGTATATACGAATAATGAAACATTCGAAGCACAAATAGAACTTTGTAATTACGGAAAGGATGAGTTGAAGAACAGCACTCTTTCCTGGGAGATTACCGCAGACGGACGTTCGTTGGGCAAGGGAAAGACTCCGGCAGCTGCATTGGCTTTCGGTCATAACGGTGGACTGGGAAAAATTTCATTTCCGTTGCAGCAGGTAACCAACGCTTCGAAATTAGAAGTTTGCTTGTCGCTTGACGGGACAGAATACCGTAACCGCTGGAACGTATGGGTTTATCCGTCATCTGTAGATACAAAATGGGGAGACGTGAAATACACCCGCAATTACGACGAAGCAATGGCATTGCTCAAGAAAGGTGAGAAAGTGCTGTTCAACCCTGACTGGCGTACACTTCAAGGCATTGAAGGAAAGTTTGTGCCGGTATTCTGGAGTCCGGTACATTTCCCGAATCAGGCTGGTACCATGGGTGTACTTTGTAATCCCACTCATCCGGCTTTGGCTGACTTCCCGACCGACATGCACACCGACTGGCAATGGTGGGATTTGAACATCAATTCGACCACTTTGGTAGTAGACAGCCTTCAGGGAGGTGCTCCTGTGGTAGAGATGGTAGACAATTTTGTCCACAACCGTCGCCTGGCTTCCTTGTATGAAGGACGTGTAGGAGAAGGAAAACTGATGCTGGCTACTTTTGATTTGCAGACCGCTCTTGACAAACGTCCGGTAGCCCGTCAGATGCTTTACTCTATCCTGAACTACATGAACAGCGAGGAATTTGCTCCCACTCAGTTGGAAGGACTGGATAAGATAAAAGATATGTTTGGAACCGCACGTAACCAGAAACAGTCAGCTAAGGGTATTTACTAATGAAAAATCTATTATAACCGTATAACCATGAAAAATCATCAATTGTTTATCTATTTTATTTGCCTGGTGTCTGCCATGGGAGGGCTCCTCTTCGGGTATGACTGGGTAGTGATAGGAGGTGCCAAACCTTTCTATGAAGAATATTTCCATATTGCCGGCGATGAGGGTATGCAGGCATTGGCCATGAGCATCGCCTTGTTGGGATGTTTGTTGGGGGCTACTATGGCAGGTTTTCTGGCCGACCGTTATGGACGCAAGAAGCTGCTGGTGTTATCCGCTTTTATCTTTTTTGCTTCTTCGTGGGCCACAGGAGCTGCCACAACTATTCCTACCTTTATCATTGCTCGCCTGGTGGGAGGGATGGCCATCGGGCTGGCAGCCGACCTTTCTCCGATGTACATCGCGGAAGTGGCACCTACTCAGATTCGTGGTAAACTCGTCACATTGAACCAGCTGACCATCGTATTGGGAATTCTTGGCGCACAGATTGTAAATATGCTGATTGCAGAGCCGGTGCCGGAAGGTGCTACGGCAGCCGATATCTTGAACTCATGGAACGGACAGACCGGATGGCGCTGGATGTTCTGGGCCGTATGCGTTCCTTCGGGACTCTTTTTCCTGCTGGCATTGTTTATTCCAGAAAGTCCGCGCTGGCTGGCCAGCATGAAGCAGATGGAGAAAGCTAGAAAAGTGCTGTGTTCCATTGGGGGAGCAGCGTATGCAGACAGTGAAATTGAAAATTATACTCGTGCAGGTGCTGCTTCACATGCCGAAAAAGGTGTATTGTCCTTGCTCTTCTCTTCTAAAATGCGGAATGTACTGATTATCGGTATTGTGGTAGCCATGTTCCAGCAGTGGAGCGGTACCAATGTCATCTTCAACTATGCGCAGGAAATCTTTCAGGCAGCAGGTTATGGCATTTCAGACGTACTGATGAACATCGTCGTGACAGGTATTGCCAATCTGGTCTTTACGTTTGTGGCCATCTATACCGTCGACCGCCTGGGAAGAAAGACGTTGATGCTGACCGGTTCCATCGGACTGGCAGGTATCTATACCCTGTTGGGATTAAGCTATTTCTTTGAGTTCAAAGGATTCATCATGATTGTGTTTGTGGTATTGGCCATCGGGTTCTATGCCATGTCGTTAGGTCCTGTCACCTGGGTGTTGCTTTCTGAAATATTCCCCAATAAGGTGCGTGGGGTAGCCATGGCAGTATGTACGGCTGCGTTGTGGATTGCTTCCTTCCTGCTTACCTACACATTCCCTTTCCTGAATTCCGGACTGGGCACTGGCGGTACCTTCCTGCTTTACGCCGTTATCTGTTTCTGTGGCTTCCTGTTCGTATGGCGCCGTATTCCAGAAACCAAAGGAAAATCGTTGGAAGAATTAGAAAAAGAATTGATTAAATAAAGGTCTGAAATATTAGGGTTATAGATTGCAATAGGTATGAATAAGTCGATTCTTTGCTTAGGATTTTCTTTGTATGCAGTCTTGGGATGTGCTCAGAATGAACAGAAGCTGGTGTTTGATTTTGCTTCTCCCCGCCAAACCATTCATAGCTTTGGAGCGTCCGACTGCTGGCGTGTGCAATATATCGGTAAAAACTGGCCGTTGGAAAAACGGAATCAGATTGCAGATTTGTTGTTCAGTTCAGAGTTTGATTCATGGGGAAATCCGAAAGGAATCGGACTTTCCATGTGGCGCTTTAATATTGGTTCGGGAAGCCATGAAGCTGGGGATAATGGAGGAGTGACTTCTCAGTGGCGTCGTACAGAATGTTTTTTAGGAAAGGAAGGAGATTGGGATTGGGATAAACAAAAGGGACAACGGTGGATGTTGCAAGCCGCACGCGAACGGGGAGTACGCTATTCTTTGGGCTTCTCCATCACCGCTCCCTATTTTATGACGAAAAACGGAATGGCCCGTGCCAGTGAAAAAACTCCGTATGCGAATATCCGTGAGAATCAGTTTGATGACTATGCTGCTTTTTTGGCAGAAGTCTCCACTCATTTGAAACTGGATTATTTGAGCCCGATTAATGAGCCGCAGTGGGAGTGGGTAGGTAGTGGGCAGGAAGGTATGCAAGCTACTAATGCAGAATGCAGTCGGTTGATTCATTTGTTGGATAAGGAATTGCAACAACGTCATTCAAAAACCAAAGTCGTTTTCGGAGAGGCTGCTGATATCCGGTATCTGTACCGTTCGGAAACGGATAAACCGGAAAGAGACAATCAACTGGAAGAGATTTTTTCTAAAAAGGGAGCATATTCCATTTATGGCCTATCATCAGTAGCTCTTGTTGTGAGTGGTCATTCTTACTGGAGCACATGGCCTGTGGATACATTGGTGCAGACCCGTAAGGAACTGGCTGAAGAGTTGAAAAAACAGCTTTCTTCGAATTATACTTATTGGCAGACAGAATATTGTCCGATGGAAAAGAATCCAGATAATCCACGAGGAGGTGGCTGTCGTGATTTGGGTATGAATACGGCTCTTTATGTGGCGCGTGTGATTCATCATGATCTGACTGTCGCTAATGCAGCTTCCTGGCAATGGTGGACGGCCCTTTCTGAATGGGACTATAAGGACGGTCTTATTTTTATAGACGATGGGACATTGGCCAATGGGGCATCGCGTGGTGACGAGAAAATGATAGAAACATGTAAGCAGGATGGGGTGTTCCGTACTTCTAAACTATTGTGACTTTAGGTAACTATAGCTTCTTTATACGTCCGGGTATGGTGCGTTTGAGCAGTGTAACAAGTACGGATAATACGGCTGAAGTCATGGCTTCGGCATATGCAGACAATTTTTTTAAGCGGATTGTTGTGGTATTGGTAAATTCTTCAAGAGAGGATAAAATGATAGACTTGTCTTTTCAATCCCTTCCTGCTGGATATTGTGTACAGAAATATAAATTATATGAAACTTCAGTTCGTAGTGATTTGCAATATAAGGGGATTGTTGGAAGCCAATTGTTAATACCCGCCCGTTCCGTGGTGACTTTAGTTGGGGTGGAATAAATATGAATAATTATAAATAAGGTACTTATGACTTTAAATCGATTGTTTTTTTAGCTGGTTGTTTATTGATGGGTGGAATGCTTCAAGCCCAGGTAGCGGACAAGCAGACTTATTTGAGTGAATTCAAGAAGGAAATGACTTTGAAGTGGCCTGAAAATCGTACGTTGAACATTGTTGTTCATGGACATAGTGTACCTACAGGTTATGCACGAACTCCTATTGTAAATACGCTTCAAGCTTATCCGCATTTAGTTTTTCATGCACTGAAAACTCAATATCCTTATGCTGTATTGAATGTAATCACCACATCGATAGGTGGAGAGCAGGCTGAACATGGGGAAACACGTTTTAGGATGAGGTGCTTACGCACCGGCCGGATGTGTTGTTTATTGATTATGCGTTAAACGACAGAAATATCGGACTGGAACGTAGTGAAAAAGCTTGGAGGAAAATGATTGAGTCTGCTTTAGCTCAAAAACTGAAGGTGATATTGTTTACTCCGACTCCTGATTTGAAAGAAAACATATTGGATGATAAAACTCCTTTAGCTGGACATGCAGAAATGATTCGAAAATTAGCAGCTGAATATCACGTCGGACTTGTTGATTCGTATAAGCTTTTTAAGGAGAAAGCTGAAAATGGTGAAGACTTGCATAAGTATATGAGTCAGAACAATCATCCAAACTCTGCGGGGCACAGCTGTGTGGCTGCTGAAATTTTGACCTGGTTTTTCTAATAATTTTACAGATAGTGATTTTGTACATCATTTTAGAAATATACTACATTTTTTGTTGACCTTTTCTTCGGACATTTGTAACACTAAAATGATGTAACACAGTTAATTAAAATCATAGTTTTTATGGAAAAGATAACAGAATATTTGATTCAAAGTACGGTAAATACTTCCGAAGTGAAGGCTTGGGAAGAAATCGTGATGTTGCCGACGTATGGCATTGGTAAAGAAGAAAAAAATCCGATTTTTCTTGAAAAACGCGTATATCAGGGAAGCTCCGGTTCGGTATATCCTTATCCGGTAGTTGAAAAGATTGAAGATGAAAAACACGACCGTCCCTGGAGAGCTTTCTTTATAGAGAATGAATACATCAAGTTGATGATTCTTCCGGAATTGGGCGGACGTATCCAGATGGCATACGATAAGATGAAGAAACGCCATTTCGTATATTATAATCAGGTTATCAAGCCGGCATTGGTGGGACTGACCGGGCCGTGGATTTCAGGTGGTATCGAGTTCAACTGGCCGCAGCATCATCGCCCCAGTACATATCTTCCGACCGACTGCATGATTGAAGAATTCCCTGATGGAAGTAAGACCATCTGGTGTAGTGAGGTAGAACGTATGTTCCGTACCAAAGGTATGGCAGGCTTTACCCTCTATCCGGGAAAAGCTTACATCGAAATCAAGGCAAAGGTGTACAACCGTACTCCGTTCCCGCAGACTTTCTTGTGGTGGGCTAATCCGGCAGTAGTAGTGAACAAAAGACTATTATTCTGTGTTCCCGCCCGATGTGAATGCAGTGTTCGATCATGGAAAACGTGCCGTATCCAGCTTCCCTATAGCTACAGGTGAATATTATAAAGTGGATTATTCTGCCGGAGTAGATATTTCACGTTACAAAAATATTCCGGTGCCGACTTCTTACATGGCCATCAATTCGAAGTTTGACTTTGTGGGAGGCTATGAAGAACATATCGAATCGGGTCTTCTTCATGTGGCCGATCACCATGTAAATGCCGGCAAGAAACAATGGACTTGGGGACATGGTGACTTTGGCCAGGCTTGGGACCGCAACCTGACGGATGAAGACGGACCATACATCGAATTGATGACCGGTATGTACTGCGATAACCAGCCAGACTTTACCTGGTTGCAGCCATACGAAGAAAAATCATGGGTACAATATTTCATGCCTTATCAGAAAGTAGGTATGGTGAAGAATGCTACGCGTGATGCGCTGATTAATATGATTCCTGAAAAAGGTGGTAAGATGAAGGTTATCCTTTATACTACAGCTGCTCACAAGGAAGTTCGCGTAATGCTTACAAATACAGAAAACGGTAAGATTTATCTTGATGCGCTTACAGCAGTGGCACCGGATAATTCATATATCAATACTGTAGACTGTGACACTCAGAAAATGGAAGAACTGAAACTTACAGTTCTTGATGAAAAGGGTAAGGTACTTGTAAGCTATCAGGCTGCAAAACCAGAAATCAAACCTATTCCGGAACCGGCTAAGGCGGCACTCGATCCGAAGAAGATTGCCAGCATGGAGCAGCTTTTCCTGACTGGCCATCATCTGGAACAGTATCGTCATGCTACTTACCTGCCGATGGATTACTACATGGAGGCTCTGAGCCGCGATGAAAGCGACATCCGTTGTAATAATGCCGTAGGGTTGCTCCTTATGCGCCGCGGACGCTTTGCGGAAGCACAGAAATATTTCGACCGTGCCATCAAGACACAGACAGAACGTAACCCGAACCCATACGAGGGAGAACCTTACTACAATTTAGGCTGGAGCAAGAAAATGCAAGGCGACATAGACGGTGCATACGATGCTTTCTTCAAGGCTACCTGGAATGCCGCATGGCAAGATTCTGGTTACATGGGCCTGGCACAGATAGACATGCTTCGTGAGGATTATGTAAACGGTATCGACCATATCAACCGCTCATTATATCGTAACTGGTTGAACCACAAAGGTCGTCAGCTGAAGACTTCATTCTTGCGTAAGACAGGCGATTATGCACAGGCCGAAGCGCTTATCAATGAATCACTGCTGATGGATAAGTTCAATATGGGATGCCGTTTTGAATCTTACCTTATCAATATACTTCAGGGAAAATCTGAAGAGCTGCTGCAGCTAAAGCTGAGATGAAGGCTCTTATGCGTGGTGCCGTACACAGTTATTTGGAATATGCCATCGACTATGCATCAGCAGGTATGTATGATGAAGCTGCTCAGTTGTTGTCGTTTGTAACAGAAGATGCTGAAGTAACTTACCCTATGGTTTACTTTGCACTTGGTTACTTTGCATCTAAGATGGGTAAAAAGGATGAGGCTGTAGCTCTTTATAAGAAAGCTGAAACAATCTGTCCGGACTATTGCTTCCCTAACAAGATTGAAGAAGTTCTTATGCTTAACGATGCTATGAAACTTAACCCTGAAGGTGCTAAAGCTCCCTATTATCTTGGTAACTTCCATTACGCTGCACGTATCTATGATGAGGCAGTTGCTTGCTGGGAAAAATCAGTATCAATTGATGATACATATCCTACAGTATTGCGTAACCTTTCATTGGCTTACTACAATAAGCTGAATAACCCGCAGAAAGCTCTTGCCACACTTGAAAAGGCCTATAAACTTGATGAATCTGATGCACGTATCCTGATGGAACTTGACCAGTTGTATAAGAAACTCCGCTACTCACACCGTCAGCGTCTTGACTTCCTCAATGCACATGCAGAGGTTGTGGAACAGCGCGATGACTTGTGTATAGAACGCATAACTCTTTACAACCAGCTTGGAGAATACCAGACTGCATACGATTTGATTAATTCACGTAAGTTCCATCCATGGGAAGGTGGTGAAGGAAAGGTAACAAGCCAATATGTATTTTGCCGTGTGGAACTTGCCAAGATAGCTTTGAAGGAAGGACGTTATGCCGATGCGGTACGATTGTTGAAGGAAACAGAAAAATATCCTGACAATCTTGGTGAAGGCAAGCTTTCAATGGCTGAGGAAAATGATATCCACTACTGGATGGGATGTGCATACGAAGGTCTTGGCGAGGCAGATCTTGCAAAAGAATACTTCGAAAGAGCAACTAAAGGCTCGGCAGAACCGGCTATCGCATTCTTCTATAATGACCAGCAGCCTGACAAGATTTTCTATCAAGGACTTGCATGGCGCAAACTTGGTGATGAAGATAAAGCTCGCAGTCGCTTCAACAAGCTTATCAAGCATGGTGAAAAGCATCTGTTTGATAAGGTGAAGATTGACTACTTTGCTGTATCGCTACCCGACCTGCTGATTTGGGATGACGACCTGAATGTACGCAACCTGTTACACTGTAATCTGGTGATGGGTATGGGCTATCTCGGATTGGGCGACAAGGAACAGGCTCGCAAGTTCCTGTCTGAAGTGGTTCATCTGGACATCAACCATCAGGTAGGAGTACGATTGCTGGCTATGTGTGAATAATCATAATTGAGATTTAAGGTAGGTATGCAAGCGGTATATCTACCTTTTTTTATTTATTTAAATCTTAAATTTAATATGATGAATCGATTTAATCTGCTTTACGCACTTCCTTTTTTCTTATGTTCTTCAGTGTTCTCTCAAACATTGACGGAAAACCTTGACGGAACATGGACTTATAGACTTGACCCCAATAATTTAGGTGAGAAAGAAGAATGGTTCGACAATGATTTTTCTGAGACGCTGCTTCTTCCTGGATCTCTCAACACCAATGGTATAGGTAATGATGTGGATATTAATACCAAATGGACAGGCTCAATGTGGAACAAGGACTGGTATGAGAGTGACTTTTATGCGAAGTACCGTTCTCCTGAAAACATTAAGGTGGTATTTTGGCTGACTCCTGACAGGCATTATGTAGGAAAAGCATGGTATCAGAAAAAGGTTACGATTCCTAAAGACTGGAAGGGTGAATTTATTGAATTGAGTCTTGAAAGATGCCACTGGCAAACCACTTTATGGGTTGATGGGGAAAAAGTTGGACATAGAAACTCTCTTGCTGTTCCTCATCGTTATGTATTGGAAAATATTAAAGCAGGAGAAGAATATGTTTTAACTCTATGTGTTGATAACAGTATAGGAGATATTGATCCGGGCGTAGATGCTCATAGCATTTCAGAATAATACGCAGTCCAACTGGAACGGTATAGTTGGAAATATTTCTTTGACTGCACGGCCTAAGACTTATATTGAAAATATCAGAATAGAGACTTTGTTATAAGGAAAAGAAGGCTAAGATAACTTTTTAATATTCTTTCTTCAAAGGACTATACAAGAGGCTCTGAACTTGTGTTGTCGGTAAAAACAGGAGATAACACTCCTCTTCCGGAATTAAAAAAAAAGTGTGTCTCTAAAGAAAGGTGCAAATAATGTAGAAATACTATACGACTTGAGCAGGAACTTCAGAACATGGGATGAGTTTTCTCCAAATCTATATACCCTTGATGCACGGCTTGAAACGAAGGATGGAAATGATATTGTAAAAGAATCTTTTGGAGTACGTGAATTGGGAATCAAAGGAAGTCAGATAACTGTAAACGGAAATTCCGTATTTTCAGGGGAACTCTTGAATGCTGTATTTTTCCAAAGACTGGTTTTCCTCCTACAGATGAAACAGAATGGAAACGCATTATGGAGATTTGTAAGGCTCATGGCCTTAATCATATCCGTTTTCATTCATGGTGTCCTCCTGAAGCAGCATTCAGTGTGGCAGACAAGCTTGGAATATATCTTTACGTAGAATGCGGTTCATGGTGCTCAGATTTAGGCAGTGGTCACCCTATCGATAGTTATCTATACGATGAGAGTGAAAGAATAGTAAAGGAGTATGGGAATCATCCTTCTTTCTGCCTAATGTCGTACGGAAATGAGCCTCATGGAAAAAAGCATAAGGAATATCTCACTAAGTTTGTTTCTTATTGGAAGGAAAAGGATTCCAGGTTCCTTTATACAACTGCAGCAGGATGGCCTGCTATAAAGGAAAACGACTGGCATTGTCTTCCTGCACCAAGAATACAGGGATGGGCACAGGGACTAAAGAGTATAATAAATGCTAAGAGACCTAATTCAGACTTTGACTGGAGTAATAAAATCTCGAAAACACAACCTACTATAAGTCATGAGATAGGCCAGTGGTGTGTTTATCCCGACTTAAAGGAAAGGAGTAAATATACAGGTGTTCTAAAAGCAAAGAACTTTGATATTTTTGAAGACAGACTTAGAGAAAATGGTTTGTTGCACTTGGCGGACAGTTTTCTGTTGGCCTCGGGTAAATTACAGGCATTGTGTTATAAGGCGGATATTGAAGCCGCTCTGAGGACTAAAAATTTTGCCGGTTTCCAATTGCTTGATTTGCATGATTTCCCGGGACAGGGAAGTGCAATAGTAGGAGTGTTGAATCCTTTCTGGGAATCTAAAGGATATGTTACACCTCAGGAGTACAGTGAGTTCTGTAATTCTGTGGTACCTTTGGCAAGAATGTCAAAGTTTGTGTTTAATAGTGGAGATACATTGAAAGCCGATATAGATGTGGCACAATTCTCGCAAAGTGATATGAATGTCCCTGTAAGATGGAAGATAACATCGTTCGATGGTGCACTAATAAGCAATGGTGTTATTGATGTTTGCAGAATCCCTGCCGGTGGTTTGAGCAGAGTAGGGCAGATTTCCTATAATGTAAATGTAGACAAACCTCAGCAGTGGGAACTTGAGGTTGAAGTTTCCGGATATAAGAACAGATGGAATTTATGGGCTTATCCTAAAAATAAGATAGAGAATAAAGAAGTGGTTGTTGCTTCCTCTTTGTCAGAAGATGTCTTGAAAACCTTGTCTGAAGGTGGCAAAGTGTTATTGACCGCTGCAAAAGGGAGTCTGAAGAATGAAGGGAAAGACTCAGTTGTGGTAGGGTTCTCTTCTATTTTTTGGAACACGCTTTGGACAAACAAACAGGCTCCACATACTCAGGGTATATTATGTAATCCTGAACATCCTGCATTAAGACTTTTCCCTACGGAATATCATAGCGATTACCAGTGGTGGGATGCTATGTCGCATTGTAATGCTATTCCTTTACACAAATTGGGAAACCCTGAACCAATAGTAAGAATTATAGACGACTGGTTTACTGCTCGTTCCTTAGGGCTTGTGGTAGAAATGAAGGTAGGAAAAGGAAAACTGATTCTTTGTGGAGCAGATTTACTTGCCGATTCAGATAAGAGACCGGAGGCGGTACAGCTTATGAACAGTCTTCTTAATTATATGAATGGTGAAAAATTCAATCCGGATAATGTTGTAACTTTGAATCAGTTAACGACTTTATTTAAATAAACTAATATGGAACGATTTTTTTTATTGACAATGGCAGGTTTTTTACCTGCCATTGCAAACGCAGCAACAGATAAAGCAGAACATGATTTGCCACGTCCTAATATTTTGTGGTTGACATTTGAGGATACATCCCCACAGTTTGTAGGCTGTTACGGTGACAGTCTGGCAAAAACTCCCACAATGGATAAACTTGCCGCAGAAGGAGTGAGATTTACTTCAGCCTTTTCTACTGGAACAGTGTCCTCTCCAAGCCGGTTTTGTCTTATTACTGGAATGACACCAACTACTATGGGTACAGGGAATCACCGTAGTCATTATCCAATACCGGATTTTGTTCATGGTTTTCCCAAGTATCTGAAAGATGCCGGATATTATACGTCTAATAATTATAAGACCGACTATAACAATGCAAGTGAGCGTAGGATGATAGCTGAGTCATGGAATGAAAGTTCAGGAAAAGCGGGGTGGTGGAAACGTAAACCGGGACAACCATTCTTTGCAGTATTCAATAGTCCGCACAGTCATCAGTCAAGGACAATGACAAACCCATGGGAAGTTTATGAGAAGCAGGTTCTTAAATGGATAAATGAGAAAAGAAAAACAGCCATTGACGTCCCTTTTGATATGCCGTCATTCTACAGAAATACTCCGGAGATGCGTAAACGGATGTCAAGGGTGTATAATTCAATTTCTTTGACAGACCAGCAGTTTGAAGGAATCCTGAAGCGCCTTGAGAAAGATGGGCTGAAAGACAGTACGATAGTATTTTGTTTTTCTGATCATGGCGAAGGTATCCCACGCGGTAAAGGAAGTTCTTTAGGATTGGGATATAGAGTTCCCTTTATAGTGTGGATTCCTGAGATGTATAAGCATTTGTCTCCATGGGGAAGCGGTGTAGTGACCGACCGTCTTGTCAGTTTCGAGGACTTTGGCGCAACTGTATTGGCTTTAGCCGGTGTTGACATACCTGATTATATTGAAGGTAAGCCTTTTATGGGAAAGAACTATGTAAAGGATAAAAAGTACGTTTATGGCGCTTGCGATGGTCTTGATTCGAACAATGAGTTGTCCCGTTCTGTAACAGACGGCAAATACATGTACACCAGAGTATTTACATGCCATCAGCCTTGGATAAGATGGATGAGCTATTATGACCACGGGGATATTCAGAAGATAATGCGTAAGGACTTTGCAGCCGGGCTGATGAATGAAGGACAGGCTGCTATTATGAAACCTCGCCAGGCAGAATATCTGTATGATTTGGAAAACGACAAGTGGGAGATGAATAATCTGGCTACAAATCCTGAATATCAGGGAGTACTGAAAGAATTCCGTAAAAAGATGGAACAACATGTTATAGAAAAACGTGATGCTCATTTTATTCCTGAATACAGTTATGCAGAGTATTCTGATAAATATATTCCATATACGCTTAGACAGAATGAAGATATTTATCCGGTGAGAAAAGTTCTTGATGCAGCTATGATGTGTGGTATGGGAAAGTCTGTTATTGCAAAACAAATTTCGTTATTGAAAACTGATAATGATATTGTGAATTACTGGGCTGCACTAGGGCTGTTTGTATCAAGAAAGGAGCTTAAAGCTTACAAGAATGAGTTGAGGAATGAACTTGATAAGATTGACTATCTGTCGGCAAAACTGTATTTGGCAGGTTCTCTATATGATTGTTTTGGCGATAAAGCATCAAAAGAAATATTGGAGCAAGGAATGTTGTCTGATAATATCTATGTTAATAAAGAAACGATGCAG
>ENA-OPZC01000085-OPZC01000085.1-human-gut-metagenome-genome-assembly--contig:-NODE-85-length-17898-cov-1.627483_pt1 | contig 17898 bp, 14 predicted proteins | sample MGYA00242477_ERZ504491 | MGnify/ENA primary metagenome ERZ504491 (study PRJEB26092, sample SAMD00036249) | human gut metagenome | host: Homo sapiens | study: EMG produced TPA metagenomics assembly of... | reverse complement strand
GCAGTTTATAACTCTCAGATTGGAGTGCCTTTGTCTGTGTGGCAGATGAACGAACAGTCCGAACTTGCTATTTTTGAAGCCGGTATTTCCGAAATGGGTGAGATGGAAGCATTACGTCCTATCATCCAACCCACCATCGGTATTCTGACCAACATCGGAGGAGCACATCAGGAAAACTTCTCTTCCGTACAAGACAAGTGTATGGAGAAACTGCAGTTGTTCAAGGACTGCGACGTGATTGTGTACAACGGTGACAACGAACTTATCACCAGCTGTGTAACCAAATCACTGTTCACAGCCCGTGAAATTGCCTGGTCAACCAAAGACTCCGAACGCCCGCTCTTCATTGAGAAAATCCTGAAAGACGATACGGGAACCACCATCAAATACCGCTACTTAGGATTCTTCAAGGAATACCGTATCCCATTCATTGACGATGCGTCCATTGAAAACTCACTCAACTGTCTGGCCGTAGCACTTTACCTTATGGTACCCCCTGAAACGATTGCCGAACGCATGCTTCATCTGGAACCCATAGCCATGCGACTGGAGGTAAAAGAGGGTAAGAACGGTTGTACATTAATTAATGACAGTTATAATTCAGACTTTGCCTCGCTCGACATCGCACTCGATTTTATGATGAGACGCTCGGAAGACAAAAACCGGAAGCGTACACTCATCCTGTCGGACATGCTGGAAAGTGGACAAACAAGCAAACTATTATACAGACAAGTAGCCGACCTGGTACATAGCCGGAAAGTAGACCATATTATCGGAGTCGGTGAAGAAATTTCTGCTGCAGCCAATCGGTTTGAAATACAGAAAGACTTTTTTGCCAATACTTCCGAACTTTTAAATTCCGGTTTGCTGAACCAGTTGCATAACGAAGATATTCTGATAAAAGGGGCACGTGTATTCCACTTCGATGACATTACGGATGCGTTGGAATTGAAGGTACACGAAACCATCTTGGAAATCAACCTGAATGCACTGGTAGACAACCTGAACTACTACCGTAACAAACTGAAACCGGAGACTAAAATCGTTTGTATGGTAAAAGCCTCAGCTTATGGGGCCGGCTCATTTGAAATTGCCAAGACACTGGAAGACCAGCGAGTAGATTATTTGGCAGTAGCTGTGGCCGATGAAGGAGCAGACTTGCGTAAAGCAGGTATCAACAGTTCCATCATCATCATGAACCCGGAAATCACGGCTTTCAAAACAATGTTTGATTATCGCCTGGAACCGGAAGTATACAGTTTCCACCTACTGGAAGAACTTATCAAAGCCGCGGAACGTGAAGGAGTCAGCAATTTCCCGATTCATATCAAGATTGATACAGGTATGCACCGGTTAGGATTTGCTCCAAGCGAAATCCCGCAACTCGTACAGCGCCTGCAGAAACAAAGTGCAGTCATCCCTCGTTCCGTATTCTCTCACCTAGTAGGCAGTGATGCAGAACGCTTTGATGCCTTCACACGCCATCAGATAGAAACATTCGAAGCAGCTTCGACCACGCTTCAGGAAGGTTTCAAGCACAAAATTATTCGCCATATCTGTAACACAGCAGGTATTGAGCGTTATCCGGGTGCACAGTTCGACATGGTCCGTCTGGGAATCGGATTATATGGAGTAGATCCGTTTACCAACAAGATGTTGCACAATGTCACTACCCTGAAAACAACCATCCTGCAAATCCACGAGGTACCAGCAGATGAAACTGTAGGCTACAGCCGTAAAGGTGTACTGACACGGGATTCACGCATTGCGGCCATCCCCATCGGATATGCCGACGGATTAAATCGCCATCTGGGTAACGGACATGCTTACTGTCAGGTGAACGGACAGAAAGCCCCCTACGTAGGAAATATCTGTATGGATGTATGTATGATTGATGTAACGGATATTGATTGTAAGGAAGGTGACAAAGCCATTATCTTCGGCGATGACCTCCCGGTAACAGTACTCTCCGATATACTGGAAACGATTCCGTATGAAATCCTGACCAGTGTATCAAACCGTGTAAAGAGAGTCTACTACCAAGATTAATCTTTTATCTCATTCGTAACAATACGGCCCTCGACGTAAGATGGTTAATTTCTTCGTCGAGGGCCGTATTTTATTCTTAAAAAACGACTCATCAAATAGAACAAAAGAATGTGACCAAGAACGGTACACTGAAATCCGTCACAAAACCATGAAATATGGAAACTACCACAAATTGCTGCCCTGAGCAACGGGTAATGATAGGCAACGTAGTATCCATAGTAGTAGCTCCTCCAGCCGATATAGGAGCCAGATTACCGAACCAGCGCACCAGCAGAGGAGCGCAAAGCAAAGTAATAATTTCACGCATAATGTTGGATAGCAAAGCAATGGTACCCAGTTCCGGTCCCTTATACTGCGTAATAAAAATACTGGAAAGGGAATAATATCCGAACCCAGCTCCCACAGCCATACAATCAGGAGCACTACGATACGGAAGAATCAAGCTTACCAAAGCTGCAGCAGAAACAGTCCCCAATATAGTAGCTACCGGAAGAAATATCAAGCGTGGATTCAGCGAACGAAAATTCTTCAAGGTCTGCGGGTCATGCCCCACACTCAATCCTACACTGAACATCAGGGCACACAAGGCATAAAAACTGATATTGCTTTTACTTATATCAAAAGGAATCAGATGAAAAAAGCCACACAATGTGCCCAAAATAAAAAAGCCGATAATAATCAAACTTCCTTTCATGCCTTTTCTCCTTTCTTTTTATACAGCAAATACCATAATCCCCAAGCCAGAATACAGCTGCCCAGCACACAAGCTAATGTAATCACAAAAGCCTCCACTCCCAAAGTGGCAAGCCCCTCTACAATCCGGCGATTACCTCCGACTTCTATTCCCAGCAGAAACAACAATGCCCAAATTAACAAGGTAATGACTTTACCAATCCACGAAAACCCCTGACGGCGAAGGAGAAAGCCTATCAACATCCCCCCCAGCATAACTCCAATGACTGTAAACATGTGTTCTTATCCAAATTTTGCGGCAAAAATAGTGAAATATTCCAAATAAAAAAGGACTACTGCTCACGCGGTAATCCTTTTTTATTTAGTTAGTAATTTAATTTTGAGAGAATTGAACTTCACAGCCTCGTTGTTGTTTTAAGTTTTAATAAGCACTAACTATTTATATAAAAGCAAATGAAAATGTTCTATCTGTTACTGTTTTCTTCCAGTCTGGGTTTGGAAGATGTTTCCCGAATCAGCGTCTTCACCGAATCACCTTCGTAGGCAACTTGCGGAGTCTCCTGTCGGTTCTCAAACTGATCATGCACATATACAATACCCGAAGTACCACCCTCTTCTGTCGCATGTTTCACGACTCCTCCTAATGTAAAAAGCAGCAACATCATAGCCGCAGCCTTAAACAAAGGCATAAAACGTGAATAAAGCGTCAGCTTTCTGGCTTTTACTACCGGACGTTCAATTTCCGCAAGCACACGCTTGTCAAAATCATCACCCAATTTCATCCCGGCAGCTTCTTCCTGGTAAGTAAACAAAGAACGGTAGCGGCGCAAATGGGCGGGAAGCTCTTTCTGCTGAAAGAAAATCCGAAGAATCTGCTCTTCCTCTACCGAGGTTTCACAGTTCCAATAGCGTTCCAGAAGTTGTTCAATGTACTTATAGTCCATAATCGTTAATCTCACTGTATTTTAATTTGATGCGTTGTCGGGCCCTGAAAAGATTTACTTTCACTTGCTCTTCCGTAATCCCCAACACATCAGCAATTTCTTTATAACTCTTACCTTCAATATCCCTAGCTGAACAATGGTTCGTTGCTTTTCCGGGAGTTCATTCACCAGCCTGTGTACCAACTGAAACTGTTCGTTCCGTTCAAACTGGCTCTCGGGAGTCTGTGCATCCGGCATTTCCTGCGTTTCCGGTGTCAAGGTCAGATTCTGGGCCTCTTTTTTCTGACTTCGGTCAATAGCTAAATTCCGAACTACTGTCAGACAATAGGCTTCTATGGATTCCAACTCTCCCCACTCGTCACGCTTGTTCCACACCTTAATCAGTGCATCCTGAACAATATCTTCCGCCTCTGCCCGGTCGAACGTAATGCGCAAGGCCAACCTGAAAAGCTTATCTTTCAGCGGCAGAATATTGTCACGAAAACTGATCTCTTGCATGGCTCTCTATACTAATGACGGGTGAGTTTCATAAAAGTTACACCCACCCGCCAATTTTTTTGAATTATTTTCTGATAATTGTTCCGGAATCTTTGCAAATTGCTGATGCTAAGGTTATTACGACCTGCGACACACCGGCATCCAAGGCTGAAAAAGAATTTTCCAGTTTAGGAATCATACCACCTTGCACGATTCCTTCCTCCACATATTGCTTGAACAAATCTGGGGTCAGCACCGGAATTACGCTGTCATCATCATTCTCATCGCGTAGCACCCCTTTCTTTTCAAAGCAGTACACCAGTGTCACATCAAAATACTCCGCCAAAGCTTTTGCGGTTTCTCCGGCAATGGTATCGGCATTCGTATTCAACAGGTTTCCATTCCCGTCATGCGTCAATGGTGCCATCACAGGTACAATCTGACGATGAATCAGGTCAGCCAGGGCCTTTCCGTCTACTTTCTCAACATCTCCTACGTAGCCGTAATCAATGTCTTTCACCGGACGTTTCACAGAACGGATTACATTCATATCCGTTCCTGTCAGACCTATGGCATTCACCCCTTTTGCCTGCAAGCCGGCCACAATATTCTTGTTGACAAGTCCGCCGTAAACCATTGTCACCACCTTCAAAGTTTCTGCATCGGTAATACGACGTCCGTTCACCATCTGGCTTTCAATTCCCAACTGTGAAGCAATACGAGTGGCAGAGCGGCCTCCTCCATGCACCAGCACCTTATAGCCAGACAGAGATGAGAAATCATCGAGCAACTGATTCAATGTATCAGGCTCCTCTACGATTTTTCCTCCTACTTTTATAACTGTCAGTTTTTCTTTCATAATGCTACTTTCTTAAATTACTCCAGATAAGTATATCCATACAATCCGGAACGATAATTTGCCAGGAATTCCTTTCCTTCCTCCAGCGAGATACGGCCTTCTTTCACAGACTTTGTCACCCAGGTTTCCAAGGTACGTACCAGCTTCTTCGGGTTATACTGCACGTAGTCGAGTACTTCGGCCACAGTTTCTCCATCAATCACCTGGTCAATGCTGTAACCTTTCTCATCCACACTGACATGTACGGCATTGGTATCGCCGAACAAGTTGTGCATATCTCCCAGAATTTCCTGGTAAGCCCCCACCAAGAACACACCGATATAATACGATTCCTTTGCCTTGATGGTATGTACAGGCAAGTCGTGTGCCACATTACGGCTGGTCACGAAGTTGGCAATTTTTCCATCCGAGTCGCAAGTAATATCCTGCAAAGTAGCCGTGCGGTCAGGACGTTCATCCAGACGTTGAATCGGCATGATGGGGAAAATCTGTCAATCGCCCAGGAATCCGGCAACGACTGGAACAGAGAGAAGTTACAGAAATATTTGTCAGCCAACAGCTTGTCCAAATTACGGAACTCATCCGGTGCATGCTTCAAACCCGATGCAATCTGGTTAATCTCACGTGTAACCGACCAGTACATACGTTCAATCTGTGCACGTGTCTTCAAATCGACAATACCGTGGCTGAACAAGTCCAACGATTCTTCACGAATCTGCTGGGCATCATGCCATGCCTCCAACATACGGCTCTGATTCAGGTTATCCCAAATCTGATAAAGTTCCTGCACGAGTTCATGATCGTCTGCACTCACCTCAAAGTCTTCGTCCATAGAAGGCAGTGAAGCTGTTTCCAGCACCTCAAAGATCAATACCGAATGATGGGCAGTCAATGAACGGCCACTTTCTGTAATAATGTTCGGATGCGGAATATTGTTTTTGTTGCTGGCATCCACCATGATGGAAATAGAGTCGTTCACATATTCCTGGATGGAATAGTTCACGCTACTTTCACTGTTAGCAGAGCGGGTACCGTCATAATCCACTCCCAGTCCTCCGCCTATATCTACGAATTCTACCGGGAAGCCCAGTTGATGCAACTGCACATAGAACTGAGAAGCCTCGCGCAATGCTGTCTTGATGCGACGTATCTTAGTCACCTGACTACCTATGTGGAAATGAATCAGCTTCAGGCAATCTTGCATTTCTTTCTTTTCCAGGAAATCAAGTGCCTCGAGCAACTCACTGGAAGTCAATCCGAACTTGCTGGCATCACCTCCGCTTTCTTCCCACTTTCCGCTACCGGAAGAAGCTAATTTAATACGGATACCAATATTCGGACGTACATTCAGCTGCTTAGCCATCTTGGCAATCAGTCGAAGCTCGTTCAACTTTTCTACCACCAGGAAAATACGTTTACCCATTTTCTGCGCCAGCAAAGCCAGTTCAATGTAGCTTTCATCCTTATAGCCGTTGCAGATAATCAGTGAATCTGAATCCGTATTAATGGCAATTACAGCATGAAGTTCCGGTTTTGAACCGGCCTCCAGTCCTAAATTAAATTTCTTTCCATGACTGATAATTTCCTCCACTACCGGTCTCATCTGATTTACCTTAATCGGGTAAATAATGAAGTTTTGAGCCTGATAGCCATATTCTTCAGAAGCCTGTGTAAAGCAATTGGAGATTTTCTCAATCCGGTTGTCCAAAATATCCGGAAAACGTACCAGCATAGGAGCGGTTACGTCCCTCAACTGCAACTCGTCCACCAGTTCCTTCAAATCGACGGCTACTCCGTCTTTTCGTGGAGTTACTACCACATGACCTTTGTCATTGATACTAAAGTATGAAACGCCCCACCCCGTGATGTTGTAGAGCTCTTCAGAGTCTTCAATACGCCATTTTCTCATTTCACTACATAAAGTCTAGATTTATACTTCTTTAATTTATCAATTCATTCAAGCGGCTTACCGCTCTGTCAATCTGTGCATAACTTTCAAGTTCTTCTGCGTTGAAACGCCATTTGGCCTTAGAATAATAAGGAAGTCTTTTTTCCAACGCCGAAGTAATGACCTGCATCAGCTCTTCGTCCGTTTTATTCGCCAACAGCGGACGTTTGGCCTTTGCTATCTTTAAACGACGGAACAGTACTTCCGGACATACATCCAGAAATACTGTTTCGCCTGTATGATTCATATAGTCCATGTTATCGAAAAAGCAAGGAGTGCCTCCTCCGCATGCAATCAATACATTCTCAAATTCTCCCGCCTCGTGCAGCATCTTCTGCTCCAGCAAGCGGAAACCTTCTTCTCCCCTTTCCGCAAACAAGTCGGAAATGGATTTATGCATGCGTTCCTCGATGTACCAGTCGAGGTCGACAAACTGTAGTCCGGTAGCCGCACTGTAAGCCTTGCCCAGTGTGGTTTTTCCCGAACCCATATAGCCAATCAGGAAAACTCTTTTCATTTCTTTGTCTTCGCCTTTGCTCCTTTCGCCTTGCGCATCTCGGCTTTCTGTGCCTGCAGTTCTATTACCTTGAAGCAAGCATCCAGGTTCAGGTCTGCCGGATTCACGTTTTCAGGAATCTTATAATTTTTCTTCTGGTAAGCAATGTAAGGTCCGTAACGACCATTCAAAATCTGCATATCCGGATTTTCGGGGAACTGCTTGATGATTTTCTGTGCCTCTTTTTCTTTCTTCTCAGACAACATCCGTACGGCTTCTTCAAAAGTCACAGCCATCGGATCCATCTCCTTCGGAATAGACACATATTCATTGCCGTGGCGCACATACGGGCCAAAACGTCCGACTCCTACCAAAACGGTTGTTCCGTCAAGTTCGCCCAATACACGCGGTAGTTTAAACAAATCAAGCGCTTCTTCCAGTGTAATTGTTTCCAAGGAGTGTTCCTTGTTCAGCTGGGCAAATCTTGGTTTTTCTTCATCGTCTGAAGAACCAATCTGTACCACAGGTCCAAAACGTCCGATTTTCACCGAAACAGGTTTACCGCTCTTCGGGTCAGTACCTAACATACGTTCACCCACTTTATGCTCTGTCTTCGTCGCCAGTGTCGTTTCCACCAGCGGATGGAAGTTCTCATAGAACACCTCCATCAAATCGGTCCATTTCTTTTCCCCTTCGGCCACTTCGTCGAATTCCTTTTCCACACTGGCCGTAAAGTTATAGTCCATAATTTTCGGGAAATACTGCATCAGGAAGTCATTGACTACACAACCTACATCGGTAGGAATCAATTTGGATTTCTCACTTCCACTCATTTCCGTCTGCACCGTTTCCTTAATTTCTTTTCCCGTCAGTTTCAGCAATGAGTATTCACGCTTCACTCCTTCCTTGTTTCCCTTTTCTACATATCCTCTTTGCTGGATTGTGGAAATAGTAGGAGCGTATGTAGACGGACGACCGATACCTAATTCTTCCAGCTTACGCACCAGGCTTGCTTCTGTATAACGTGCCGGAGCCTGACTGAAACGTTGCACTGCAGCAATTTCTTCCCGCTGCAGAACCTCTCCTACCTCCATTTTAGGAAGTCCGGTAGCATCTTCCTGTTCTACTTCTTCATCAAATGATTCTTTGTAGACTTTCAGGAAACCATCGAATGTGACCACTTCACCTACAGCCTGAAATTCATCCTCACAGCCACTCACCGAAATGGTAGCTGTCGTCTTCTCCAGCTCTGCATCAGCCATCTGTGAAGCTAGCGTACGTTTCCATATCAGTTCATACAGACGTACTTCCTGTGAACTCCCTTCGATGGATTCATTTGACATGTACGTCGGACGAATGGCCTCGTGTGCTTCCTGAGCCCCTTTTGTCTTTGTAGCATACTGACGTGTATGTACATAACGTTCTCCCATCAAAGAAAGAATGGCATCCCGGCTTGAAGACAAGGCCAGTTCAGAAAGGTTTACCGAGTCGGTACGCATGTAGGTAATCAATCCGCTTTCATACAGACGCTGTGCAAGCATCATCGTCTGTGCCACGGTAAAACCAAGCTTACGGGCTGCTTCCTGCTGAAGTGTAGAAGTAGTAAAAGGAGGTGCCGGTGATTTTTTAACCGGTCGTGTAGTAATATCTTTGATTTCGAAGGTAGCATCCTTGCATTTTTCAAGAAAACGCTGTGCTTCTTCTTTGGTTTTGAACCGTCTGCCAAGAGTTGCACGAATCACAGCCCCTTCCGCATCCTTAAAGGTAGCCACTACCTTATAAGAGCTTCGCAGGTAAAGGCATTGATTTCGCGCTCACGCTCTACAATCAGGCGTACAGCCACTGACTGTACTCGTCCGGCTGAAAGAGCCGGCTTGATTTTACGCCAGAGCACCGGTGAAAGTTCAAATCCCACAATGCGGTCGAGTACACGACGAGCCTGCTGGGCGTTGACCAAATCAATGTTGATATGACGCGGATGCTCTATAGCCTTCAATATAGCCGTCTTCGTAATTTCGTGGAATACAATCCTTCGTGTTTTTTCCGGGTCCAGTTTTAATACCTCAAACAGGTGCCAGGAAATGGCTTCTCCTTCGCGGTCCTCATCGGATGCGAGCCATACCATGTCGGCCTTGGCAGCTTCTTCCTTCAACTCTGCCACCAGTTTTTTCTTATCTTCCGGTATTTCGTAAATCGGCTTGAAATGCGACTTTATATCAATACTGAACGCTTTTTGCTTCAAGTCACGGATATGACCATAACTTGACAATACTTTATAACCCTCCCCCAAAAACTTTTCAATAGTCTTAGCTTTTGCCGGAGACTCCACTATGACCAGGTTATTTTGCATGATATTCTGTATTCCGTTTTTATATAATTCCGTGACAAATGTAGAAAAAAAATTATAACATACACGATAAACAAACTGAAAATAACTTACTTTGCAAAGGAATATACATTATAACTACCTTAATTATGAACAACAAAAGTATCAACAGCAACAAACAATTCATGATAGGAAACGGGATACTCGCTTTCGGGGTATTCTTCATAGTATGCCTTTTTTTATATTTAGGTTTTCGTAATCAGTCTAAAAGCAACGACAAGGAAAAAACATTCGCCGGAATTTACACGGTAGAAATTGCCGATTCTTTCACTGGAGACAGTCTTTCTGTATATATTAATGACAGTCTGCTATTTAACTCAAACATCGGGGATGCAGCTGTTAAATTTCAAGTGAAACGCTTTGCAGAAGAAAGTACGCTGATGGTGGTAGATAATCACACCGATGAAATCACTCCTTTCAACCTGAATCCGGAAGGTAGCCAGATTGCAGTGGAAAAGAAAAACGGTAAAATCTTTATTCAGGAAACGGCAAACGACTAAAGAAAAAACGACACACGTTACTCCATTTACAAGTAAACTTTTTGTTATTTTCTACGTTTCTCGAAGCGAATCCCTATGTTTTCCTTATCGGAAACGTAAGGCTCCGCTTCGGGAAACGTATGTTTCAAGGCAGAGAAACATAAAAATTATCCTGACCTCAGAAAAAATCTCCTTTGGCATTTTTCTTTTATTTTTCACATTTCAACTTTCTTTTTTATTCCTTACAAAAATTCCTCCCTCTTCAAATTGAAACAAATCAAACAAGGTTTCTTAGAGAAAGTCCGCCCGTGTGCGTAAACGAAAAAAATGTTATTAAATCAGCAAAGTTTAGAAAATAACGGATTTGCAATTGGAAATTAGAATAAAAGACTGTAATTTTGGGTCGAAATCATTTATTTTTAACCTAAATCCACATTTTTAAAGGACAAAAGAAAAGACATGGAACAAGTATTTAGCTATATCATCGGGCTCGGGGCAGCCGTGATGATGCCTATTCTGTTTACCATTCTGGGAGTATGTATTGGAATTAATTTCGGCAAGGCGCTGAAAAGCGGTTTGCTGGTCGGAGTCGGATTCGTCGGACTTTCTGTTGTAACAGCTCTTTTGACCAGCAGTTTGGGGGAACCGTTGAAAAAGGTAACGGAAATCTACGGACTGGAACTGGGTATCTTTGACATGGGGTGGCCTGCTGCAGCCTCTGTAGCCTACAACACTTCTGTAGGTGCATTCATCATTCCTGTATGTTTGGGAGTGAACATCATCATGCTATTAACGAAGACAACTAAAACTGTCAATATCGACTTGTGGAACTACTGGCATTTTGCCTTCATCGGCGCAGTAGTTTATTTCGCCACTGAAAATATCTGGTGGGGATTCTTCTCAGCAATTATCTGCTACATCATTACCCTGATTATGGCTGATTTGACCTGCAAACAGTTCCAGTCATATTACGATAAAATGGACGGTATCTCTATTCCGCAGCCTTTCTGCCAGGGATTCGTTCCCTTCGCTCTTGTCATCAACAAAGCATTGGATATGATTCCGGGATTTGACAAGCTGAACATCGATGCAGAGGGCATGAAAAGAAAATTCGGTATCATGGGAGAACCGCTATTCCTCGGAGTAGTAGTAGGTTGTGGTATCGGTGCTCTGGCCTGCAAAAACAGCCAAGAGCTGGTTGACGGTATTCCGGCGATCCTGGGACTGGGTATCAAGATGGGAGCTGTAATGGAACTTATCCCGCGTATCACTTCTTTATTTATCGAAGGTTTGCGTCCGATTTCTGATGCAACTCGCGAACTGATTGCCCGCAAGTTTAAAAACAGTGCAAGCCTCAACATTGGTATGAGTCCGGCACTGGTAATCGGTCACCCGACTACACTGGTAGTTTCTTTGCTACTTATTCCCGTAGCTCTGTTCCTGTCAGTAGTATTACCCAACAACCAGTTCTTGCCATTGGCTTCACTGGCTGGTATGTTCTACTTGTTCCCAGCCGTATTGCCTATCACAAAAGGTAATGTGCTGAAAACATTCCTGATTGGTCTTGTATCGCTGATTGTAGGTCTGTATTTTGTAACCGACCTGGCTCCATTCTTTACACAAGCTGCTCAGGACGTATTTGTCAGAACAAACGACCCGGCTGTACAGATTCCGCAAGGATTCCAGGGAGGTGCACTCGACTTCGCTTCCAGCATCTTCTCTTGGCTGATATTCCACGCAGTATACAACTTCAAGATTGTAGGTTCAAGCATACTGGTTATCGTGGCACTGGCAATGGCTATCTACAACCGTCGCCGCATTATCAAAGAAGCAAAACACATTGAAGAATAAAAACCAATAAATAAACAAACGCTTATGAAAAAATTAGCTATGGCTATGGTGCTGGGCGTAGCAGCTCTTTCCGCTAATGCTCAGGTTAACTACCGGATGCAGACTGCCTGCAATCCGCAAGACGTAAAAACATACGACACACAGAGACTGCGCAGCAGCTTCATGATGGAGAAAGTGCTGGTAGCCGATGAAATCAACGTAACTTACTCTATGTACGACCGTTTCATCTTCGGTGGTGCCATGCCAGTAAACAAAGAGCTGTCACTGGATACTATCGACCCGCTGAAAGCTCCTTATTTCTTGTTCAACCGTGAGCTGGGTGTCATCAACATCGGTGGCGACGGTATCGTAACTGTAGATGGCAAGGAATATGAGTTGAAATTCAAAGAAGCCCTCTACGTAGGACGTGGCAACCAGAAAGTAACTTTCAAAAGCAAGGATGCCAGCAAACCGGCTAAGTTCTACATCAACTCTGCCATTGCACACAAGGAATACAAGACTCAGTGGATTACCATCGATGGACGCAAGGGTTCTTTGAAAGCTAACTCAATGGCTGCCGGAAAGATGGAAGAAAGTAACGACCGTGTCATCAACCAGCTGATTGTAAAGAACGTACTGCAGGAAGGTCCTTGCCAGTTGCAGATGGGTCTGACAGAGTTGAAGCCAGGAAGCGTATGGAACACCATGCCTGCTCACACTCACAGCCGTCGTATCGAAGCTTATTTCTATTTCAACGTTCCTGAAGGCAACATGATTTGCCACCTGATGGGAGAACCACAGGAAGAACGCCTGGTATGGCTTGCCAACGAACAGGCTATCATGTCACCGGAATGGTCTATCCACGCTGCAGCCGGAACTAGCAACTACATGTTCATCTGGGGTATGGCAGGTGAAAACCTGGACTACGGAGATATGGACAAGATTAAATACACTGAAATGAAATAACATACATACCTCCTACCTAGAGGTATCCTAATACACAAATTCCACAGACTTACACAGAACTCTTAAATTAAGAATCTGCCAAGTATGTGGAATTTGTCATTTCATTGTGGTTGTAAAAACACACCTGACCAATTAATGCAGGTTTTTTGCCAATATTTACAGGCTTTTCGCTTGTAAGAAAATTATCTTTGTGCCAAAACAAACTAATCTAATATCATATATGAGTACAACCAAAACATCAAGCGAAACAATGAGCAATTACCGATGGATTATTTGCTCCATGCTCTTTTTCGCTACAGCGGTCAATTACCTGGACCGCCAAGTACTGTCACTGACGTGGAAAGATTTTATCGCACCAGAATTCCACTGGACAGATACGCACTACGGAACTATTACTGCCATTTTCTCAATTATTTATGCGATTGCCAACCTTTTTGCCGGACGCTTTGTGGACTGGCTGGGAAGCAAGAAAGGGTATCTCTGGCTATTGCCATCTGGTCGCTAGGTGCCTGCTTACACGCACTTTGCGGATGGGCTACCGAAATGAGTCTCGGACTTAAGGATGTCAATGAAATGATTGCAGCCTCAGGAGCCCTTACTTCTACCATTGCCATTACCAGCGTGTACTACTTCATTGCGGCACGTATTGTGCTGGCCGTAGGTGAATCGGGTAACTTCCCTGCAGCTATTAAAGTCACCGCTGAATATTTCCCTAAAAAAGACCGTGCCTTTGCGACATCTATCTTTAATGCCGGATCTACCATCGGTGCCCTCATAGCCCCAGTGAGTATTCCTCCACTTGCCAGCTATTTCAAAAGTATCGGTGTGGGTAACGGATGGGAAATGGCTTTCATCGTAATTGGCGCGCTGGGATTTATCTGGATGGGACTTTGGATGTTCATGTATAAAAAGCCCCAGGAAAATCCGCAAGTCAATGCAGCTGAGCTTGCCTACATCCAACAGGATAAAGAAAAAGAAGAAGCAGACGTTCACACGGAAGACGAGCCTAAAATCTCCCTCTGGCAATGCTTCAAGTTCCGTCAGACCTGGGCCATTATCTTTGGAAAATTCCTGACAGACGGAGTATGGTGGTTCTTCCTTTTCTGGACCCCCGCCTATATCTCCGACGTATATGGATTCTCTTCAGACAGCGCGACAGCCCAGTTGCTGATATTCGTATTGTATGCCATTACCATGCTTTCCATTTACGGAGGCAAATTACCTACTATCATTATCAACAAAACAGGAAAGAATCCATACGCAGCCCGCATGCAGGCTATGTTGATTTTTGCCGTATTCCCGTTATTCACACTCTTTGCACAGCCATTGGGTAACATTTCTTATTGGTTCCCGATTATCATCATCGGTATCGCAGGAGCTGCCCACCAATCATGGTCAGCTAATATCTATTCTGTAGGAAGTGATATGTTCCCTAAGAGTGCAGTAGCCACCATTATCGGTATTGGAGGTATGGCAGGTGGTGTAGGAGCATTCCTTATCAACATGTGCTCAGGAATCCTGTTCGACTATGCAGCAGAAAGCCAAATGGTGTTCTTTGGTTTCGAAGGAAAAGAAGCCGGTTACTTCATCATTTTCTGTATCTGTGCCGTAGCCTACCTCATAGCATGGTGTGTAATGAAAGCCCTTGTGCCTAAATACAAACTGATTAAAGTATAAATACACAAAATTCCAGCTATTTGAAGAATTATCGAGGGATATGTGGGTATCAAATCTTACATTTGCCTCGATAATTTTTTATAGTTACTGGTATTTATGAGAAAACACATTTTTGTTTTTTATCTCCTGCTTATCACCCAATTGCTTCATGCGCAGAATGTCATTGATTTGACAGGAGAGTGGAATCTTCAAATTGACAAAGAAAATAAAGGGATTGACGAAAAATGGTACGCCCGTCCTCTTAACGACAAAATCAACCTGCCCGGTTCTATGCCGGAAAAACTGAAAGGAGAGCGTCCTCATTGCAAACTCAATGGACAGGATCGCTTTACGACAGTTCTTTCTATTATAATCCCGAACTGGAAATGTTCCGACGTACAGGAAATATAAAGTTTCCTTTTTTCCTTACCCCTGAACGACGTTATGTAGGAGCTGCCTGGTATAAACGAGAAATACACATACCTTCATCCTGGAAAGGCAAACGCGTGATGCTGTTTCTAGAACGTCCACATATTGAAACAACAGTCTGGATAAACAACCAGCGTATAGGTTCACAAAACAGCCTGAGTACTCCTCATGAATATGACATCACTACAGCCGTTCGTCCCGGAACATCAACACTTACTCTACGTATCGACAACCACGACAGTTGTGCCAAAGTAGGCCAAAACTCCCATAGCATCACAGACCACACGCAAGGAAACTGGAACGGTGTGGTAGGCCGCATGTATCTCTATGTTCTTCCTGAAATATCCTTTAAAGACATTCAGGTATTTCCGGAGCCCGACAAACAACAGGCCCGTGTACGTATGGTCATACAGGGGAGTAAGCATCCTGTAGAACTTTCCTTGAAGGCTGAAAGTTTTAATAGTGACATTCCTCATCGTGTACCGGAAATCACACAAGCCTTCTCTAAAAACGATTTAAAAGATACCCTTGAGATGGTGCTGCCCATGGGAAAAGATGTACAATTATGGGACGAATTCCATCCGACACTCTATAAGTTGACAGCCACGCTTACACAAGCGAACCAAAGTGACACACGCGAAATAGAATTTGGCATGCGTACATTCACAATCCAAGGGCGCTGGTTTTATGTAAATGGAAGAAAAACCATGTTGCGAGGCACTGTAGAGAATTGTGACTTCCCACTGACCGGCTACCCCCCAATGGATGTAGAAAGCTGGGAGCGCGTATTCCGTATCTGCCGGAACTACGGTCTCAACCACATGCGGTTTCACTCTTATTGCCCACCGGAAGCTGCCTTTAAAGCGGCCGACCGCGTAGGATTTTATCTGCAACCAGAAGGACCAAGCTGGCCAAACCATGACGTCCGTCTGGGACAAGGACAATACATTGACCAATACCTGTTGGAAGAAACTATCCGCATGACGCAAAGATACGGGAACTACGCCTCTTTCTGTATGCTGGCTTGCGGAAACGAGCCTTCCGGGAACTGGGTTCCATGGGTTTCTCGCTTTGTGGATTATTGGAAAGCCAAGGACTCACGCCGGGTATATACCGGTGCCTCTGTAGGTGGAGGATGGGCATGGCAACCTAAAAGTCAGTACCATGTAAAAGCAGGAGTCAGAGGATTGAACTGGAAAAGCCAACGTCCGGAAACGATGACTGATTTCCGGGAATATCTTGATACGGTTAAACAACCGTTTGTATCACACGAAACCGGACAATGGTGCGTATTTCCGAACTTCAATGAAATCAAGAAATACACCGGAGTCAACAAAGCAGGCAATTTCGAAATCTTCCAGCACCTTCTGCACACGCACGGCATGGAAGGCAAAGGGCAAGATTTTATGATGGCTTCCGGAAAATTACAGGCACTATGCTATAAACATGAAATCGAACGTACCTTGCGTACCCCAGACTATGCAGGATTTCAGTTGCTGGCTTTAAATGACTACTCCGGACAAGGCACGGCATTAGTAGGTATACTGGATGTGTTCTTTGAAGAAAAAGGTTACATAAATGCCGATGAGTGGCGTCGGTTCTGTGCACCGACCGTACCACTCATGCGCACAGAAAAGTTCGTATACACCACTAACGAAACGTTTCATGCTGATATAGAAATTTCTCATTTCGACGCAGAATCTCTTCAGGCAGCTAAAGTAAGCTACCGTATAACCGATGCATACGGAAAAGTCTATTCACACGGTGTCATCGGTCAGACGGATATTCCAATTGGTAACCTGAACCATATCGGACAGGTTGATTTTCCGTTGAAAGATATTCCATCGGCTATGAAACTCAACATAGAGGTACGAGTGGAAGGAACAGATGCCGTTAATGACTGGGATTTCTGGGTGTATCCTGAAACCGTCGATTTCACCTCTGAAGAAACAATATATCAGACAGACACGCTAGACAACAAAGCACGAGAAATACTGGAAAAAGGAGGAAAGGTACTTATCAAAGCAGGAAAGAAAGTGACATACGGAAAAGAAGTCGTACAGTACTTTACCCCGGTATTCTGGAACACTTCCTGGTTCAAGATGCGCCCACCTCATACGACCGGCATCCTGCTTAATCCTCACCATCCTCTTTTCCGGAAGTTTCCGACCGAATATCATAGCAACCTGCAATGGTGGGAATTATTGAATCGTGCACCAGTCATGCAATTCACCGATTTCGGGAAAGACTTCCAGCCACTTGTCCAAAGCATTGACACGTGGTTTATCAGTCGTAAAATCGGGGTGTTGTTCGAAGCCAATGTATTAAATGGCAAACTGATTATGACCACATTGGATTTGGATAGTGCACCGGAAAAACGAATAGTAGCCCGGCAATTAAAGAAATCAATACTTGATTACATGAATTCGGAAAATTTCCATCCTGAACAAAAAGTGGAAATTCAACAGGTTCAAGAATTATTTACAAAGGTAGCAGGTTCACCGATGCTATATACGAAAGACTCACCGGATGAATTAAAGCCTAAAATAAAATAGAAAAGACAGGAAAGAGGCTGTCTCAAAATGAAGTGACCCCAAAAAGTTGGACAAGTTAAACATTATCCCGTAATAGAAAGAGTTCGGTATTGTACCGGACTCTTTCCATTTAACCGGGCTTTGATTCTTTT